>ERZ842401.7400-NODE-7400-length-11250-cov-3.666548_pt1 | contig 11250 bp, 1 predicted proteins | sample MGYA00521270_ERZ842401 | MGnify/ENA primary metagenome ERZ842401 (study PRJEB31892, sample SAMEA3878208) | bioreactor metagenome | biome: Moose rumen | place: Sweden | collected 2011-10 | study: EMG produced TPA metagenomics assembly of the PRJEB12797 data set... | reverse complement strand
GTTGAACGATATCCGGTTCCAGCCTTGAGCCAGGTCTATCGTCTGCAAGTACATGTTCTCGGCCGTCATTGTGACGGGCTTGTCTACTGTACCCACGATAGCCTGATTGCCGAAGCGGATGTCCTCCGAGGTCATCAGCTCCATCGTCTTGCCCGTCGCGTAGTGCCACAAGCGGAAGAACAACGGCGTGGCCACGGTGGTGCTGTCGTAGACGGTCATATAGAGCATGCTCTGCCCCGTTGCGGCATCATATTCCACGTTGTTCACGCCCATGCAGCGGTTGTCGGCATCGAAGGCAGCCACAACGTCGCGCGAGTCGGTGACCAGCGTGTTGCCCACAAACACCTGAGCCACCACGTTCATCGAGTATCGCATTAGTTCCGGGGCTACTGCCCAGTCGGGGCTCTTGCCTTCCACGGTCAGTTCCAGATAGTAGACATCCGTCATACCGTTCTCGTCGGTCAGGTAGATGAGCTGGTCGTAGGTACCTGGTTCCAAGTCCTTGCTGATGGTGAAGTCCACCTCGTCTGTTTCCTGTGGCTGAACGATGTCGCTTGTTTTGTCGACTGTTATCCATCGCGGCAAGTTCTCGATGGTGTAGGTATGCGCCTTGCCACCATTGTTCTCGATAATGCCTATGAGTGTCAGCGACTTTCCTTCCTCAACAGTCACCACGCGATGCTTTCCCAGTGTCATCCACGTCAGTGGGTTTCGGTTCACGTAGAAGGTCTCCGTGACGGGCGACTTCATGTAGTTGCCGTTCTTGTCGGGAATGTCGCGCAGTGTCACATAGATGTTCTGCTTGTTGATGCGGGCATCCGGCTCGTTGATGTTCACCAGAATTTGGTTGTTTCGGCCCACGAAGCTGAAGTCCAGCTTGCGCAGTTGCTCGTATGCCTGTACAGGTGCACCAATGGTGCGGTCAATCATGCTGAGGATTTCGTCAACGGGATTGACGAACACACTGTCGCGCTTACCAGTGTCCTTACCGTTGTTGTCGCGTTTCACCACGCTGCTCAGGGCATAGGGCATCAGTGCCAGCGTGCCGCTCTTCTGCTCCTCCTGGTGGTCGAAGGGCATGTAGACCTTCAGTCCCTGTTCCTCGCCGCCGGGCGACTTCGTGGCGTAGCGCTTGATGAGCGTCGTGGGCAGTGCCTGCTCGAAGAGAGCCAGTCCGTCGATATAGCCCGTCAGGGCATTGTCCTGCATCACGGTGGGATTGCCCTTCTCCTGCCACACCTTGTTGCCAAGGAAGAAGTGGGTGCCGAGCATACCGCCGAGCGAGTCGGTGGTGAGCTGGGCCTTCGCCACATTATCTATATAAATGGTGGCCACGTTGTTGGCGCGGTTCACGGTCATGGCATAGTGGTGCCAACTGTCGTTGCAGAGCTGGTCGCCCAGCAGGAACTCACGGCCGTTGGTACGATATTTCAGTGCTCCCTCCTCAAAGCCGATGAAGAAGTTGTCCTTCGCGCCCTCGTCGTTGGTCTGACCTGATCCATTGGCCAGGAGTGTGCCGTTCTCTTCAGCCGTCTTGAACCAGAACATCAGCGTGTAGTCCTGCTCGTCGTCGCGTTGGAAGAGGTCGGTCTTCAGCTGCAAGCCCTTGAACTGACTGGTCTGGTGTGTCTTGGTGGCATCTAACTTCAGCGACATGCCTTGGGGCTGTGCCCATGAAGCGCCTTCGAGTATCAGGTGGGCTCCCTGTGCCAGATCGGCGGCATAGTCGCCCGTTCCGTCGTTCATCGGGTAGTAGGCGGCCAGTCCTAACTCGTAGCCTGTAAGCAGCTTGCCGCCGTAGCGGTTGAGTGTAGTCAGGTCCAATGCACGATACCACAGGCGCCCCTGTAGCATGCGGCCCTTGAAGTTGTTTTGGCCACCGTTACTCATGTCGTCGACAGCACCGAACGTCAACAGTCCTGAGCCGCTATATACAACGTCATCCATGCTTCCCATCTGCTGCTGGCCATAGAGGGTGAGTCGCTTCTGCTCGTTGTCCAACACCAAGGCCACGCGCTGGAAGCCTACGGTATCCACTTGAGTCGTGCTCACCAGTTCGCGCCCATCGACCACAGCCTTCAGACGCTTCTCCTTGGTGAGCCACAGTTGCAGGCTTTTGCCCTCATCGCCATGCGAGAAGATTGGCATGTCCTGGTTGAACATGTCGGGCTTAATCATCCCCTCCACCGTCACGTTCTTGTTGCCGAAGTTGCGGCGCGACTGCGTCTGAGCATAGCCGTTGCCGCCAAACTGCAACGACGGTGCCTCCTGTATGGCGGTCTCATTGGTCTCGCCCATTACCTCGAAGTTGGTGATCTTCTGCAGGTAGTTGTATTCTATGTCCTCCGAGAAGTCGAAGATGATGTTCTCGCCGGCACCTAAGATGCCGCTCTTGGGCTCGGGCGTACCGAAGAGTTGCGGACGGCGCGTGTCCTTCACGCCTGAGAGCACTTTCGACTCGTTGGTGAGGAACGCATTGCCGTTCCTGCAGAACAGCACGGCGCGCAGGTCGTAGGCTTTCTCCATCTCCTGTCCCTCGCCGAAGAAGCGGGTCATGATGTTGCCGTTCTTCGGAATCATCTCCTTCGTGCCGCTGGCGGCGCGGTAGAGCGTACTATCGGCATAGTAGCCGCACAGGTTGGTCCAGTAGTCGTCGCCGCGGTTGCTCTCCTTGTATTGGAATTCTATGTGGTCGAAGTTATGCTGGTTCTTGTCGAAGCCACCGATGGTGACGGGCAGATACCAGCCCTTGCCCTGCTCGGTGGGCGCGTCGGTGTTGAGCACCCACTTGTCGCCCGGGGTGAGGATGGCTATGTCGCCTGCCGTCTGCAGGTAGTGCACATCGAAGGCCACTTCAGCATAGCAGTCTATATCGTTCTGGGAGATGATGCCGATGCGCAGTCCTTCGTAGTCGAACTTTTCGCCGGCATAGACCTCTAGTGTCTTCTCCGTCACCACGCCAGGTCGCACCTCGATGGTACGCGTACTGCCGGTGAGCGGCATACCGTCGATCATCAGGCGGGCACCGTCGGGATTCGACATGTCGGCCTGGTAGAGGTCGAAGTAGATATAGGCGGCCTCAGGCTGTTCGCTCTCGTTGGTCAGGTAGAGTTTGAAGCGGGCTGGTTCGCCGTAAGGCACTCCGCTCAGGCTCTGCTTGTCCATCTTGATCTGCGGATTCTCTATCTTCTTTGTGCGCACATCGAGCACCGAGCCGGCACGGTTGAACAGCGTCTTGCGCTCGTCCTCCCACGGACGGCAGGTAGCGCCGCCACGGGTGCGGTAGACGAAGCTGGTGGGATAGCTGAAATCGCTCGTCTTGAAGTCGCGGCCCAGATAGGCGTTGTCGTAGGCCACCTGCCTCCAGAAGTCCTGACTGACGAACAGGTCGTTGGAACTGATGGCTGGCATTGCTTCCGACACCGACGTGGCCCTATACACATCGAAGTCCAGATGGTTCTTCTTGTCCATGCTGATACTGAAGCTCTCCGTGCGGCTGAACGACTTTGACTCCGTGTGCTTGGGTGTCACGTTGAAGCTGGCAGCCGGTGAGAGAATGACAGCGATGTTGGCACCCATACCCTTGAACTCTACGCTGGCTTTCAGTCCGTTCGACAGGCCAATCAGGTTGGCAGCCATCGTGCCGATGAGGGCAGCAGCATTGGCCAGTCCGTTGTCGAAGTATCCGTCGGTGATGGGAGTGAAGGGACTCACAAACGAGTTCATCACCGAGTAGTCGCTCTGGAACGACTCGCTGTAGTTGACCGTCGTGCCGCCATCCACGTCGTAGTTGGCCACGAGGTTGGTGGCATCAAGCTTCATCTTCTCGTTGCGGGCTATCATCTCTGCCCAGGCCTTGATGTTTTCGTGGTATTGCTTCACCTCATCCTTGAAAGTGCCAGTAACGTTCGTGGGATAAATTATCTCGTAGTCTACGCCGAAATTCTCGCTCTCGCGGCCCACCGTCGACCGGTAGACGGGCTTCTTGTTAGCGTTGGCCAGTGCCTGGGCCTCTGCCGGTGAGCCAGTGAATAGGAGCGACAGGCACTGCTCGGTGAGCTTAGGTATGAGTTGCTTGATGATATACTGCTGCGAGTGTACGAAGTTCGAGTTAAGCGTGGCTCCGTAGGTCACCACCTCGTCGCGCACTAAGTGCAGGGGATAGCCATTGTTGTCCACGCCGCGTGCTATCTCAATCATGCGGCCCGACTCCAGCTGTCCGCCCGACTGCTGGAACGTGCTGTCGGGAATGGCGCGGATGGCAGTAGCGGGCTTCACCTCAATGTTCTGCACCGTACCGATGTAGAGGTCACCGTCAGCACTCACGAGTTTCGGGTCTGAGCTGGTCGAGATGTCCTGTGTCGTGGTCATCGTGTATTCGAAGGCGCGTTCGCCGCTGCCCGAGAATGCCAGGTTGATGCTGCTCTCCGCACCCACGGCCAGGTCGATGCCTGAGCTGACGTAAGTTCCTACGCCCATGGGGGCAGCCACGAGTCCGGTAGAGGTCTTCAGTGCCACGCCCACATTCATGCCGATGGTGAGTCCTGCCTTCCACTCCATGTCCATGGTGTAGGCGCGTTTCACCGTCGAGCCTTTGGCCAGTGTGGCATGCGAGGAACTGCCGGGCGGGTCGCGCAGCACGTCGATGAGCAGGGGCTGCGACACGCTCAGCACGTCCTGAGCTCCCGTGGCCTGCTGAATATTAAAGACGTAGCCTTTCAGCGGCGCGGCCTCATAGTGGGTGCCGTCGCGCAGCAGCGTCATGGTCATGGTCTGCAGGGCATCGTCGCCGGTGAGCAGGTAGGGCTTCTGGGCTATCTCCATCACGTAGTTGGCCTGGCCCAGTGAGTCGAGCTGCACGGTGTCGCGATGCAACTGACTGACCATTCCGTTGTGGATGGTCACCACACCGCCGGGCAGCTGCACCACGTCGATGGTGTCGCTCGATGTGTTGTTGTTATAGTAGTATTTCTCGGTAGCCGAAATCCAGAGCGGATATTTCTTGTCGATGCTGAACACGGGGTAGCCGAAGGTGTAGCGGGTTTCGAGCGAGTCTTTCTTGCCCTTCGTCCAGTCGGCCTTGCGCACGCCGTAGGCCATTGCCAGCTTCTGCTTGCTGCCAGCCAGATTCTTGAACGAGTAGTACTGGTCGCCGAAGTAGTCGAACTGGCCGAAGCCCTGCTGCTTGTATTCAATCTGTACGGGCGAGTGGTAGATGCGGCTGTACTTGGCCTGATACTCCTCCACTACGGTGGTCAGCTCCTTGCGGTCGCCCACGGTCTTCCACTGGCCCTTGAGGGTGTCGCGGTGCATGGTGATAGAGTCGGTGAGGTCCAGCACGTCGCCCACCTGTCCGTCTTGGAACAGGGTGGCATAGCCCTTGGCGGTGATTTGCTGCACCTTCCACTTCACCGGCGGCAGCAGCACCTCATATTCACCCGTGTAGGGGTCGGGCGACACCACCATGCGGTTCAGCGTGGTGTGTACGCTGGTCTGGTACTGGTGCTTGCCGTCTGCCTTGTTGGCTGCCGTGTGCATAAAGACCTCGTCGCGGGTGTTCTTGTTGCGGTCTTGGTTGTCGAACACTAGGCGCGAGCTGTTGTCGCCCTCCAGCGTGAAGACCATCTGCAGGTTGTCGCCCAGGTTGTTGTTCGACAGGGCAGAGCCCAGGGGCAGCTCGCCCTGCGTGTTGCCGCCCACCACGCGACCGGTGAGCTTTACACGGGTCTGGTCGTAGAACAGCAGGCCGGCCATGTCGGTCTGTATGTCGTAGGCCGTCAGCGTGTCGGGGTCTTCGTCCTTCGCGTGGTAGTAGCCGTCGCGCCAGAAGGTGTGGCCGTCCTTCACGGCCTGTATGCTGTGCGCGCCCTTCAGGGTGCGGAACGAGAAGTTGCCTTCATAGTCGGTGGTCACAGTGCCGCCGGCGGTCTGCACCTTGTAGCCGTCTACCAGGAACGACACGCCCTGAGCTGGGATGCTCGTGCCCTCGTAGGTCACGTTGCCCGACAGCTTCACGCTCTCGCCCACCTCAATTCGCTGACCGGTCACCACATTGTCGCCGGGCTTGGTGCCGAAGGTGACAAGCACGGGGTCAAGCCCATTGATGCCTACCACTGACAGGCCGTAGGTCGTCTCCTGGCCGTCCTTGTAGGGGATGTTCTCTATTTTGAAGCGTCCGCTCTCGTCGGTGGAGTCGGGCATCTCTGTGTTGCCCACTGATACAAACACCTTCTTGCCGGGTATGCCCGTGCCGTCGAGGAAGCACAGGTGGCCCTCTACCGAGGCGGTCTGATAGCACATGCCTTCCACCTCGTTGGTCTCGTCGTAGGTGAGGCCCTCGCAACTGGTCACTCCGCGTACCTTATATATATATTGGTGTACGGGCGAGGTAGCCTTGTCCTCATACTGCATGTCGGTGAGCTGGGTGGCTATGGTGTCCCATTTCTCTTGCTGTTTGTCGTAGCGATGTATCTCGTAGTAATCGACCGGCTCGTCGGTCTCGTTCTCCCACGTCAGCAACACTGAGGTGGGGCGTGTCTCCGTCTCGAGCGACTGCTTGTTGATGTGGCCCAGATTCTCGTAGTAGAACTCGCCCAAATAGAGAGTGTCTGCAGGTGGCTCAACGGCAGATGTCTTGGGTACAAAGCTGCCGCTGGCATCTTTCGTCCATCCAGAGCCGAGGTCGGCTAGTATCTCATCGTCGGAAAGGACAGACAATGCATCTGGCAAGTCGAAGACTCTCATTTCCGGCTCTGCTTTGCCATTAACAATCTTCCAGTAAAGCCAATTTGCTACTATATCCTGATTAGTGATGTTGCGATAGGAACTTTCTATTTCACCCCAGTCATGGCCAGAGATACATCTTCCGTTACTGAATCGATAAGCTTCGCCAGTACTACGATAATTAAAGCCAGCATGCTTGACGTTGTTATAAGAGCCATTTTCATAATAATCATCATTAGCATGAATATTGGTACTGCTGCCCCATCCGATAAAAGATCCGCCATAGGATTCCGAACCGGCTGGTGCAGTCAAGGAACCATCGAATCGGCTATCATAAATATAGAGTTCTGAATTATCCATATTTCCCACGAATCCACTCAAGTGGTTGCCGGTTGTTGTGACGTTGGTAGACACACAAATGTCGCGAATACTTACGTTGCCTGAATTATGACCGATAAGTCCGGAAGCGTAATCACCGCCTTTTACAGAGCCTGCCACACGAAGGTAGCGAATTGTGGGACTATCCACATATCTAAATGGAGCCGTATATTCGCCACTACCATTGTCTATGTTGACGGTTAGTGTATGCCCATTGCCAAAAAAGACTCCATGATATGGCCTGTCTGGAGATTCACCCAACATCGAAGTCACGGTGAAGTCATTAGCCATAACCCCCCAAGGACGTTCCCCATTGTTCACCATAGTCCTAAACACCTCCCAGTCATCGGCGTTGCGTAATATGTAGAAATCGCTGGCTAAATTAGTATCATATATATATACTGTCTGTTTTAGAGAAAGGGTATAATCCCTCGTACAGTGGCTGTGGGCGACGGTTAGCTTTCCTGATCCTCCCGTGCGCGCCCAAGTCTGGCAACCGTTGGTCCCGGTGCTGATCTCTGCCGGTGCAAAGAAACTGTTCTCGATGTTCACCTGCCCAGTGCTGTAGCCCACCATGCCGCCGTTGGAATGGCAGTTGGCGCCACGTAGCTTACCGTCAAATTTCGAGTTGCGCAGGGTGATTGTGGTGCCATTATTACCAATGGCCACAATGCCACCGTTGGTGGCATCACCGTTGACAGAGCTGTTGATATCGACCGACACGTGGCAGCCCTCCACCAGCAGACTGCTGTTGTCAAGCACGCGCGACACAAGTCCGGCGGCGAACTTCTGGCTGGTGGTGATGGTGCCAGCCGTGTGCAGATTGCGGATGGTGGCGGCATTGCCCACGAAGCGGAAGGGGGCATTGCATTGCGCATTGCCCGTGATGTTGACCGTCAGCGTGTGTCCGTTGCCCTCGAAGGTGCCTCGATAGGGGGCATAGCTGTCGATGCCCGCCTGACCGCTTACGCTGATGTCGGCCATCAGCCAGGCGTTGACCTCATATTGCCCTTCGGCGGCTTTCACCTTATTAATAAAAGTTGTCCAGTCCTGTGCCGACTTGATAGTGATATTCTGGTCATCCGGTTCTATCCTTCTAAAGGTTTTGACGGTGTTGCCTAACTCCTCCAAGAAGCGCAATTTATAGTACACACACGAGCGAGTAAGTGTCAGCTCTTTCTTGCAGGCCTGCATCTCCTCAGCGGTGAGCACGTAGGTGGTGGTATCCACCGGCTCATTGTTACGGTTGACAGAGGTGAGTAAGAGTTTCATCTGGGCGCGGCTGTCCCACACGGCACCCGCCTCGGTGCCGTAGCTCCAGTTGACGCTGATGGTGCGTGCCGTCTGGTCCTTCCATTCGGCATTGAAGTCGGTGTTCACCTTCAGCAGGTGCAGATTGCTCAGCGCCTGTGACTGAGTGGCCGAGGTGACATTGTTGGAGAGGCCCCACAGCTCCTTGGCCGAGGAACGAATCACGATGTAGTGGGCCGTCACGCTGCCTCCGTTGAGCTGGGCTTCCGTCAGCGCCGAGACGATGGTGGAGTCCTTGAAGGTATAGTTGGTGGTCTTGCTGTCGAACACCACCGAGCCAATGTTCTGCATGTCGGCGGTACTGCCCGTGAACGAGCGCATCACGAGGAACTGGTCGCCGTCCACGACATCATTGTATTCAGGGTTGCTGACCGTCCACTTCAGCTCTACGGCACCAGCATCGGTGAGCGGCTTGCCTGTGCTGAACTGCAGCATGCTGGTTGTCAGGTTCTGCACTTTGTGCATCATCTTGTCGTCGGTCTTCACCTCATAGCCTAGGATGGTGAGGCCGTTGGCCAGCACTACGTTCAGCTTCATGTTCTTGTGCTGCTCGGCAGCCGGCACCTTGACGAAGCCCGCGTATGTGTTCTCCTTGAGCGAAACACCATCGATGGTCTTGGTAGCTCCGTTCTCATCGGTATAGGTACCGCCAACCCACTTCACGGCCTGGTCGCACGAGAAGGGAATCTTCAGCATGCCCAGCTCGTCGTTTGCCGTGCCAGGCACCATGTCGTAGGTATCGAAGTTCACTTCAAACGGGCAAGCCCTGATGGGCACCACCTGATTGTCCAGTACTTTCCAGTTGTCGCCGCCCAGCTTCATAGCCAGTTCGCTCTTGTTCATCAGCGTATCCATATCGTTACCGATTCCTTTGGTGTAAGCCCAGTTGTTACTGCCCTGCTTGTTACCAAAGGATGTGGAGTAATCGCAGCTTAAGCCTACACTTGAAAGGTTTTCGTATGTGCCTTTTTCCAGACTGTTGGTGACGGTAACATTCGTACCCCAGCTAACAACGCCTACGAAAACGGCTCCATGCCTGTTATTCACACTGATGAGTTTGCCATCGAAGAGGCAGTTTGTAATGGTTGGCTCAACATCATAGGTTCTGTTTACAAATCCACTCACGACCCCACCTTTGACGGTGGCAGAAACCCAACAGTCGCTGATGGTTATCGTTTCGCCCTCAAGTCTTGAAACCAATCCAGCGCTATTGTCCGTGTTTTCTTTATTATTTATATTGCCAGTTAAATGCAGATTCTTTATAGTGGCATTTTTTGAGTTTTGAAAAATACCTGTACTGTAATCTGTAATATTTGCATTGATCGTATGGCCATTGCCATCAAAGATGCCACGGTAATAAGTACAAGCCCTTGTAATGCTGAAGTCTGCCGCCAAGATGGCATTGAAACTGGATTTCATGCCGGAATACATGTTGGCACCTTCCACTTTCAGGCAGAAGGCATTCCAGTCTTCACTCGTGCGCAGCACGTAGAACGTCTTGTCCTCCAGTTGGACTGTCTCCAAATCATCGGCCCATGCCCCTTGGGGCACCAGCCACGCGAAGAGCATCACCGCCAGCAGCATCGCTGTCTGCCACGGTCGCCCTCTCCATCTTTTCGTCTTTGTGATCATAATCATATCGTTTTTATTTCGTTTTTGTTTGTCTCTATTCCTCTTCATCCTTGTCAAATGGTAACGCATCATGAGCTTTGCTGTCAATAGGCTTGATATAGTCGGAGGCGCGTTCTGGGGATACCACGGAGCGTCCGAGCCGTCGCTCCATCGTCTGGCGGGCATCCCTTGCCACGTTGCCGCCTTCCTGGGCAATACGCTGACTCTCGGCCATCGTCTGCGGATTCGACTGGCGGGAGTATTCGGTGGTTGCCACCTCAGCCAACGTGTTTAGTGCCAACTCAATATTCGTCATGTTATCGCGCAGGTTCTCTTTCGTCAATCCCTTATATCGTTTGTATTCTCCTGTTGTCAGTCCACTCCATGCTTTGGTCAGGACATTGGTAAGAATAGCGAAGTCCTTGGACTCGTGGATGCCGGAACGATGCCATTCGTCGGTCAGTTCCTTGTGCATCTCAATGGAACGCATACGTTCATTGATCCATCGGTCGCTGTAGCCTTGACGGCGGTAGTCCTCAACGGCCATCTGGAACGTCAGCTCGGGGTCTATCATCTGGTCGATGCGCTGGCTGCCCACCTCGGCCAGCCATTGGCGAACTGGCTCAGCTTTCTTGGATGGGATGGACTCGATGATGCGGAAAATGCCCTTCAAATCAGCGGCTTGCGTTTTGCGGCGCTTCCCGTCGGGAGCCAGCATTTCAACAGGGGGACAAATTGTCCCCCACTTGGATTTCAGTTCGGGGTCACGGCGCAGCATCTTCTTAATGTAATCGCGTGGATTCACCGTATCTGTTAACACTTGCACTATGTCGGCTACTGCGAAATAGTACTTCTCCTGTTCTGCATCCCATACGATGCGTACTTTCTTGCCCTCAAAGAGCTGTATGGCAAAATTCTCGTTCATCTCGTAATCGATTTCTTAATGCGTGCAAAGTTACAAAAACTTCGCAACAATACGGCCGTTTGCCTGATAAAAGTGACACAATATGCCAGCCCATGCCCCCTGGGGAACTAACCACGCGAAGAGCGTCACCTTGAGCAGCATCGCTGTCTGCCACGGTCGCCCTCTCCATCTTTTTCGTCTTTGTGTTCATCATCATATCGGTTTGTCTGTTCCCTCTCATCTTGTTTTGTAGTAAAAAAAAACGGAAGTGACCGTTATCCAGCCACTTCCTCTGTTTCCTTTGGTCGGGATGAGGCGACTCG
>ERZ842401.7399-NODE-7399-length-11250-cov-5.416168_pt1 | contig 11250 bp, 11 predicted proteins | sample MGYA00521270_ERZ842401 | MGnify/ENA primary metagenome ERZ842401 (study PRJEB31892, sample SAMEA3878208) | bioreactor metagenome | biome: Moose rumen | place: Sweden | collected 2011-10 | study: EMG produced TPA metagenomics assembly of the PRJEB12797 data set... | reverse complement strand
CGGGCATTTTCGCGGCGGGCAACGTCGTTCATGTTCACGACCTCGTGGATTTCGTGTCCGACGAAGCGGAGATTGCCGGAAAATTTGCGGCGAAAGCGGCGCTTGGCGAAAGCGGCGGAAGGAGGCGCGATCTTGCGGTTACGACTGGGGAAAACGTCCGCACTTGCGTGCCGCAGCACTTACGACTCGGCGACGGCGCGGAAAAAGTGAGGCTCTTCATGCGCGTGACGAAGCCCATGCGCGGAAAACTCCGGCTTGTCGTGAAGAGCGGCGGGGAAGAGGTTTTTGCAAAGCCGCTGATGATTGCGAAGCCCAGCGAAATGATCGCGGTGGATTTGCCGGAGGCAAAAGTCGCGTCGCTTTCATCGGAACTTACGGTCTCGCTGGAGGAGGGAAATTGATATGAGCACGGCAACGAAAATACTGAATTGCATCAACTGTCCTCTGAGCTGCGAGCTGACCGCGACAGTGGAAGACGGGGTCGTCATGAGCGTGACCGGAAATTTCTGCCCGCGCGGCGCGCAGTACGCGAAAGAAGAGCTGACTGCGCCGACGCGCATGTTGACGACCACGGTGCGGATTGAGGGCGGGCGGTTGCCTTTGCTCCCCGTTGTGTCGGCGGAAAAACTGCCAAAAGCGCGCATTGCCGATTGCGCGGAAGCGCTTCGCGCCGTTTGCGTCAAAGCGCCCGTTCGTGCAGGAGACGTCGTCGCGGCGGATATTCTTGGGCTTGGCGTTGATATTATAGCCAGCCGCGACATGGAGAAAGCAGGATGAGCGGGAAGAAAAAGATTCGCATGATTGTCACCGATCTTGACGGTACGCTGGTGAATGCGGAGTATAAGATTTCAGAGGAGAATAAAAAAGCTGTGCGTGCGGCGGCAGAACTTGGCGTGCCGACAATCATTGCCACGGGGCGGATGCACAGTTCGGCGCTTCGCTATGCCGAAGAAATCGGCGTGGAAGGGGCGATTATCAGTTACAACGGCGCCATCGTCCGCTCCACGAGCGGTGAAGTCCTCGCGGCTTCATATCTGGAGCCGCAGGTCGTCGAGCGCGTACTGGGCTATGCGTTCGCGCGCGGTTGGTATGTGCAGAGCTATGCCGGAGATGCGCTTTACTACGTTGAGAAGACGGAGGCGGCGCGCGTGTACGAGGCGGCGTCCAAAATTTACGGCGAGCCTGTTGGACGCGGCGGGATGCTGGCGCGGACAAAAGAGGTGCCAAAGTTGCTTGTCGTCGTGCCCGCAGAGCAGATCGAGGATGCGATTCGCGATCTCAGGAACCATTTTCGCAATGAAGCGGACGTCATGCAGTCCAGCCCGACCTATATTGAGATTGTGCGCCCCGGCGTGGCGAAAGCGCGCGCAATGCTGTCGCTCGCCGAAAAACGCGGCGTCGCTTCGGAAGAGATCATGGCGCTCGGCGACTCCGGCAACGATGTGGAAATGCTCCGCGCGGCAGGGCTTGGCGTTGCGATGGGAAACGCGATTCCCGCGGTGAAAGAAGCGGCGGATGAAGTGGCGCTCCCTTGCGAAAGCGACGGCTTCGCCGACGCCGTGCGGCGGTTTGTGCTGGAAGGGTAGAAAGTGCGTTTCGGCGCTGCGGGCAGCTTCGCCGTATGCAACGGATTTTCAGGAAAGCGCGGCAAAATATTGTCGCGCTTTCCTTTTGCGTAAATTTGAGGTAAAATAAAAAGACATTTCGTGAAAATTTTTAATACCGTTGCTGTATTTTATTCATTCGGAGGTTTCGATGGCTCGGATTATATTTACGCTGCTGTTCTTGCTGGGGACGGTGCTTCCTTCTTTTGCGGAGGCCGCGCCGACGCCTTTTAGCGAAAAGGCAGCGAAATTGGCCGGCGTGACGGCGGTGCGCATGGCTGGCTCGATGGAACGGCTGCGCATCGTACTGGACGCGAACAAAGAAGTTGATTACTCGGTGATGGCGCTGTCGAATCCGTCCCGCGTGGTCGTCGATCTGCACGGCGCATGGCTCAGCCCGAACGTGGCACGGGAGACGGTGATCGAGAGCCGATTCGCCAGCAAAGTGCGCGTGGCGCAGTTCAATGAGAATACGGTGCGCATCGTCGTAGAGACGGAAATGGGTAAGGGGCATTACGACGTATTTTCCCTCGAGGGGGGCGCGATTCCATACCGCGTGGTGATGGATTTTGGAAAAGTAGGCAGAGCGCAAGACGATCCTCATGGAGGAACGATTATCGACGATAGAATTGGTTCGGACGAATCGTCTGCGGCGGCGCCAAGCGGGCAAGAGACAGAAGCGTCAAAGCCGCAGGAACCGGAGAATTCGGAAAAAGGGGATAAAGAAGATACTGCCGCAGGAAAGGAGTCGGACGCCAAGGAGCAGACGGACGGCGGCAAGGAGAAAGCAAGCGGGGAGAAAAAAACCGACGACGATGTGGAGGCGCTTTCGGAGGAAATTGAGTTTTCCAAGGGGATAAAAGGGAAGAAAATTGTCATCGACCCCGGCCACGGCGGCGAGGATTCCGGCGCCATCGGCCCGTCCGGCGCGACGGAAAAGAGCATTACGCTCCAAATTGCGAAGGAAGTGGAGAAAATGCTGAAAGAGGCAGGCGCGAAAGTAATCATGACCCGCACGACGGACACCGAGGTTTCCCCGAAGCATCGGCAGGCGACGGATATTGACGAGCTGCAGGCACGCTGTGATGTGGCGAACAAAGCGAAAGCGGACATTTTCATCTCGATTCACATGGATTCGTTTACAAGCAGGGAAGCCTCCGGCACGACCGGATATTATTACACGAAAGGCTCGGCGGCGAGCAAGCGGCTGGCGGCCTTGATCCAGTCGAATCTCGTCTCGCAGCTCAAGACGACGAGCAGGGGCGTCAAGACATGCAATTTCTATGTCGTCAAGCACACGAAAATGCCCGCGACTCTGATAGAAGTCGCTTTCGTGTCCAATCCGAAAGAGGAAAAACTCCTGACGTCGAAGAAGGGCGTACAAAAAGCCGCCGTCGGCATTGTGAACGGCATATCCGATTTTTTCGGAGAATAGAGACAGGCCGTCGGCATGTTGCTGTATGTCGGCGGCGCGTCATTCCAAAATAAATAGGGAAGGAAAATGATGTATGGAACTCGAGAACACGGCGAAACAAAGACTGGAAGCGCTTCAGAAAGAAGCGCAGGAGGCGGCGGAAAAGCGCAAGAAACAGCTGATGAAGCGGGAAGTTCCGACGCGGCGCACGCTGAAAAACGCGCTGATGACGATGACGCGGCAGGAACTCGACGATATTCGCTACAACGTCGGTCTTTCGGGAACGAGCGGCATGAACAAAGCGGAACTGATCGAAAAGCTGGTTCCGGCGATCGTGGAATTTTCCCGCACATGGATTGTCTCGCTTCTCGACGAGCAGTATCAGGCGTTTCGCCATTTGGCGCAAAAAAAAGGCGGTATTTCCACGGAATTCCGCGCGGATGAAACCCGTCTCGACTATTTCCAGAGCCTTGGCCTGATGGTCAGCGGCGCGCATAAGGGGGAACTGGCTTGGTATTTGCCGAAAGAGATCATGGAGGAATTTCAGCAGCTTGACAAGAACCAGGCGTTCCAGAAAGCCGTCGAAATGAACAACGACGTGTTCCGTATCGCGGCGGGACTGCTGTTCTATTACGGCGTGATGGACTACGACCGCCTCTTCTCGAAGGTCAGGCAGCATCTGGAGCTGGCGGCGGATGATCTGAGCTTCTCGGATTTCATGAAGGTCATGTTCAACGGTTCGTGCTGGCAGAAGAGCGTCCGCACCGCCGAGCACGTCGCCTGTTACTATACGGTGATGGAGCCCGGCAAGACGCTGGAGGCGCAGGAAAAACTCGGCGTCGGCTTCGCGAAGCTGTCCTACGGGCAGGTCTACGACGCGGGCGAGGAAGACTACATCGAGGCGACAGACGAATATAAGGGGCTGGCGCAGTTTTTCATGGCGGCGTACAAGATGGACGTGCTGCGCGCGGCGGAGGTCGTCGGGCAGATTACGATCCTCCTGCAAAACGGCGGCGAGATGAAGGACGTGCTCGCTTATATCGAGAAGCTGGGCGCGCCGGAGAGCGAAAAGGACATGGAGGCGCTGTCTCCGCTTTTGATTGGCTTCCATCAGTCGCTCCGTATGTGGAAGCTCAAAGGCCACACAACCGCGGAAATCGTCACGGGCAAACTCGACCCGGAGGGCGGAGAGATCATTTCCTTCGAGGCGGCGCGCCGCAAAAAAGGCAAGGTCGGGCGCAACGATCCCTGTCCCTGCGGCAGCGGCAAAAAATATAAGAATTGCTGCATGAGAAAGGATATGGGCGCGGAATGAGCCCACGGAAATAGTATGACATGCGCTTTTAAGCGCCGCTGGCAGTTGGAGGCTTTAGCAAAAATCAAACCCAAAAATATATACACGTTACGTAATCCCGGCGGGGCTGTCGCGGAAGGTTTTGCCTTCACGCGGCGGCCCCGTTTTTTGGTAGCCGAATAGGCGTTATAAAACCACCAGCTATGCTGGTGGTAAGCAAAACATCTTACAGTAGAAAAACCTCCTATGCTACAATCGGCGTGGTCTGGCAACCGCGGAGAAAAAGTATAGGAGGTAGTGTCGATGAACGACGCGAAAAGTTTATCACATAGCAAGTGGCGTTGCAAATACCATCTCGTGTTTGCGCCCAAATACCGCAGGCAGGCAATCTATCGCCAGTTGAAGCAGGATGTAGGGAAAATCCTGCGAGATTTGTGCGAACGGAAGAAAGTGGAGATTATCGAAGCGGAATGCTGTCCCGACCATATCCATATGCTGGTGGCAATCCCGCCTTATATGAGCGTGGCGGGATTCATGGGATACCTGAAGAGCAAGAGCAGCCTGATGATTTTTGACCGCCATGCAAACCTGAAGTACAAGTATGGGAACCGTCATTTTTGGTGCCGCGGATATTACGTGGACACGGTGGGGAAATACGAAACCGCAATCAAGGAATATATCCGCAACCAGTTGCAGTAGTCAACAAAAATTGGACACGAAAAATGAAAATGAGTAAAAAGGACTAACAAGGTTAGACACTTGATGTTGCAACATGCGACTCGCGGTACTGCTTGGGTGTCAGATAACTCAAAGCGTATGCCGGTCGTTGTTCATTGAAAAACGTGATGTAGTCATCCACTTCCTTTTCCACGGGCATCTCACCCGTCACATGGAAGTCCATGAACAGCTCAGCCTTGATCCAGCCGTTGATGGCCTCCATCGCCGCATTGTCCGTCGGTGTCCCAGCCCTCGACATGGACCGCGTGATGCCATACATCGGCAGGAGATCGTTGAATGCCTTGGACGCATAGACAGTGCCTTGATCGGAATGAAGCACCATTTGACACTCGGGATGCTGCTTGCGGATCTCGAGCAAGTCCTTCAGTCCGCTGATGTACGTCATCCGGTCGCCGCGCCTGGACGAAAGGGCATGACTCACGATCTCGTTGTTCCACAAATCCATGTACAGCGTCAGTTCATAATACACTCCCTTCACATAGAACACTGTCATGTCGCTGACGATGCATTGCAACGGTCCGTCAATCTGGATTTCCGAAAGAAGCAGGTTCGGGAAGATGCGGTACGGGTCCCCGGGCTTCTTGTACTTGTAATGCTTCGCCTTACTCTTGATCCCGGCCAACCTGCAGCATTTGTGCGCATAAGGATCTGAAAGGACAAGTCCTGTGTCCAAGCGCAGCTTGGCATTGAGCCACCGATAGCCATGAGACGGATATTTGTTATGGTATTCTTGGAACAGAAGAATATTGCTGATTAGATTTTTCTTCCTTTCCGCAGGCATAGAGAGCTTTTTCTTCCAAGCGTAGAAGCTGCTTCTCCGAATGCTCATAAGCCGGCAAAGCGTCTTGACCGGAAACTCACCGGAAAGCTCCAAGATTATTTGGTATTCTTGCTGACGTACCGAATGACCGAACCATCCCCTTTCACTTCGTAGCCTTTTTTTAGCCGTGCCTCCGCGATTCTTGCCTTGATTACTTCTTCAATCAATTCCTCCTTGCTCATGGCTGCCAAGTCCTCCATGCCCGTAGGAGGATTGGCGGCAGAAATGAAAGATTTCAATGATCGCCGGGCACCGTTCTTGGGCGGGAGATGGTTTGCATCCCTGTACTGGCGCATGTAGTTCCTGGCAGTCTGTTCTCCGATGCCGTATTCCTCGGCGGCTTGGTAACGGGTGATTTCGCCGGTGTAGATGCGGCGTCCGATGTCCAGCCTTTCTTCTTTGGTGTAGTGCATGGCAAGCCTCCTGTCTGGTTTGGGGGATTTCGTGTATAAGGGATTCCATAACCTGTCGTCTATTTTACATCCCTCGTACAAAAATTACCCCCTCTGTGTCCAAAATAAGCTTACCACTTCAATTCAATTCAAACTCTTTGAACAACAATGGGAATCCAATCTCAAATTACCTCGCCGCCGTTAATACAAAAAAGCCCCCGCTATACGGAGGCTTTTTTCTTGTCCCTATTTCACAGCACGCCCTTCGTCGAAAGCACGCCTTGCAAGTTTTCATCTTTTTTCACGGCTACAGCCAACGCGTGACCGAGCGCCTTGAAAAGCGCCTCGATTTTATGGTGCGTATTCTTTCCGTACAACACTTTCGCGTGAAGCGTAATGCCCGCGTTGAACGCGAAAGCGCGCAAAAATTCCTCGGTCAGCTCCGTATCGTAGCCGCCCACCGTCGGTGCCATTTCCCCACCGTCATAGACAAGGAACGGACGGCCGCTGATGTCGAGCGCGACGAACACCAACGCCTCATCCATCGGCACATAGAACGAACCGTACCGCGCAATGCCCGCCTTGTCGCCCAACGCTTCCTTGATTGCCTCGCCCAGCACAATGCCGACGTCTTCGATGGAATGGTGTCCGTCCACCGCGAGATCGCCGACGCACTTCACCGTCAGGTCAAAAGCGCCATGCTTCGTAAACAGCGTCAGCATGTGGTCAAAAAATCCAACGCCCGTCTCAATCTTGCTTTCGCCCTTGCCGTCCAGATTTACGGAAACGCGGACGGAAGTCTCCACCGTTTTTCTCGTTTTCTCCGCTTTGCGCATCTTACCGCTTCCCCTCCATGAACCGCTTGACTTCGCCCATCCACAGCTCGTTTTCCTCCCGCGTTCCCATGGAAATTCGCAGGCAGTTTTCCAGCCTCGGCGCGCTGCCGAAGCTCCGCATGCCAATGCCCTGCTCCGCAAGGTATTCGTTCAGTTTCTCCGCTTTCGCGCATTTCACCAACAGGAAATTCGTATAGGACGGATACACGGTCAGCCCCTTGATTTTTTTCAGATTCTCCGCCACGCGCCGACACTCGTCCCGCAGCATATAGGTTCTCGGATGGAACTCGTCCCGCATCTGGTACACGATGTCCGCCGTGACGAGGGAAAGCACGTTCAGATGGTACGGCATGAACGCCTTTTCTGCCATCTGCACGATCTTTTCATCCGCCAGCATATAGCCGACGCGCGCCGAAGCAAGCCCGTATGCCTTTGAGAATGTCCGTGCCACAATCATGTGCGGGTATTTTTTGAGCAGCGGCACGGCGGAAGCGTCCTCGCCCGCGAACTCGATATACGCCTCATCGACAAGGAAAGCGCAGTCGATATGTTGGGCGATATATTCGATGTCTTCCAGTGGAATCAAATTCCCTGTCGGGTTGTTCGGCGTGCAGACCACCGCCAGCGACGCTTTGCTCTCCTGCACGGCGCGGACGAATTTCTCGCGGTCGAGACTGTAGTCCTCTTCCAGTCCCACGGGCACACCCTTTGCGTCCGCGACCTTCACATAAATCTTATACATGGAAAAGGACGGTTCGGGATAAACGATTGTGTGATTTTTCCCGCCGAACGCGTAAAACAGTTTCTCGATGATTTCACTGGAGCCGTTGCCGAAGAAAATCTGCCCTTCCCGAAGGGAAAAATTCGCCGCTGCCTGCTCGATCAGGTCTTTCATTTCCAAATTCGGGTAACGGTTGAACGCGATGTGCGACAGTCGCGCCATCACGCGCTCCTCGACCAGCGGCGGCAGCGTCGTCGGTGCTTCGTTCGCGTTGAGTTTGAGCTTCCAGTCCCGCTCCGCCACGTCATAGGCAGGCATATCGGCAAGCCCTGTTCGATATTTGAACATTTAATTTCCCCCTCTGAGCCGGATCGCATTCGCGTGCGCCTGAAGCCCCTCAGCCTCGGCCAGCCGTATGATATCCCCGGAAACATGTTGCAGCGCGAGCTGCGTATAGGAAATGAAGCTGGTGCGCTTCATAAAGGTTTCGACGTTCAGCACGGAATAAAACCGCGCCGTCCCGCCCGTCGGCAGAATATGGTCGGGCCCCGCGAAATAATCGCCGAGCGGCTCCGGCGAATACGCGCCGAGGAACACCGCTCCCGCATGGCGGATATAGGGCAAAAGCTGGAACGGCTGCTCTGTCAAAAGCTCCAAATGTTCCGGTGCGGAAAGATTTGCGAACCGAATCGCCTGCATCATATCCTCGGCAACGACAATCAGCCCGTTGCGCTCGATGGACGCGCCCGCAATCGCCTTGCGCGGCAGATTCGCAAGCTGCTTTTCCACTTCCAACGCCGTTTGCTCCGCCAACTTTGCGCTTGTCGTAATCACGATGCTCGACGCCAGCGGGTCGTGCTCGGCCTGGCTCAGCATATCCGCCGCCGTATAGACGGGATCGGCGCTCTCGTCGGCAATAATCAATATCTCGCTCGGCCCCGCCAACATGTCGATATCGCAGTGTCCGTACACGGCTTTTTTCGCCAAGGTAACGAAAATATTGCCCGGCCCCGTGATTTTATCCACCCGTGGAATCGTTTCCGTGCCGAACGCCATCGCCGCCACCGCCTGCGCGCCGCCAATCTTGAAAATCTTCGATACGCCGATTTCTTTTGCCGCCAGCAGCACATAGGGATTGATTTTGCCGTCGCGAGGCGGACACATCATGATAATCTCCCGCACGCCTGCCACCGTAGCCGGCACCGCATTCATCACAACGGACGAAGGATAAGCCGCCGTACCGCCCGGAACGTAAAGCCCCACCCGATCGAGCGGCAAAACCGACTGCCCGAGAAGAGATCCTTCCTCGCGATATGTCAGCCAAGATTTCGGTTTCTGTTCCTCATGATAGCGGCGCACGTTCGCAATGGAGCGACGCAAGGATTCCATGACTTTTTCATCGACCAGCGCTTCCGCTTCCCGGAATTCCGCTTTGCCGACAAGCATCGTCTCCGGCGAAAGCTCTGTTCTGTCGATCAGCTTCGTATAGCGGATCACGGCGGCGTCGCCCTCACGGCGCACGTCGCCGACAATTTTCGCCACGACCTCCGCCGCCGTCAAGTCCGCGCCGAAAAGTTTTTTGTTTCCTTCGCGGATAGCAGGGCTGAGCTCCACCTCGTCAAACGCAGCTTTTTTTAGCAGCCGCTCTATCTCCAATTCGCCACAATCCTTCACATTGACAATTCGCATCGTTTATTTTCCTTTCTGCAATATGTTCTGCAAATCCTCAACCAACCGATGGATTCGCTCGAATTTCATTCGAAAGCTCACGCGGTTCGAGATCAGCCGCGCCGTCGCATCCATGATGCTCACGATTTCCACCAGATGATTTTCTCGAAGCGTCGTGCCCGTCTCTACAATATCGACGATACTTTCCGAGAGTCCAACGATTGGGCCCAGCTCAATCGAGCCGTTCAGCTTGATATATTCCATCTGCATACCGTGCTCGCCAAAAAATTTTTCCGCAATATGCGGAAATTTCGTTGCGACGCGGGTATGGGCGTAATCCTCCAAATGCGGACGACGCGCTGCCTCCGGCACTGCCATCATCAGATGGCAATGTCCGAATCCTAAATCCAAAAGCTCATAAACGTCCTGCCCCGACTCCATCAGCACGTCCTTGCCGATGACGCCGATGTCCGCCGCGCCATACTCCACATAGGTCGGAACGTCTGCCGTTTTCGAGATGATAAACTTCACTTTCTCGCTTTCATTAACGATGACGAGCTTTCTTGAAGATTCTTCCAATCCTTCCGCCGAAAGCCCGGCTTTCGCCAAAAGCGCAGCTGACGGCGAAAACAATTTCCCCTTTGGGAGCGCCACCGTCAGATATTCCAAATCGCTGATTTCCATAAATCCTCCAAAACCCTTTACTAAATTAAATAATTAACGCAGTAATATAATAATAAACTTATCAAAATTTGTCAACAAAAAAGGAATCTTTCGTTCATCGTCGAAACTTTTATTTTGACGAGGCTATGTGAAAGGAGACTTGAAATACATGAATATTCTTTCCCTGCATCCCCTTCGGGACGCCCAGCTTGAAACCATCAAAGCCGCTGTTCCTGACGTATCTGTCCATATCGCAAAAGCGAAAGAGGCCGCGCCATATCTTGCAGATGCAGAAATATTGCTCGCTTTTGGACAGACAGACCTTTCGCCGCTCCTGCCGCACGCGCCGAAACTCCGCTGGGTGCAGGCTCTGACCGCAGGCGTGGACGGCTTTGTCGCGCTCGACGCGTTCCGCTCCTCTGACATATTACTGACAAATGTACGCGGCATCCACGGCATCCCGATTGCCGAGCACGTCCTCGGCATGATCCTTTGCCATACAAGGGGGCTCCTGACCGCGCACGACAATCAAAAAACGAAGCAATGGAAAGGGCTTCGCGGCCTCGACGAGCTGTACGGAAAAACTGCCGCCGTCATCGGCCTCGGCAGCGTCGGCAGTGTCATCGCGAACCGCCTCAAAGCCATGGGCATGGCCGTCCTCGGCGTTAAGCAATCCATGACCGACGATCCGGACGTGGACAAGCTGTACAAACCCGACGAACTTTTCGAGGCGCTGCCGCTGGCGGATTTCATCGTCGTCACGTTGCCACTGACGCCGGAAACGAAAAACCTTTTCTCGGAAAAAGCATTCAGCGTGATGAAGCCGTCCGCATTCTTCATCAACGTCTCCCGCGGTCCCGTAGTCAACGAAACAGATCTCGTCGAAGCGCTACGCTCAGGCACGATTGGCGGGGCCGGACTTGACGTTTTCACGGAGGAACCATTGCCGGAAAGCTCGCCTCTCTGGGGGGCGCCGAATCTTCTCATTACGCCGCACCACGCCGCCACCTCGCCCCGCTACATGGAGCGCGCCGTCGAAGTTTTTGTTGAAAATCTCAAAGCCTACCCGGACGTCACGAAGATGCGGAATCTCATCGACA
>ERZ842401.7398-NODE-7398-length-11251-cov-3.181315_pt1 | contig 11251 bp, 9 predicted proteins | sample MGYA00521270_ERZ842401 | MGnify/ENA primary metagenome ERZ842401 (study PRJEB31892, sample SAMEA3878208) | bioreactor metagenome | biome: Moose rumen | place: Sweden | collected 2011-10 | study: EMG produced TPA metagenomics assembly of the PRJEB12797 data set... | reverse complement strand
TGTAAAACGCTTCGCCGCACCACAGGCTTAGCCTGTGGATTTCTTTTGGAATTAAATCGTTCAAAAAAGGTATTCCTATGGTTTCAATTTCATATTCAGAAGGATGACGATTTTTTTCTTTCTTGGTTTTAATATCAACTTGATATGGATGAAATGGAAATGAATTCCAAAACAGTGGAAGAAACTGGTGTTTAATATTGTTCAATTCTTGCCATATTTTTGTTGCAGTTGATTCTGATTCAGGCTTTTTTTCTTTTCTGATTATATAACCGTTTTCTAACCCAAAAAAAGGATTTTCTTTTAAAATTCGTTCCGATGTAAATGGAATACCACTTTTTTTGCACCCTTTATAACCTGGAGCTTCACCAACTAGCAAAATAGTAGGTTTCAACTTGGATATATTTTTTAGATATAAATATAAATTGGTACAAGTTTGTTTCGAATATTCACAAGATTTATGATACTGGTTCATAACTTTAGAATTGTCAAAATTTGTGTAATCAGCAAGTTTTTTTACAAATCCCTCTATTTCCATTTTATCTCTCTCTCCTTTTACAGGGCGCAACCCTCACTCCGTTCGGGTCGGGCTATCCGCGGTTCCGCTTTCGCTCCAGCCTCCCTTGCTTCGCAAGCCTTCGCAGCAAAGCTGCTCGGAGACTCGCTCAAAATGCTCCACCGGAGCATTTTGCCGGCTTTCAGCCGTCGCTCCCTAGGAGGCCGCCTTCAGCGTGGCTACAATCCCTAACGCAAAAGCATAATCAAAAGGAGTATCTGAACATGAGAAGATTATTTGCGTTTCTAATTTCTGTTTTTCTTCTTGCTTCTACGGCCTGCGCTAATGGCAGCAGGGGAATAAAATCATCTGACAAAGGAGAACTTTCTGATATGAATATTTCAATTCAAATTACAAGCGACAGCGGCAACCATAAGCTTACTGCAACACTAGCGGACAATTCTTCGGCAACATCCTTTTACGAACTTTTGAAAAAAGGTCCGCTTACAGTTGATATGCACGATTACGGCAGCTTTGAAAAAGTCGGTTCGCTTGGTACATCACTTCCTCGAAACGACAGCCAGATTACCACAGAAGCCGGAGATATCATCCTCTATCAGGGAAATCAGATTACAATTTACTATGACACTAACAGCTGGAACTTTACCCGCCTGGGAAAAGTTGATGGAGTGACACAAGCTGAACTCAAAAAGATTCTTGGCAAAGGTGATGTCACGGCGGTGTTCTGTCATTTCAATTAAAACGACGTAAAAACGGCCCCATGGAAAATTGCGGCCTTGTCTTTGAACGCAGTACAATTCAAGTGGAAGTGGCCGGAAAAATCGATAGCGTAAAAAATCCTCTTGAAGCAAAAGGATTCGCCGACAGACTTACTGAACACAAAGAAACAATCGATACTGTTAAACACGCCGCGAGCAAATAGAAGCAATCACCGGCTTTGCTTCCGGCGGCGGCTGCCCTTTCAACGTTCCAAAAGAAATCCCAGTATGGCTCGATGATTCAATGAAGCGTTTTAAATACGTTCATCCAGCAGACGGAAACAAAGTATCTGGCGGCTTCCTTTTTGAAATGCATTTCTTGCTAGAAAATTCTGGAGCCCATTTCACTTGCGAGTGATAATCTGTTTTTTGTGTTGAACAACGAAAGACAAGTTTTGTTGAAGGGAGTTCCTTTCCACAGAGTTTTTCAGCAAACACTATTTTATCACAAATAAATCTTCAAGTTCTTTTTTCAATTTTTTCCAATCTGGAACAAAGAACTCGAATATTTCATAAAATCCTTTTCCATGATTTGAATGGATCAGATGACATAATTCATGATAGATAACTTGCTTTATACAATTATTATTTGAACATACCAAAAGAGTATTTAGTGTCATCCTAGCTGTTTTAAAATTTGTATTTTGAGATAAACTTCCCCACCGGGTTTTCATAGTTCGCAATGATAAAAGTGGCTTTTCATATTTTGGATAATAATTCTTAAAATGTGTCCAACACTCATCAAACAATTCATTAAAAATTTCACTAGCTCTTTCTTTTTGCCAGCGAATAAAGGTATTTTGAAAGGCTTCCGGAGTCTTTAGTCTTGTTTGTATAATTAAATTATTGCCAGAAAGATATACGGAACTTTTTTTCACAGATTCATCACATGATTTAAGAACATATTGTTTTCCACGATAATAAAATGTTTCGCCAACCACATAAAAATGGTTTACAGGAATCTGAGCAATTTCTTTTTTTTCTTCAATCTTTTTATTTATCCATTTTTCTTTTGAAGTGACAAAACTGTTTATTCTTTTATCTGACACATTCTTGGGAGCTCTTACTTCTATTGTTTTGTCGGGAAGAATTTGAATCTGTATTGTTTTTCTATTGGAGCGAATCAGCTTGTAGCAAAGCATTAATGATTTCTCCTTTTTCTTTCAACAAACAATACTTTCTCAATAATTTGGTCCATAATATTTGATGGAATAGTTATTCCCTTTTCATCGCGGATTACATCATAAAAATAATCATCCATCAAATCTTTTACATTGTTTATAGCATCCTCATCATTCCAGAAATTAACTTTGCTGTTTGAATCCAATATTTTGTCAAAAGCAAAGGCGATATTGGAACTTATTTCTTTTACTATGTCATCAGATAACTTCAGTTCAGAAACAATAGGATGTATTACACCATAAGCTGCAATAGCATTATCATTATTAACAAGATTTTCTGGAACTTCATCATGTTCTCTAGCGTCTAATTTTCTTTTTGTTTCGGTAATCTGTTTAAGATATTCCAAATCAGAAATCTGTTTTTGTCGATATGCATCAATTACATTTTGAATCAGTACAGAAAACTTTGTATAAAAAGCGGGATCTTCTTCCATGTTTTCCGAAATTGTTTTCTTTGCAATAGATGCAATTCTATCTGCATAAGCTGCTATACCTTTACCCGAAGAATCTTCAGCTACATTATAAAGACCTGTATTTTCATGAATAATATAAGTTGGTTCATTTAGCTTTGTTACTGTATCCGCATGAATATGGGTATCCAGTAGTTTTTGTATTTTTGGTTCATAATCCCTATAATCAATAACCTCTGCATAACGATACTGAACAGCTTTTCTGAGTTTTTCAAATCGCTTTAGCGTATTTTTATATCTCTCAATATCTTTAAGTTCTGTATCTGCAAGGAAGATTTCGGAAGAAAGTGCAATGGCAAGAGTTTTTGCATAATCTCTTAGTCTTTCATAAAAATCCTGTCTTAAATCATCATCAGCAAGAAATTCTTCATATGCATTTTCATCATAAGAAGCTTTTACAGGATTAAAAATATCGATAAGAGCAGAATACTTTTGCGGAAGGGTATTTATTTCTGATGAAACGCTAGAAAGAGCTCCCTCTAAATCTTCCTGGTCAAAATCAGCTAATGCCTGATAAGTTGTTAAAGCCTTATCAAGATTTTCAAGAACATCTGCATAATCTATGATGTAACCAAAATCTTTTCCATCGCAAAGTCTGTTTACTCGCGCAATTGCCTGAAGCAGAGTATGTTCTTTTAATGGACGACATAGATACAAAACAGTATTACAAGGAGCATCAAAACCTGTTAACAGTTTATCTACAACGATAATAATCTCAGGTTCGTCACCATGCTTAAATGCATCGATTATTTTCTCATTATAATCTTTTTCATCTTTGTATTTTGCCATCATCTTTTTCCAGAAGGCATCAACAATTTCAGACGGTTCTTCCAAAATATCTGTATAACTGTCTCTTGTATCAACTCCTGAAATTAAAACTTCTGTTGTAACATCTCCAAACTCATCAAAGAATTGCTTGAACTTAACAGCCGTTTTTTTATCTGCAGCAACAAGCTGGCCTTTAAAACCTGTTCCCTGCCAGTTATTCTTATAATGCTCATTAATATCAAATGTACGCATATAGATAACTTGTTCTGTCTTTTGAAGCATATCTGCCCGGGCATATTTTTTCTTTAAGTCTGCTTTCTGCTCTTCCGTAAGGTTAGTGGTATGTCTTTCAAACCAAAGGTCAATTGCTTCTTTATTTTGGGTTAATTCAATAAGGCGGCCTTCATATAAAAGAGGAACTACTGCTTTATCTGCAACAGCCTGTGAAATTGTATAAGTTGGCTTAATTAATCCACCAAAACGCTGGAAATTATTCTTTTCTTTTTTTAGGAGTGGAGTTCCAGTAAAACCGATATAACAAGCATTCGGAAACATCTGTCTCATTTTTGCAGCAAAACTACCGAACTGTGTTCTATGACTTTCATCTACAAGAACAAATATGTTAGAGGAATCATCGTGGAAGTTTCTAATGCCGGCAGCTTTATCAAATTTGTGAATAAGCGTTGTTATGACAGAAGCTTTTTTTTCGGAAATTAAATCCAAAAGATTTTTTCCAGATGTAGCACGTACTGGAGTTATGCCACAATGTTTAAAAGTATCTCCAAGCTGCTCGTCCAAGTCAGTTCTATCTGTAACCAGAATGATTCTTGGAGCTGAAATATTTTTGCAATACATCAGGTTCTTTGCAAGCATAACCATAGTTAAAGATTTTCCTGAACCTTGGGTATGCCATATAATACCACCCTGCCTGATGCCATCATTTCCTACACAATGAATTCTTTCCAATGTTGCCTTTATAGAGAAATATTGCTGATAGCGGGCAATTTTCTTTGTTCCGACATCAAAAACTGTGAATCCATGAATCAAATCTAAAAAGCGTTCTTTAGAACATAATGAAAAAATAGTTTTATCTTGTTCAGTTGGATTTTCAATGATTTTTAACAAAGGAGAAATATCAGGCTCTTTCCAAATATTCCAGAATTTTGACTGAGTTCCAACAGTTCCATATTTTGCCCCATTCTTATTAACTGCCATCAATATCTGGCAATACATAAAAAGATGAGGAATATAAGTTTCTGTCTGATTGCGAATATTCTGTGTTATTCCTTGTTCAAGATCTTCCGAAGGAGCCTTACATTCTATAACGCCAAGAGGAATTCCGTTTACAAATAAAACAATATCCGGGCGGACAGTTTTTTCTGAACGAACACGTTCAACAACAAATTCTGGGACTGCATAAAAAACATTTTTATCAGGATTATTCCAATCGATATAATTCAAAGTAAAACTTTTTGTAAAACCATTAATTGATTGAGTTTCACTTGTCCCCATGATTAACAAATCAGTAAGCTCATTATTAAGAGGAAGCAAGCCATCATTTTTGAATGGTTTTAATTTCTGAACAGTGCTCTGGATGCATGATTGTTCAAATGCATACTCTTTTCCCTGGAATGAAATCTTATTGATTTCTGAAAGCTGCTTATAAAGAATATCCTCAAGCAAAACAGAAGACAGTTTCCCGCCGCGCATTTTGTTTGCATCTTCGTAACTAAGGATTGTCCAGCCAAGATTGTGAAGTAGTTCAAGGGCTGGCTTTTGGGAAAGTTTATACTCGGTGCTGTCGAATTTTACTTCATCAGGATTTATGTTTGCTTTTTCCATTTAATTTTCTTCCTTATCAACTATCTGTCATAATCAACGATTTGTCATGAGGCTTTGTCATGCTGAACTTGTTTCAGCATCTACACTACATCTAGTTCTACAGATTCCGAAACAAGTTCGGAATGACACTAGAAAACAATTTTTTTGGTCATTTCCATCCCATTATTTAATTCTCCATTCTCCAGTCAGGAGTTTTTGCATGAGTCCTTGTTTCTGCAGTTTGTATTGTTCAAGTTGTTTTTTTAGTAAAGAAATTTCTCTTTGCTGACAATCCAATAATTCAATGATTTTAAGCTGGTCGTTTTTATTGTATATTTCTATTTTCAAATTACACAAATCATTTTGCTGAATATTCGGAAGACCTGAACCAACTCGTAGTTTCATAATTTCTTTTTCTTTAGATTTCAACATCCAATAGAGAAACTTAGTTTCTACATCTTTATTTTTTAACTCAAGGGTATAACAATGTCCGCCCGCCCAAAAATCTTCAGAAACAAAATTTACATAGCCACAGGAATTCCCACCCTCACTTATTGCAATAGTATTCTTTTGAGTATTAGCAAAATTAGTAAACCCTGAATAAAAAATTCCCCCATTTAACACAGGAACTGTACCATTTGAAATCATATTTTCTTTATTTAACTGATTTCCTTTTTTTATGGTAACAATTTTATTTAAATAACATGTATTTTCTTTTTTACTGAGAATCTTTTTCATAAGGAAAGAAAACATTCTTTCTTTGTCAAAGATTAATTTTTCTATTTTCTCAATAGCAGAATCCCAAACAGATAATGTTTTTGCTATCTTTTCTTGTTCCAAAATTGGTGGTAATAAAATCTTTGACGATTTTATATTTTTAGAACTTATAACCGGTACAGGTCCATCATTGCAAAAATCTTTTAATTGCTTAGTTAGAAACCAATAATACAGAAATTCATTATTAATCGTGGCCGTGTGAGGAGTTATAACTATCGTATTATCATCTACAATGCTATCTTGGAAAAGAATTTTTTTGTTATTATTTAACAATGCTGCCCCAACTCTCGGAAATGCAATTGATCCTGCAGGAAATTCTTTAATTTTTAAAAACTGCTTTATCTCTTCAGAAATAGAGTTTAGAGCTGTTATTAAATATTTTTTATTTGAGGATAGTCCTATGTCCGCAACCTTAAAATATTGCCATTTCTCACCTTGAACTCCTTGAAATTCGGGTTTAAATGTATAACCTTGTGAGACTGAAATTAAATCTCCAAGAGTCACTTTCTTCCATTCGCTCTTCATTTTCTCATCTTCCTTGTTATGCTAATTTAGCTATCGTCATAGGGAATTTATTTCAGCATCTTTTTCATATAGACCCTGAAATAAATTCAGGGTGACTGCATATACAAATCATGCTGAACTTTCACTGTCATACTGAACTTTCACTGTCATGCTGAACTTTCACTGTCATGCTGAACTTTCACTGTCATGCTGAACTTGTTTCAGCATCTACGTTACATCTAGGTTTTTAGATTCCGAAATAAGTTCGGAATGACATTTTACACTCGGAATGACATTTTTCATTCAAAATGATGCTATGTTGTAAACTTATTGTTCAGCTGCTTCTATTCCTCCGCCAAATCCTTCCAATCCTTATTAAACTGATTTACAAGGTTATTTTTCCAATCACGATGCCAATTCTTCAACTGTTTTTCGCGGGCTATGGCAGCTTTTATATCATTGCACTCCTCAAAATAGACAAGTTTTGTGCAATTATATTTATCAGTAAAGCCTTCATACTGATGAATCTTATGTTGCAACACACGTTTTTGCAAATCACTCGTAACACCAATATAAAGCACAGAGTTTGTCTTATTTGTCATAAAATATACATATCCTGTTTCTGCCAAACTATTCTCCTCTTTGATTAATATAGAGATTCCGAAACAAGTTCGGAATGACATTTTTCATTTACACCGTTACACCCAGCATATTCATTATCTGCTTTGCATCCAATCCAAGCCTTGAAAATCCAAACACTTTCTTGCCCAAATCTTTTACGGATGCTCCTATATGATAAATTGTCTTTTCATCAAGAAATAAAAATCTGTCATGAAAGTTCTTTATAAGGCGAATATCAATTGGAGCATATTGGGCGTTGTGTTTCTGCAAATCCAGAGTAAGCTGCTTTGAAATACTTTGCGTATAAATTGCTGCTGAAACGCCAGACTTTCTTTTGTCGAGCATTGAAAGCACTGTGTCATCTACATAATTATCAACAAGAACAATTGAAGCTTTTGCCTTGCGAATCAAATCTGACACAAACTTGTATGAATCAAAAATCTGACCATCACAGAAGACACCCTGCTTTAGTAAATCTGCCGCCTCAAGCGCATCAAAAACTTTTTCAAAGTTCTTTTCGTTAATATCAAGCTTTTCATCAATTCGTAGCAGATTACGATTGAGTTTTTCCTCTGTTTCTATCTGTTTTTTTTCAACTGAGTTCAGACGGGCAAAAAGAGAACCATTTGCAGCAAGGAAATGCCTCATCTGAACAAAAGCGTTCATAATCTGAATGCTAACTTTTACGGCTGTTTCACTTTTAAGAATTGAAGCAAGCATTGCAACGCCTTGTTCAGTAAAGGCATAAGGTAGATATCGGTTTCCACCGCGATTTTCTTTTTTTGAGGTCACAATTTGTGACTTCAAAAATGAATCTTCTGTGTTCAAGGTCACAATTTGTGACCTTGAAGTCGCAAATTGCGACTTCAAGTCTGCAATTTCAGTGTTCAAGGTCGCAGTTTGCGACCTTGAAGAGCCATTGGTAAAAGTTGAAGTCACAATTTGTAACTTTGGAGATGTATTTTCGGTTTTTGAGGTCGCAATTTGCGACCTCAAAAATGAATTTTCCGTGTTCAAGGTCGCAATTTGAGACCTTAAGATTTCAACCTCTCCCTTTGTAAGCTGAAAACAAAATTCTTCAGGGAACCTTTCGATATTACGTTTCCATGCCTGGTTCAAGACTTTTGTTTCAACTCCGTAAAGTTCTGCCAAATCTTTATCCAGCATAACCTGAACGCCGCGAATCGTGAAAATTTTATTTTCAATGGTCTGAGCAGTTACATTTTCCATCGGCTACCCTCTAAGAATATCTGCAAGCTTTTCCTTCATCTGAGAGCGAACTTCTGCAAGCTCAGTTTCCAATCTATCAATTTCACTTTGAACAGCATCAATATCAATTTCTTCCTCTTCTTCGTATATATCAACATAGCGAGGAATATTGAGATTGAATTCGTTGTTTTTGATTTCTTCAAATGGCACTTTACGGCTGTATTTTTCAACATCGCGTCTTGCTTTATAGGTCTCTACAATTTTATCTAACTGTTCATCAGAAAGTGTATTTTGTTTTTTGCCCTGAACAAATTCCTTTGATGCATCGATAAACATTACATCTGTTTCTTTCTCACGACTTCCGCCTTTTTCGCGGGATCGGTCAAACACAAGAATAGCAACCGGGATTCCTGTTGTTGGGAAAAGATTTGAAGGCAAACCTATTACTGCATCCAAAAGATTTTCTTCAATCATTGCCTGTCGGATTTTGAGTTCTGCACCACCACGGAACAAAACTCCATGAGGAACAACAACGGCAATGCGACCTTTCTGATTTTTTGCCGTTTCTACCATGTGAGTTATAAATGCCCAGTCGCCCTTACTCTTTGGAGGAATCCCACGAGTAAATCTTCTGTATGGATCACTTGCTGCATTTTCTGCACCCCACTTATCCAAACTAAAAGGAGGATTTGCAACAACAATATCAAACTTCATAAGACTTTTATTGCTTACAAGAAGAGGATTGTTAATTGTGTCTCCCCATTCAATCCTTGCACTGTCAAAACCGTGAAGAAACATATTCATGCGGCAAAGAGCCCAGGTACTTCCGTTTGTTTCCTGTCCAAACAATGCAAAATTGCCGGAAGGAATCTGATTTGCAGCTTTTATAAGAAGCCCTCCAGAACCACAGGTTGGGTCACAAATTGTATCTCCGTCTTTTGGTTGTGCAAGACGTGCAACAAGTTCTGTTACCATAAGAGGACTAAAGAACTCACCTGCTTTCTTTCCGGAATCTGATGCAAAATGTTCTATAAGATAAATGTAAGTATTACCAATAATATCTTCTGAAACACGACTTGGTCTCATGTCGAGTTTTGGAGAATTAAAATCTTCCAATAGCTGTTTTAGACGGCGATTCCTGTCTTTTGTTTTTCCAAGATTTGCTTCGCTGTTAAAATCAATATTGCGGAATACTCCTGCAAGTTTTGTCCTGTTAGCTTCTTCAATATGTTCCAAAGTAATATTGATTAATTCTCCAATATTATTTCTTTCTTTACGATCATAAAGGCTGTAGAAATTAGCAGTAAAAGAATCTATTTCCTTGCGTTTACCATCTACTTCCTCTGTAAGTTTAATAACAGGAAGAACAAAACGTTCTCGCTCCAGTTTACGTCGAATTCGCTCATCATCATCGCCATATTCTTTTTTGTATGTATCATAATGGTCCTGCCATACATCGGAAATGTAACGTAAGAATAAAATAACGAGAATATAATCCTTATACTGAGCTGGATCTACAACGCCACGGAATGTATCACAAGCGGCCCAAGCAGCAGCATTAATGTCTTTTTGATCAATTTTCTGATTTTCGTTTTCCATTTTTATCTCCCAACTAAAGCTCTAAAGTTTTAAGAAGTATTGTTTCTGTCAGCAACTTCTTTTTTTTGATTAATTCTTCCTGCAACTCACTTTCTCTTTCAGAAAGAGTGTTTATCTCAACTATTTTTTTTTGGATTTCTACAGGGGGAACAATCACCGGCAAATCCGTCAATACCGCTGTAGAAATCATAGTTACCGAAGTACCGGTTTTATTAGCAGAAAAATAAGACTGTGCATCCTTACTATTAATATACCATAAAAGGTATTCAGGAATGATTTTTGATGTATCTTGAAGCCTTATTCGCTGAAACGGAGCAGAGAGAATGATATTATCAGCACTAATATCCATAATAGCAGCTGTAGAATCCATGCCCCTGGATCTGAATACCAAGTCTCCTTTTTGAAGAAGATAATTTTCAGAGACATTTTGCATATTTATTTTTACTGCGGTAGAGATATCAATTGTATTCTTATCAGATAATTCTTTTAATTGAACTACCAGAATATTCCCCTCTGAGTCAGGCTCAAGTTTTGCACGAAAGGAATAACCTGTGCGAATATCTGCTATATCCTTTAACAAATATGTATTATTTTTCAAACAGTAACCCCGTTACTGTAAATAATAAGGTACAATAAGATTTTTGTCAAATTTATTTTGCAATAATTAAATTACTGTATTTTATTAAATTCAATTACTTCGAGGAGGGTAAAAGCCTGGGATAGTCAAAAAAACACAGGTATCATTTCCCTCACCTTGGCTTCCGTCACCAACCGTGCTATTATTTCTATGATAGAAGGTAAAGCTAAAAATTGCTTTCGCAATTTTTTTTTAACTGCGATGTTTGCGTAGCAAACTCGATTACTTTGCTATAGAACAACGGCCGCCAGCGGCCTTACACAGGAGGCCACATGGCATATACAGATTTTTTTGGATTTAGCGCAGGCTCGATATTCGGTTCGTAAGTTTTTGAATAAGAAGGTTCCTAAGGATATTATCGAAAAAATTCTAAAGGCTGGAATGCTTGCTCC
>ERZ842401.7397-NODE-7397-length-11251-cov-7.200071_pt1 | contig 11251 bp, 11 predicted proteins | sample MGYA00521270_ERZ842401 | MGnify/ENA primary metagenome ERZ842401 (study PRJEB31892, sample SAMEA3878208) | bioreactor metagenome | biome: Moose rumen | place: Sweden | collected 2011-10 | study: EMG produced TPA metagenomics assembly of the PRJEB12797 data set... | reverse complement strand
CGCAGGTGTCGGCCCATTCCAGCGCCTCGATGTCGTTGGAGAACTGCTTCTCCGCGGCCGGATGCTTCAAGCCCTGCGCATATTGCGCAAACGACCAATCTGCGCAATTCGGGTCGATGTCCGTCCAATGGAAACCGTGACCGCCCTGCGGAGGATTTCGGAAATCATAGACTTCGTGACCATACTCCCTCAGCCGCTTCACGACCTCGGGGAAATAAGCGTTGCGCCAACTGGACGCGACATAGATGCGTGCCATAAGAACCGATACTTTCTGCAAAGTTACGCAAAATGCGCGATATGCGCAGAATACGCAAAGATTACTTTCTTATATAATCCGGTTGATTCTGCAGAGATTTCGCAGACTGTTGTAATTATATTTGCACAGAAACATAAAAACAGGCATCATGAAAAACGAACGTGGACACGGCTCCCACTGGAGCATTTTAGGCAATCCGGAAGAGATGTTGCCGGAACTTTTTCCTCGATTATTCCAAATCAGCAAAGCGGCTGATTACGGAAAGTTGAATATTGCAGTAGAAGGGACCCCCAAGCAGCCTCGCGACCTTCTTGGGTTGAGATATAATGAGGGTATCCTTTCCATTACGACTATCTTCGTTCCTTGCCCGGAGCTGAACAAAAACTACTTCCTTTCCACGTATCCCAGCTGTTACAACGGCTCTCTCTTCACGAAGGCGAAAGTTGAAAAGGTGATCAAGTGGTCAAGCGGCTATGAAGCGGCTGTTGAAGTATCTCTCGACACAGGACACGCGATGACCTTCTTCGCTATCGACTATTATGCTCATTCCGATATGTACAAGAAGGGGAAAGAGATTGACATCCGTCTGTCGGCTTTCGCCTATACGGCGGAGATTATCAAAGAGGAAGAACTCAATTTTGAGTTTACGGGACAACAGGCGATAGACTTTCTGACAGAATCTGGGCAAGAACCTGAATATGATGAGAATGGCAACGTTGAACCAGTTCGATTCTGTATGGACGAGCTGGTGGCTCTACTGCCAAGAGATGGGGCCTACGCAGATGATGCCGATTTCCAGTCTCCTGTGCTTAATGTATACAGCAAGAAGTTCCTTGGACAATCTTTCTATTCGATTGAAATAATAATCGGAAGAGACCCTGATATTTTAGTGCCGCTGTATGCCCCCAAAAGCTATTTCAAATTAAAGCCCAATAAGAATGATTCAATCCGAGGCGTTCTTTGGCTTCAGGGATGCTTAAAAGAAAGTCATCAAGAATAATGAAAATGTTTGAGATATGTATACAAAACAACTGATTCATGCCGCCAGCCTGGCATATGAGGCACACGAGGGCCAGGCGGATAAATCCGGCAAGCCCTATTTTAGCCATCCTCTTGCCGTTGCAACAAAAGTCGCGGATCTTGGTTATCCGGAAGACTATGTGATCGCCGCTTTCCTTCACGATGTGCTTGAAGACTCTTCATTAGATGAGGACGATCTTTTAATGTATGACTTTTCCGATGATGTCGTCAACGCGCTAAAACTGCTTGCATATGACAAAAAGTCACCGTACATGGATTACATTCGCCGCCTCAAGGATAATGACATTGCCCGCGTTGTCAAACTTGCCGACCTCTCCCACAATATGGATATGTCTCGTATCCCTGAGCAATCTGATATGGATGCCCATCGACACAACATGTATGAGAGGGCCTACGATTACCTGCTCACAGACGAAGATATAAGGGTACGTGTCGCTGCTGCCGCCGCCGAATGTGAGGTGCCAATGGAATTGATAGACCAGGAAGAGTTCGATGGTATCGCGGAGCAGATCATTATGGAAGACAAAGGGTGTTGCCTCCTCGATGGCTATCATGAGTGGCTCTGTTTCAAGGCTATGCAACTAAAAAGCGGCAACGAGCAAGAATAACAAAGGTAAATTCGTATCTTTGCAGGATAAATGATATTAAAATCAATGATATAATGGGAAAGTTCCAGGATACTACCGTAAAGAAAATCATCGGACAGCTAAATGACAGCTTCTTTCTCCCCGATATTCAGCGTGAATACGTGTGGCTAAACAAGGAGCAAGACAAGAAAATTGAATTGCTCTTCGACTCTATCTTGAGGGATTATCCCATTGGAACCTTTCTTTTCTGGTCTCTGAAGAAATCCGATTTTGAAACCTCTAAAGATGAGGCGTCTGCTGCTGGGAAGTTAAACTTCCAGTTATATAAATTTATCGAGCGTTATGATGTCAGAAAGAGCCATAACGAGAAGGTCAATATCGAGCAAGTTAAGTCCGAGAACATAACGATAGTTCTTGACGGCCAACAGAGATTGACGTCTTTGTATATTGGGCTGATGGGCTCAAGAACTTTGAAGAAACCCCGCTATTGGTGGGACAACCCCGATGCTTTCGAAGAAAAGAAGCTATACTTGAACTTACGGCATGCCCCTCAGCCTGACAATCCGGACGACAACTATCAATTCGAGTTTAAAGCTCCTTCTTCGTTGCCAACCCCGGACGAAAAGAATTATTGGTTCAGAGTTGGAGAGATTCTTGAGCTTGACAGTGTTCTCGGATATTGCCGTAAGCACGGTCTCTCAGATGAGGAATCCATCATATTGGAAAAACTCCATAACAATCTTTGCAGCAAGGATATTATCTCATTCTATAATGAGGACGAGAAGAACCTTGACAAAGTTCTGAAGATATTCATAAGGGTTAACAGTGGCGGTACTCAACTTTCTTATTCCGACCTGTTAATGTCCATCCTGACGGCGAATTTCTCATCGGATATTCGGACCTTGATGATCGAGCTGGTCGACAATCTTCAGAACTCAGGTTTTGGTGTGATGGGCCGCGACCAGATTCTAAAGACATGCCTACTCCTTACGGGTTGCAACCACGTTTTCAAACTGGAGAACTTCTCCAAAACTAACATCTCGAAAATTGAAACCAATTGGAGCAGGATCACGGAATGCATACTTGATGCAGCGTCGATTGCTGAAGACTGTGGATATGCTAACAACCTATCATCAGGTTATATCCTGACCACTATCGCTCTCTATCTATACATCAAGAATCTGAGGGCAGGAAAGGTTTCCGTTGACGACAGGAGAGAAATATGGAAGTTTATCAGGAATGCTCAAATCACGGCATACTTCTCGGCAACCCTGGATTCTAAACTCGGTATAGCGGCAAATACAATGAGGGGCAACAAGGATCTACCTCAGGTCAAAGATTTCGAGGAATTCAACGTCCGAATGGATAAGGATAGAAACATCTCGGTCCACAAAGAGAATGTGTTGGATATGTTGAACCTTCAGTATGGATCTTACGCCGTTTTACCGGTACTTCAGGTGTTGTACCCCACGCTGGACTACAAGAACAGGTCCTTCCATATAGACCATATTTACCCGAAATCAAAGTTCACTGTAAAGAACACGAAATTGCCGGCAGAGTATTTGTCGAAAAAGAATAACATCTTTAACCTCCAATTACTTGAAGGCGGCGAGAATATTGAAAAGCGGGCCAAAGACCCGGAGGTATGGCTTTCGCAGAATTATGATACCGTCGATAAAGTCAAGGCATATAAGCGTGAGAACTACATCAAAGAGGACTTCACGCTCAATTGGGAGGATATTGCGCAGTTCGAAAAAGACAGGACTGAAGAAATAAAGCTTGCGTTGGAAAAACTGTTCAAGTAGCAATCCCTTCGATTATTCTGGCCGGCAAATTATTTTTCAGGGTCTTTCTGTTTCTCGTCTTCATCGCCCAGAATAAAGCGGTTATCCACGCGCTTTCGGACTTCATCGGATACCCATTTGGGCGAGATAACCTTTGAGAACTGGCAGAAGTTTACCAGTTCCCCGATGAAATCCCCGGTGGGCCGGATGGTATATTCGAATACGCAGTAGTCATCGCCGGTCTCAATCTCTTTCTGGGAATGGTGAAGCGGAAGAGAGCGAAGATAATCCCTCGTCATTCCTTCCACCCAGAGCCGCACCTGCTCAAGTTTCACCTTGGGATCTACATAGATACCATAATAATCTCCAAAGAAGGCTTGGGCGTCGAAGCTGTCTGAAGTCTCGAACTTGATTTTGGTGAACTCGCAACCAACGATTCTATCAAGGGCATACACCCTCAATTGGTCAAGATCCAGACTGAGCCCAAGAACATACCAACGTTGCTGCCAAAGCTTTAGGCACCAGGGCTCGATTTTGAAGGTGTATATGTTGTCGCTGCGGAAATTCCTATAGCTTATTTCCACGACCAGGTTCTTGTTCATCGCGTCAATTAGGGTGGTAAGATATTTCTCACCGGATGGGATGTTCTCCAGAAGAATGCGATGACTCAAAGACTTGCTCTCCATCAGCATATTCCCAACGGACATCGTATTTAGAATCCACCGCCGAAGGTTGCCCCTCTCGATGTCTTCGCTATTCTCGATGTAATATTTGAATCCGTCGTGCTTATCACACTCGATATCTATGTCAAATAGTTCTTCTACTGCGTGTCTGTGATCGTGGAAGGTTCTGATGGGTAGGTCGCTCCCATCATTGTTCCAAGAAGACGATCGCCACTTTCGAGCTATTTCTTCGAATGTGATTTTACCGGCTGAATATACCGTATTCGCGAGCCAGATGTAGCGGTTAAACAGTTCCGATGCCGAAGTCTTAGAAGTTGCCATAAACCTTTCGTGTTTTTCTCTACAAATTTATTAAAAAAATTTTGACTCTGCGGAGTTTTCGCAGACAACCCCAGTACCTTTGCATTAGAAACTTAAAACATCAAACATTATGTTACAGGAAAAAAGACAAACACTCTTCAACTGCAAACTCGCAGGCTTCACTTACTACGATGGCCCCCTCGCCTGGTCGGAACTTCAAGTCGGCTCACAACTGACCCCGGTAGCCGAGGATAACAAATACGATCCGAACGCCATCGCACTCTATTTCGGCAACAACAAACTTGGATTCATCCCGAAAGAACATAACGAGACACTCCGTCACTTTATCGAGATGGGTTGGGAAGAAGCACTCGACATCCGTATCTCCCGCCTCTCCAGAGAGGAACACCCTGAACGCCAGGTAGACATCTCCGTCGGTATTGCAAGAAACACTAAAAAGAATCAAGAATAAATCTTAACTTTGTGGCAATCATATAAAAGACACGTATTATGGCAACTGTAATCTTCAAATGGAACCCTGGGTTCTCGTCCTACGAAATGATGCGTTATCTCGAAGACCTCCGTGCCGCTGCCGAGGATGACGAATTCGATTATAACTGGAGCGTCTGGGATTTTGACAAGATCAAGAAAGGAGATCGTTTCTACTGGGTAAAGCTTGGATATGGTGCCAAAGGTATTGTCGGCTGCGGAGAGATTTCTTCCGACCCGTATCAGGATGAAGATTGGAGCGGAAAAGGCCGCCCCACCTATTACGTGGACTTTATGCCGCAGATTCTGATTAATCCTGACGCCCTTCCGATTCTTGACATGCGCACTCTCGAAGCTGAAATCCCTGACTTCGAATGGGGCAAAGGCCATTCCGGCCTTGTCCTCGCCGATGAGCAGGCCAAGCATCTCGATGAGATATGGAACTCTTTCGTTGAGAAGAATATGGATCTCTTCAACGAGCGTGCAAATAATGACCATGCCATGAACGATAAGTTCTTCATCCAGAAAGACGAGTAACGTCAGCGAGACCGCAGTTAACGATATTGTTGACATTTAGCCTTCCTGCTTAGAATAAAAGCGAGGAAGGCTTTGTTTCAGTTTCTTTTCTTTATTGAAGCGGTACTCGCTCGTCAGGTCGGCAGAGCCGCCCAGACCAGCGACCTTCAATGCCACCCTTCGCTGTGAGATTGTGGCCGGACAAGCCGCCCACAAACTCACGGACGCCCTCCCCGCAGATAAAAGGAAAAGCGGTCACGGTCAGCAGTCAGTTGCTCCGCTCGCTGCGCTTGCTCCACAACTGCCAGCTCACCGTGCTGGTTTATCCCCCACCGCCCCCAGGGGCCATAATCGCCCGGGCTGCGACAGTTCTTCGAACCACCGGCAGTGCTTATGCTCGCAGGATTAACATAAAATATCGAGATTGCGTAACAGGTCGGGGCCCCTACCCCGCCTGTTTTCGCTTCGCACGCAATCTATTTTATGTTAACCAGCTGTCGTTAAGCCATTTGTCACCGTAGCACCTGTTCCCCGCCCGGACGAGGCGGCAGGAAAGTCGTTCGCTCAGGGAGGGGACCACCCCTCCCCTCCGTCGCTCACTCCGCACTTCCCGCAATCTCCGAATCAGCCTCGTCAAGATTCGAGTCCCGCTCCAGCAGTCGTCTCTTCGCAAAGGCGCTCGAGACCACTGCTTCCGCTCCGTGGCCCGCAATGAAGGTATGGAGGTATGCGTGGGCGGGAAGTGCCGCCCCGAAGACAGTCAGTGCTATGCGACCGGCATCTCTCGCCTTCAACGTTGTTTGTATGCGAGCATCCTGCCGCCTTACGCACCTGCCGGTGCTGGGTCACTCTCTCTCCGTAAGCCAGCAGTCGGGACAAGCCCGCCAGCTCGCTTACTCCGCTCCGCTTCTCGGTAAGCCTTCGGCTTGTTCATACCTGGCCGCTGTTCCTCCAGGCACTGCAAGCCTCCGCCTAATCGGCTCCGACTCGCAGAGCCTTTCGGGCGTCCAGGAGGCAGCCGTCCGCATTCGCTCCCGTCTGCTGGGGCAGCGTGTTTCCGCTCCGCTGCGCTACGGGCCACACCCTGCCCCGGTCGCCCCGCATCGACGTTGTTGCCTTGTACCTCAATTCGACGGCCGGTGCCTGTTCGCGAGCACCGTCCTGCCCCGCCCCGCCGTCAGTGCCGCGCTCACAAGGTGAGCCGTTCCGGCTCAGGGCGGTGAGGCCGTCTGTCTCCCCTTCGAGTCCGGTCTCCTTCGCTCCGCCGTAGGGACCCTGACGGGTCCCTCCGATGCTCCGCTCCGGAGCCCGTCCTCCCCAACCGCGCCAGACCGCCTCCCCGCCCACGCTCCACTTCGTTCCGCGCCCTATGGCACTGCCAGACTCTCGGCCGCCGGTGAGACCCCGGAGCAAGACTTCAACGACAGTGCCCCGGCGCCCGAGAGACTGGACAGCACCATAGGCCAACCGAGAGTCTTACGCCCAGGCCGCAGTGCTGACAGGACCGTCCTACCCCGCCCGAATGCACGACAAGGCATATATACATTTACCAAAAGAAGCAGCGGCTGACGCCGCTGCGGGCGCTCTTATTCTTGAATAAGTCGCTGATTTTTGGTATCTTTGTGGTACTTACGAGGTTGCTCTTTGCTTCCTCCCAACCCAAAACTTGTAAACTTAGGCTATGCCCCAATTCCGTCCTTCCATACTCATCAGTGACGCTTACGGTTCCGCAGGCAATACAACCTGGTATCACAGGGACGGCAAGTGCTTCACCCGGAAGCGCTCTCACTCCTCCTATGGCGGTACTGCCGCTCAGCTTGAACATCTGGATGTCCACCGTCGGGCATTGGCCGCCTGGCGAACTGTTCCCCACTCTTCGCAGCTTGATTGGAATACTTTCGCTTCGGCAGTGGAGCCGCATAGGCCGCCTTTTGACCATCTGGCACACATATCCGGACAGAATCTGTTCGTATCGGCATACCACGGATTCGCGACGCTTGGTGACGAGCATCTTCCGGAGCCGAAAGCGTTCAAGAGGTTCCCTCCATTTTCCGTGAACCTGTCCGATGCGCACGTGGAGAACGGAACGCTTGTTGTCCCTACTACGGTCACTCTCGGAGCGGAAGAAACGCCGGGACGTTACCGGCTACTTGCGAAACTCCAACTGACGGAGCCCGGCAAAGGATGCCATCCCGGGCTGCTTCGGAATTATCTTGCCGACCGTCCCTGCGGCGATGGCGTTGTTTCTCTCCGGATTCCGGACTACGTTTCTCGCTCCGGATTGGATTTGCGCCAATACCAAGTACACGGCCGTTTCATCCTTCTGGACACCGTTACGGGCTACAGGAGCCAGTATCAGAAGAAGAAGTTCATCATCAACATAATCTAAGAAAAGCCCCTCCTCACATCTCTGCGAAGAGGGGCGATTCATTTCCGACTGTCAAGGTGTCGGGAGGATGGCTACTCACCGGAGGTCCAGATGGCGTCGGCCAGCATGATGCCGGACTTCTCGCCGGTGGCGCTGTTCACGAAGTAGTAGCGGAAGAACACCTTCGGCGCTCCTGCGCCCAGGACTCCGTTCTTGGCCTCGTAATCGGCCTTGATGTCCACGGCGGTGGTGGAGGGAGTGTCCACCATCTTGATCTGCGCGGCCTTGCTGTAGGCACGGCTGACACCGTTGGACTGACCCTCGGTGGCCTCGATGACGAGTTTCAGGTTGGTCACGTCCTCAGGGACGACATCCAGCTTGAAAGTGAAAGCGCTTCCGGTGCAGACGATGGTGCAGGCATCGGGAGTCTCGACACCCACAAGGGTGGGCGGAGTGGTGAGAGCGGAACCGCCGCAAGCGACGATCCAGTAGTTCAGGCGCGTGAAGAGGTTCGCACCGGAAATCTTGCCCTTGGTGCCAAGGACAGACTTGGCCTCCTGGCTCAAGGCCAGCTTGTTCCAGGCGAGAATCTGGGCGTTCGTAAGACCGCGCCACATCGTGGTCAGCCTCTTGAATACGCCCTTCACCTGAGCCTGGTCAGAGGTCCGGACACTGCCGCCGTATCCGCGATTGCGGATATACTTGCGGTTCTTCACTTTCGCAGCGGTCACGCCCTTGGCGCTGCCGCTCATCTCCTCAAAGGCGATGGAAGGAATGTACTTCATAATTTAATTTAAATTAAGTAGGTTAAACGGTTGTTTTGCAATGTATTATTTATTGAATATTAATTCGGTTGGTTAATCGTTCCATCCTTCGTCCCAGGACATATCCGTCCGGATCGTGATAATCCGGGTGAACTTGGTCCCTGTGCCTGATGCCTCGTCTGCAGCATCTGCTTTGGAGATGGTCAGCACGCCGTTGCGGAGATAGGCCGGATAATACTTGCTCCCCAGGTTGCTCCAGAGGGACTCGTTGTAGATGATGGGAGGGTTAATCGAGACGTAAGGCGGGAAGTTCGGCAACTGAATCTCAACAGTCTGGTCTTCTGAGTCGAACTCCAAGTTGGAGGCTTTCAGCACGAACATCATCCAGTGCGCATTCTCGACCGTATAGACTTCAACGCCGTCGCCGGTGCCTTTGTTGAACTGCGGCACATACGTCTTCATCGCATTCAATGCTACCGGGCCGGTTATCTTCGTAGGAATCAGAATCGTATTCAAGTGGATGGTATAGCTTCCAATGCTCTTGTAGGGCAGAACCTTACCGATGCAGATGGTATTCTTGTCGGACACCCACACCTTGGTCAGCGTGCAGTAATTCACGCCGTCAGAGGACGCGGTAACCAGCGCAGTGCTGACACGGCTCTTGTCGAAAGGCAGATCCCCGACGGTCAGTTTCAGCGGACGGATGCCGACATATTCAGCGGCCGTCGTATCGATCGAGATGTCGCCCTCCAGCACCAGCAGATTATCCTCGTAATAGGCCCTAATCTGGAGGAAAGAAGGCGTTACGCCAAAGTTTGTTGAGATGACATAGAGCATAGCATTAAGCGTTGTTAGGGGCCAGTGCAATGGCGGTGTCAAACATCTTGAAGGAAAGGTTGTTCATACTGGATTCATCCGTAATTTGGATGGAATCGGCTGCCGTATCTGTTCTGTACTCCATCTTCAGCAGCTGGACAGAAAGCCCCTGACCACCCTGGAAGGTGTCGAGGAAGAATGCGTCAAATGCAGGAATCTCCGCCGGACGTCTCTCAGGAATGAAAGTCACGGTGCTCTTGCTGTAGATGCCCGTAGTGCCCTCACAAGCAGCCATCGCGGGCGAAGGGATCAGTTCCAGGTCAAAGTCCGAGAAAGTCTCATACCGGCCGCCGTTCAGGGCTTCCTGAGCCAAACGAAGACGCCCCGGGACATCCGGCTCATCAACCACGTCCCGTACCAGATAGCCGAATGAGAACACATAGTTGCCGGTATTCTCGAAACCGGAGGCCCTTTCGTTGACAGGCAGCGTAAAGTACCCCTCTTCCAAATGGGACTCCGTGATGGCTCCCAGATGGGAGAACTTGTAGTTGGAAGCGGAAATTACCGGGACATCGGCGGTCACGTCCACAGGCAGTTTCTCCAGAAAGGCCTCCCAGTCCAGATTCCGGTAAGCGTAGGTGCAGCTGCCGAACATCATATGGTAGAAGATCCACTTGGGAAAAACCACGCAGAAGGTATAGGAAGTATCCAGCCGGAGGAAATTATCTTCCGATACGCAGGTAATCTGCTTTTGCTTGCCCTTGGTGGCATTTCCACCCTGGCCAAGCATACAGTAGAGCGTCTGGATGTAGATGATAAGTTCCTGCTGTTCATCGAAGTTCGGAAGCTTCTCAATGCAGATGGTATTGGCATCCTTTACCCAGGACTTCAAGACGGTGCCTGCATCGTAAATGCTGGTATAGCCATAAGAAGTCTCGGTGAATTTGAAGCGGGCAATCACGCCGGCTTCGGTACTGCGACTTATCGAGAGACTGGGTACAGTAATCTCCAGCACCTCTGCCGCCTGATATGCTGCGCTCTGCGGATTGCAGGTGAATTTAGCGTTGAGCACGATGTAGTTGCTCTCCTGGACATCCTTGAACGGGATGACCCCGGCTCCGAAATTATTGCTGATAGAGTTGAACATGGCCAAGAGAGTTTACTGTTGATAGAACACACCCGGACCGAAAACCTCGGTAGGTTTGATATACTTGCCGCCCCGGTGCATGAAGTGGATCTCCGTCTTGTTCCGCCATACAGTTGACTGAATCTGGTAGGACTGCGGATGCAGGTCTCCGTTCTCGCCCATACCGCGGGCCAAAGCATACGACAGCCCAAGCAGTTCCTCGGGAAGTGCCTTATCCAACACGACCTCAGAGGATGCCACATTGCTGTGCCCCAGGCAGACGGTATCGAAGTAGATGACCGGCGCATCGGTGGAGAAGTCAATATCCAGAGCTGAGACGTGCTGCTCCTCGGTCGGGTCAAGATTGTCCATCGTCACGCGCATACGCGGCTGATAGGTGGATTCACCGGTCACGATGACGGAATCCTTGAACACCTGGCCGGTAAAGCCCGTCGAAGTGTCCAGCTGGACAATCCGGTGAAAGTAGCCCCCTCTATCCGGCGTGAAAGTGACCCCCGCTC
>ERZ842401.7396-NODE-7396-length-11252-cov-4.357506_pt1 | contig 11252 bp, 12 predicted proteins | sample MGYA00521270_ERZ842401 | MGnify/ENA primary metagenome ERZ842401 (study PRJEB31892, sample SAMEA3878208) | bioreactor metagenome | biome: Moose rumen | place: Sweden | collected 2011-10 | study: EMG produced TPA metagenomics assembly of the PRJEB12797 data set... | reverse complement strand
GTCCGCGACCTGCCTATCGCCTGTTTTCGCGATAGCCGTGTTGTTGCCGACTGCTGGCACCGCTGCTGCTGTAGACGAATGCCCGCCGAGAGCCTGTGCGCGGCGGATGTTTGCAGACTTGCTGTAGATAGCAAAAAGGAAAAGGAGTTAAGGAAATGAAAGAAGTCGCACCGAACGTACAGCGCATCATCAACTGGCGCGAAAGCTTCGCAACACTGCCCGACAACCACTTTTTTGAGCTGATTCGCATGTATCTGGGCGAAGTGCACACGCCGTTCAACAAGCCCAAGCTGATAGAAGAGCTGAGCGCCTTCCTGCGCAAGGAAGAGCACCGCGACGCTATCGTCAGCCTACTTGACAAGGACGACCTACAGTTGCTGTGCGCCGTGTGGTTTATCCAAAATGCCACGCAAGAAAAGCTTGCGCAATTTTTTGAAGCGAGCTACAGCTTTGCCGAAGTCTACGAGCGCCTGCTGAACCTAGAAGAGCGCCTGCTTGTGTATCGCCACGGCGACAAAAAAAGCGGCAAAATAATCATTAGCGTAAATCCCATGCTGGAAGAAACACTGCGGCCTTACATTAACCGCTCGGTGCTGCTTACGCCAGCGGTGCTTACCGCCGCCCCGTCGCAGCCCGCACAGGCGCTTACGCCGGAGCTGCTTGCGGCGTACTGTTCCTTCCTCTACGAAACGCCCGATGTTTGCAAAAGCGACGGTACCTTCAAAAAGCGTTCACTTACGCAGCTAGAACAGCTGTTTCCGCAGCACATTGAGCTGCTGCATAGCGTTACGGTTGCCTTCGTTAATCTTGCGATATTGCGGGAAGAATCGCGCGGTTTTGTGCTTGATACGACGCGGCTAGACACCTTTGCGCGGCTCGGTGAAATCAGCCAGTACGCGCTTTTGTGCATAGCCTCGCAAGGGCGCTTTAGCCGCACCGCAATGCAGCGACAGGGCGAGCTTTTGCTCAACTCTGCCGCAAGCATACCCGCAAGCGGCTTTACGCGCGCAATGCTGTTGCGTTCGGCCTTCCTTATTGCGGAAGCCGATAACGACATTCCCGGCATACCGCCAATAGGCCAACGCAGTCGCTTTTCAACGCTGCTTGCGCGCTCGCTTACGCCCCTTGATGATGGAGAAGAGGACGCGGTTTCGCTGCTAGACCGCCTTATCGACAGCGCCGTGCAGGTGGGCATCCTTTGCGAGCTTGGCACTGACGCGCAAGGCGAAACTGTGTACGGTAAAGGCGCCGCGCTTTTAGCGCAGCCACGTGTGCCGGCTCCGCTTCCAAAAGTGCTTAATATCGACGCGGGCTTTACGGTTACGCTGTTACCGGGGCTGCCGCTTGCTACCCTGTTGCCGCTTATGCGGCTGATGGAGCTCCAGCAATTTGATACTGCTGCAACGTTTGAAATCACCAAAAAAGCGATTATGCGCGCTTTTGACGCGGATATGAGCCAAGAGCAAATTCTTTCGTTGCTTGAATCGGTAACGCCTTACGAGCTGCCACAGAATTTGCGAATATCAATAGAAGATTGGCATAATGCGTACACGGTTGCTACCGTCTATCATGGCTACATTCTAAAAGTGCGTGAAGAAAACATTGCAGCCGTTGAACGCAATCGGCGCATAAAATCAAATCTTATTGCAACGCTTTCGCCAGGTGTGTACCTGCTTGATGCGCAGTCTGACCTTGAAGCGCAATTCGTTTTGCGTAAGCTGGGGCTTGATTACGTTGGTAAGATTAGGGGCGTGGAAAAGCCGCGCGAAATCTTAAGCTTTCCAGAAATCCGTGCCACTACAAAGACGGGCCTGGTATCGGCGCCCTTGGAGATAAGACTTGTTATTGCAAACGCACCAGCGCAAGACGCGCATGAAGCACAGATGCGCGCGGCGCTAGACGCGCTAAATGTAACGCCGGAGCAAAAAGACGGGCTTTTAGACCGCATTCAGCGCAAAATCGTCATTGACCCCGTGCAGCTGCGCGGCGAAAGCGTGCGCTTAGAACGGCTGGAGGCGGGCGCCATGGACTTTGCGGGCAAGATTCACGTTATAGACAGCGCCATCAACAGCCACAGCATGGTTGAGCTGGAGTTTGACCCCGCTAACGCTGGTATTGTAGACGCGGGCACGGAGCCGGTCGTGTACATGGGGAACCCCCTCTCGCTTGAAAAGCAGGGGGGCGACGCCTTTGTGCGCGTGGAGCTGATTCCGCAGCACGAGGAAAAGCTGTTTTCGATAGGCAAGGCGCGGCACGTAAAGCGCATCCGCGGCAGCGTGCTTAGGTAGCAGGAAAGCGGATTGGTAGCAGCGGTATCGGCACAAACCGCAACCGCAGGTAAAAGGAGTGACACATGGAAATCGAATTGAAGCGCGACGGGCTTACGTTGCGCGGCGACATCTACAAGCCGGAGGGCAAGGACTGCTTTCCGATTCTGATTCTGTTCCACGGCTTTATGGGCACGCGCGGCAAGGCGGACGAGAAGGACAACACCTTTACCACGCTGACGGACGCCGTGGTGGCAAGCGGCATCGGCGTGGTCAAGTTCGACTTCGACGGTCATGGCGATAGTGACGGCGACTTTAGCGACATGACCATCTACAGCGAGGTGCTTGACGCGGCGAAGATCATCGATTATGTGCGCGCGCTCCCGTTCTGCACGGACATCTACATTGCGGGGCACTCGCAGGGCGCGCTCATCGGCGGCATGATGGCGGGCTTCTACCGCGAGTTCGTGTCAAAGCTCGTGCTGCTTGCGCCCGCCGCCACGATAAAGGACGACGCGCTGCACGGCACCTGCTTCGGCACGCCCTACGACAGCGAGCACGTGCCCGAGCGCATTCCCAACATCGATGTACACGGGAAGCGCTACGAAGCAGGCGGGCTGTATTTCCGCATCGCGCGCACGCTGCCCATCTACGAGACTACCGCTATGTTCCGTGGCAAGACGCTCATCGTGCACGGCACCGCCGACGACGTGGCGGGGCTTGTCGGGAGCCGCCGCTACACAGAATGTATGCACAACGTGACGCTGCGCCTTGCCGAGGGTGAGGGGCACGGCCTGTGCAACAAGCCCGATTCGTGGCAGAAGCATGTGATAGAGCCAGTGGTCGCGTTCCTGCACGAAGCGTAGCGCGGAAGGTTGCTTACCGCGCTGCTAGCGCCGCCTAGCCCTGCAACAGCATATTGTCGTTCGTCACGTTCTTTATGGCGCGGAAGCGCCTGATAAGCTCGTCCATCGTGAGCCGCGCTTTCTCCTCCGCGCCGATGTCTAAGATGACCTCGCCCGCGTCCATCATCAGCAGACGGTTCCCGTAATCGAGCGCGTGCTGCATGTTGTGCGTGACCATCATCACGGTAAGGCCGTACTCGCGGGCGAAGCGCAGGGTGAGCTGCATGACGCTCTCAGCGTTCGCGGGGTCGAGCGCGGCGGTGTGCTCGTCGAGCAGGAGCAGGTCGGGTCTGCTCATCACCGCCATGAGCAGCGTGAGCGCCTGCCGCTGTCCGCCGGAGAACTGCTCCACGTTGTCGTTCAGCCTGTCTTCCAAGCCCATGCCGAGTACCGCAAGCTGCTCCTTGAACTGCGCACGCAGGCGGTTGTTTAAACTGATGCGCAGTCCTTTCGCGCCCTTTTTAGAGCAGATGACCATGTTGTCCTCAAGGCTCATCTGGCCCGCCGTGCCGAGGAGCGGGTTCTGGAAGATGCGGCCGATGTAGCGCGCGCGCCTGAACTCCGGCTCCCGCGTGATGTCGGTTACGGTACCGTCCTCGGCGCGGTCGAGCAGGATTCTCCCCGTCGTAGGCACGAGCGTGCCCGCAATCACATTGTAGAGCGTGCTCTTCCCCGCGCCGTTCGATCCGATGACGGTGATGAAGTCGCCCTTCCGTATCGTAAGGTTGATGTCCTTGAGCGCCGTGTTCTCGTCCGGCGTGTGCGCGTTGAACGTAATTCCGATGTGTTCGAGTGTCAGCATGTGCGTGCTCCTTGCGTACAGTATAGCGCAGCGGCGGAAAAAGGGGAATGAGCGCAGTTGGCGTATCGCTGGCGGATTTTTCCTTGTGCAACGGGAAAAATGCCGCTATCATAGGACGAGGAGCGCAAAAATGCCGAATATCATCCCGATGAAAGACTTGCAGAATGTCGTTGCCGTGTCGCAGTTGTGCCATGCAACTGACGAGCCGGTGTTTGTGACGAAGGACGGCTATGGCGACATGGTCATTATGAGCATGAGCACATACGAGCGGATGAGTTATGTTGACTCGGTCGTGCATAAAGTTGAGGAAGCAGAGCGCGACATCGCAGCGGGGCGTTTCAGCGACGGCACGGGCTGGCTTGACGAGTTGCAAGCAAAATATGCGTTGTAGCATACGGCTGTCCGATGCTTTCAAGGCGGATATAGCACAGACGGCTGAATACATCAGCAGCACCTTGTGCAACAAAAGCGCCGCCGCAAAGCTGATTGCGGAAACGAAAGCAGAAATCGACCTGCTTGCGGATTTTCCCAAAAGCTGCCCGATATGCTCGGAGCCGCGCTTGCAGGCAAAAGGCATCCGAAAGCTCATCGTGAAGAACTTTATCGTGCTGTATTCGCTGGAAGAATCGGACAGCGTGATTACGGCAGTGAATGTCCTACGCTTTGTGTACGGCAGGCGGAATTACGCCGAGCTGCTGTAGCAGAGAGCTTCTTATCGTGCCGCTCCTTGCGCGTCCGGCCGCTTCGTGTGCTCCTTGAGCCAGCCCACGATGTCTTTCTGGCTTACAATCAGGCAGACGATGATGAGAAGGCCGGTAATCAGCTTTAAGTCGTTGGAGTTCATGCCGACGGTGTAGCCGTAGCGGCGGGCAAGGAACATGAGTGCGCGGTAGAGGACGGAGCCGAGGAGCACGCGCAGGGTTTGCAAGGCGATACGGTTTGACTTCAAGATGAACTCGCCGAGCATGAGCGAGGCAAGTCCCGAGACGACCACGCCCGTGCCGCTTCCCACGTCGGCAAAGCCCGAGTACATGGCAAAGAGCGCGCCGCTCAGCGCCGCAAGTCCGTCGCCGAAGCAGATGCCGACGCCGCGCACAAAGCGTACGTCCACGCCCTGGCTCGTGACCATCTGCGGGTTCGAGCCGAGCGCGCCCATCGTAAGACCGAAGTCGGTGGAGAAAAACAGGTTCAAGAGCGCAGTGAGCGCACCCACGAACAGCACGAGAAAGCCCACGACCGCCCAGTCGGCGGGGAGCCCCGCGCCCTTTGCCCAGGCGCTGAGCGCGGAAAACACCGTCGGGATGCGCAGGAAGGACACGTTCGCCTGATTCGACATGACGCGCAGGTTCACCGAATAGAGCATGGTCATCATCAGTATGCCCGCGAGCAGGTCGGGGATGCGGAGCTTTGTGTAGATGAGTGTGGTGCACAGGCCTGCGAGCGCCCCCGCCGCAAAGGCAAAAAGCAGCGCTACTGCCGGCGCAATGCCGTGCGTAAGGCAGGCGGCGAGCACGCACGCGCCCATCGGGAACGAGCCGTCCACCGTCATGTCGCAGAAATTGAGCACTCGGAACGTCATAAACACGCCGAGCACCATGATGCCGTAAATGAGGCCTTCAGTCAGGATGCTGGAAATCATACACTAGCATAGTAGCAGAAAGCGCGCGCGCGGACAATCGCTATGCGAAGCGTGCGCCGCGCAAAAAATGCCCGCAAGCGCGTGTGCCTGCGGGCGATGCGGCGGCAGCACCAGCGCTGCCAGCGCCGTCGGTTACTTTGTCGTGAGCTTTCCGCCCTCGAAAATCATGTTCGCCTGCGCGACAAGCTCGTCGCTCAGCGTGATGCCGCAGGCGCGGGCAACGTCAAGGTCAAGCAGCAAATCGCTGTCGCTCGGCTCGGTCATAAAGCGCACGGGAATCGTGTCGGGGGCTGCTCCGCGCAGAATCTGTACGCACAGCTCGCCGGTGGCGCGGCCTGCCTTGTAGTAGTTGAAGCCGCTTGCCATCAGGATGCCGCCCGCCTGCGCGCCGGTCACGTCGGCGCTGAAAATCGGCTTTTTTGCCTCGCCGAAAACCTGCACGAGCGAGGAGAGCGCACTGAACACGGTGTTGTCGGTGGTCAGGTAGATGCCGTCCACGCGAGCGACGATTGCGTCAGCGGCAGCCTTCACCTCGGAGGAGTTCGTGATTGCCTGCGTGACGAGCTGCAAGCCGGCTTTCTCGCAGCCTTCTTTTACAAGGTTCAGCGAGCTGATGGAGTTCGCCTCGTTGCTCGTATAGATGTAGCCGAGCGTCTTGATTCCCGCGACTGCGGCGAACTGCGCGATGTGCTGCACGGTCGGCACGGCGTCGCTCATACCGGTTACGTTCCCCTCGCCGTGCTCCAGCGTGGTCACAAGCCCCGCGCCCAGCGGGTCGGTCACGGTGCCGAATACGACGGGAATGTCGCGGAGCGTGTTCGCAAGCGCGAGCGCGACGGGCGTGGCGATGCCCACGGCGAGGTCAACGCGCTCGTCCTTGTACTTGGCGGCAATCTGCGCGGCGGTGTTCACGTCGCCGTTCGCGTTCTGCTGGTCGTAGACGGCGTTGATGCCGCTTTCGGTGATGACGTCGATGATGCCGCGCTCTACGTCGTCAAGGGCGACGTGCTGCACGATTTTTGCGATGCCGATTCTGACGGGCTTTGCGCCGCCAGCAGCCGCCCCGCTACCGATGGCAGCGGCGTTTTTTTTGTTGCAGCCAGCCGCAGTAAAGGCGAGTGCCGCAAGCGCCGCGGCAGCAGCCACAGCGCGGATATGCTTTGTAGTCATACAATGTACCTCTTGCCGCGTATGTTACTATTTATAGTAACGCGCGTCAAGCACGCCTGCGCGCTACTTTGCGCCCTTTGCGTAGCCGAGGATTTCCTGATACAGCGCCGCGTTGTCGGCGGACGCCTCTTGTATAAAGCCTGCAAGCGCTTCCTGCCACGGCGCGATGTCGTCCACCGCCACAACGGTGACGCCCGACGCCTCAATCTGCTGGATTACCTTGTCTTCCTCTTCCTGCGAAATTCTGCGGCAGTAGTCGCTCGCGTACTTGCTTGCCTCGCGGACAGCAGCCTGCTGCTTTTCCGAAAGCGCGTCCCATGCCTCCGTGGTGATGAAGGTCTCCATAATGCCCAGCTGGTGCCCGTCAAGGATGATGTACTTGGCAACCTCGTCAAAGTGGTTGGCAAGGTAGTTTGAAAGCGGCTGGTCGGCAACATCGACTTTGCCGGTCTGCAAGGCGCCGTACAAGTCCGAAAAGTCGATTTTCTGCCCCGCCATGCCGAGGTCCTGCGCGATTGCCTGTAGAGCCGCGTCGTTCGTCACGCGCATGGTAAGCCCCGCAAAGTCGCCGACGGACTGCACCGGCTTTGCGGAAAACAGGTGGCGGAAGCCTTCCTCGCCGTAATACAAGCCCATGATGTTCAAGCCCTTGTCTTTCGGCTCGTCGAGCATTCTCTGCGCAGTCTCTGACGCGGCGAACGCCCAAAAATGCTCGCGGCTGGCGAACGTGAACGGGATGGAAAGCAGCGCGTAGTCAGCGCAGCCGAGCGACACAAAGCCCGACGTTGACTGCCGGGAAATGTGGATGGTGCTGTTCGGCTGCGTCATAAGCTTCCGCACGGTGCCGTTGTCGCCCAAGATGCCGGAGCATTGCAGGTCGATGGTGATGGAGCCGCCGGAAAGCTCCTCGACTTTTTCTTTAAACGCTTGGTCAGTGCGCCCCGCAAGCGTCTCCGGCGGGTTCACCTCCGCCATGACGAGCGTGACGGATTTTTCCGGCGCCGCGGCTTTTTTGGTGCACGACGAAAGCGCCGTGATAGCTATTAGCGCAAGAACTGCACCCAATACTTTTTTTGTGTTTATACACATGTATATTTCTCCTTTACGCTACGTGCGCGCATTTAATATGTTACTGGTATGGATGCTGCGCAGCGCTGCACCTCTGCCAGCGGCAGCCCCGAAATCTGCGCCGCCTGCGCTGCCGTCAGCCCCATCGCAAGCGCGTTACGCGCTGTCTCAAAGCGGGTCTGCGTGGCGCCGCGTTCTTGCCCGTCGCGGAAGGCATAGGCTTGCTGTCGTTCCCAGGTCATGTATCGCATCCTCCATTGTGCATTTTATAGCGATGGCTTTGAGGCGCATTTTTTAACCTCAGCAACAGAAAGCCCGCAGATTTCTGCGACCTCTGCTACGGCATAAGTGCCTTTTGCGAGCATACGCTGCGCTGTCTCAAAGCGGGTCCGTGCGGCGCCACGTTCTTGCCCGTCGCGGAAGGCATAAGCTTGCTGTCGTTCCCAGGTCATGTACTGCATCCTCCATTGCGTGTTATGACGCGCGTCGTTGATGTATGCGCTTAGGCGCTCTGCAAAGCGGCTTTCGGCGCGGTTTTCCGTGAGCAGCGTGAAGAAAGCGCGCTGCTCCGCGTCTGTAAGCATTGTAGCACAGGTGGGCGCAATAAAAAAGTGCTTGTAGGCGCGGTCGTTCAAGGCGATGTCCGTGCGCTCGCGGCAGCGGTTCTCGAAGGTGTAGACAGGTAGCCCGCAACCGATTACGTCGCTCATGCACAGGAAGATGACGTGCGAGTCCTTTAGCTCGCGGTACAGCTCGCCCGCCTTAAGCGAATCCACGTCCATTACGGCCTGATAGTAGCGGGCGCGCTCTGGAAGCTCCTTTGTGTTGGCGACTTGTAGCTCCACGTCAAAAATGCGGCTTTCGTCCTGCACGAACACGTCCAGCCGCACGCTCTTTGCGCCGTAATCGACGCCGATGCTGTCTTCAGCGGCAAGCGACAGCCGCTCAATGCGCACCTTGAGCAACAGTTCCAGAAGCTCGCGGCAGGCGTCGGGGTGACTGCGCATAATCTTATAGAAAATAAAGTTGTTCGACAGCGTAAGCCGCTCCCACTTTTCTTCAGGCGAAAGCAAAAAATCGTTCTCTGTCATCGCATAGTCCTTGCAAAAAATGGGGATTTCTGCATGAGAAATCCCCATTGTAGTTATATGCGCTAACTACGTGTTTTTTTACAGCTTTTGCGGAAAAAAAGACGATTTTATGCCGCTGTTGAAAAACCGCGCTACCGCTCGCGAAAAACGCTTGCGGCGGCGGCGCGCTGCTATTGCTCCGCGGATTTTGCGGTAAAGTAGCCAGGAGCTGTCGTCCCGCCGTCTACACGGGCGTAGGTAGCGCCTACCTGGTCGGCGGTGTAAGCAGTGCCGTTACCGCCGACGAGCGCCTTGCAGCCCTCAAACATGTTTGTGCTGTCGGCGCTCGTGGCGCTTAAGTCTGTACCCGCGGCAACGTAAATCGTTTTAAGCGCAGGACTTTTTCGGAACATGCGCTCCATTGTAGTAACGTTTTTCATGTTGAAGTTGCTAATATCAAGCGTTGTAAGCTTGTCACAAAACGAAAACAGCTGCTGCATGTTGGTGACGCGGCTGGTATCAAAAGAGCTTACATCGAGCGACGTAAGCTTACTACAGCTGTGGAACATTGCCGACAAGTCAGTGACCTTGCTGGTATCAAAGCTACTGATATTCAGTGCTGTTAGTGCGCTGCACCCCCTGAACATGCCGCTCTTGCTGCCACTAACATTGACGATAGACATAACGGTAACATTATGCGTGTTGAAGGTGCGTAGGTCGAGCGCGGTCAACGCCGAACAGCCTACAAACATTGCGCCCATGTCAGTGACGCAGCTGGTGTCAAAATTGCTTACGTCGAGTGTGGGTAGCGAGGTGCAGAACGCAAACATACCCTCCATAGAAGTAACGTTGCGCGTGTCAAAGCCGCTAACGTCGAGCGAGGTAAGCGCCTCGCAATGCTGAAACATTGCGCGCATAATCGTTACGTTGCGCGTGTCAAAACCGCTCACGTCAAGCGCGGTAACTGCCTTGCAGTAATTAAACATTGCCCGCATATTGGTGACGTTGCTTGTAGTAAGCGTGCTGATGTCGAGCGACGTAAGCGCGGTGCAATAATGAAACAGCTGCGCCATGCTTGTTGCAGTGCTGGTGTCGAAGCCCGTTAGGTCGATATGTTGTAGCGTGGTGCAGTTAGCGAATAGACCTGCGCAGTTAGCGAGCGGGATGCGCTTTCCGCTGCCGGTGTAGCCTGCGGCGTAGTAGTAAATCGTTGTGCCGTCTGCGCCGCCTAGCCATGCGACGGCGTTGGCGTCCTCCACGATAACGTAGGTTGTAGCGGAAGCTGCTGGCGCGCTTGCGCTGGGAAGGAAGGCGGTGGCGCCATCGGCAGCGTGCAGCTTTTCTCGCAATACAACGTTGATGGCGTTTTCCGCAACGGTATCGGTCTCGTTGGTGGCGCTAGTGTCGCTTTCTGCTGGAGACTGGCTCGGCTGCGTTGGCGCGGGCTCTGCGCTTTCTTGCGGTGTTTCCTGCTGCGCTGGCTTTTTGTCGTCATCATCGTCGTTGCTAGTGGCGCAGGCGGAAATCATGCACGCCATCGCTACAAGGAACAGTAGCGCTGTTGTCACAGCGGCAAGCTTTGCAAGTTTCTTCATACGGGCTCCTTTTAGAGTGGAAAATTTGCTATTCTGCTAAGAAAATAGCTTTTATGCTATCTTAGCATAGCAATTCACTTTTTGCTATTTAAAAATGAAAAATAGTAAAAAATCCACAATTTTATGTGCATGGGATTTTGGGATAACGTTGCTATCGAACTTGATTATTTGGGAATGACGAACAAGTCGCTTGCTGAAAAGGTCGGTATTGCAGCATCCAACATCGGCAAAGGAATCCAGAACGGCAGTTCTCCTTCTGCTGATACAGCGGTAAAAATCGCGCGAATTCTTGGCGTCTCCGTCGAATATCTTGTGACGGGCGCAAACGCGCTACCGCCAAGCGAGCAGGATTTTCAGGCGCTGCACAAGTATCACAAATACGCCCGCACGATAGAAGACCTAGACGCGCTTCCCGCTCACGAGCGCGAGCCGATAATGCAGTTAATTTCCACGATGAAAGAAAAAGGCGATAGCGTAGACGGCAGCCGCCAGTAACAAAACGTGCGCTAATTGCACATTTTGCACAGGGCTTCAGCATGAAAACTACAGTCTGTAAAAAAAGCGTTGCAACAGCGTAGGCTACGAGCGAAACAGACAAGAAAAATAACTGGTCATTTGAGTAATCGCTGCAAATCCAGCCATACAGTAGTAAGATTGCGCCTCTGTTTCCAGATTTTGCTTCTGCTTGCCATAAATGACCACTTGTTTTTCGCAGTCTGTGTAGCTCGTAGACTAC
>ERZ842401.7395-NODE-7395-length-11252-cov-5.405734_pt1 | contig 11252 bp, 11 predicted proteins | sample MGYA00521270_ERZ842401 | MGnify/ENA primary metagenome ERZ842401 (study PRJEB31892, sample SAMEA3878208) | bioreactor metagenome | biome: Moose rumen | place: Sweden | collected 2011-10 | study: EMG produced TPA metagenomics assembly of the PRJEB12797 data set... | reverse complement strand
GCCCCGAGTGGACTTTCACCACAGATGTATAACATGCCCGTCGTACACAAAAAAGCGAGCATGGCATCGGTTGGTGCTATGCTCGCTTTTTTGTGACTTGTTTGTAGCAGCTATCGATTGAAGTTCTGGAGTTCAGCTTTGGCATCCTCGTCGCCTTGAGCTGCGGCCTTACCTAGCCACTCGGCAGCTTTGTTGAGGTTCTTTTTCACACCCTGCCCTTCTTTGTAGGAGATGCCTAGATTGTACTGCGCTATCACGTCGCCCTGCTCGGCAGCCTTCTGATACCACTCGACGGCTTTCTTGGCGTTCTTCTTCACACCTTTGCCCTCGTCGTAGCAGATGGCGAGACATCGCTGCCCCACAGCATGGCCTTGGTTGGCGGCTTTCTCAAACCAAGTGAACGCCTTCTTGTAGTCCTGCTTCATGCCCTCGCCATTGAAATAGCAACTTCCCAAGCCGCACTGTGCCAGCGCATCGCCCTGCATAGCGGCCTTCTCATACCAGAAGGCGGCTAGCTCGAAGTTTTGCGGCACAATAATACCCTCATCATATATGTCACCAAGGTTGTACTGGGCAATGACATTGCCTTTCTCGGCAGCCTTCTGATACCAATACACCGCCTGGTTGCCATCTTGCGGAGCGCAGTCGCCGTTCTGATAACATACAGCGAGTGCCAGCTGCGCATATTCGTCGCCCTGCTGGGCGTCAACAAAATATTCCCTTGCCTTGCCCGAGAGGGTGGGAGGAATCTTGCTCGTCTGCGCTGCGGCAACAGTAGAGAATAGCATCACCATCGCCAAGCACACGACCACTTGAGATAATACTGATTTGTTCATAATCTATCGGTTTTATGATTGTTATTCATTATCCTCGCAAAGATAAGAAGTTTTTTTCTTCCTAGCAAATCGACTTACTCAAAACTCACAAATTCGCCTAAAAAGAATCATCAGCAAAAAAATTGGCACATTTTTTGTATCTGAGGTTTTAAACTTCGATGCCTAATGGTCATCTAATGTTCAATAAAATTTCTATACATATCTTTTAAAATTATTTTGTCTCACTTTAAAAAATTGTTTTAGGTACTATGGAATTTTTTATTATTAAGAATGATGAGCAGTACGGTCCCTACACCATCGACCAACTGCGTGAGATAGGAATTGATGCCAACACCCCTGTGTGGCACAAGGGCCTTGACAACTGGATTCTGGCTGACGAGATTGACGAGCTGAGAGATGTGCTAGCACTCTCTCCCGTGCCCGACAATGATGAGGAAGAGATAATTGAAGAGCCCGAAGTGAGTTATTCGGCTCCGCCCCAATGGGACAAGCGGCAGATGCGGAGGCTGACTGGGAAAGAGCTGCGTGAGTCGCGAGCACAAAGTTCCTATAAGCCCAAGAAGAGCCGCACCGGCCTGTGGGTGACCCTGGGTGTGGTGGCCACCCTCGCCATTATTCTCTTCGTAACCAATCCCAAGAAAGAGGACCACTGCCGCGAGATCACCAACGTGTCGCGCGCATGGGTCAACGAGACCATCGACAACTTTGGCGGCGACAACCTGATTGGTGGAGTAGTGAAGTCGGCATCTACATGGCTCATCCGCAGTGCTGTAGATGAGAATGTGCAAATCGATAATTATGGCTTGTTCTCTATCGGCTATATCGACACCGGAGCCGAGAAGTCACGAGTATCGTTGGGCATTCTGGGCAATGTGTTCACCTTCAACAAGGAACAGCTCAGCGAGAAGGTGAATGAGATTATCTCCAAATATATGCAGGACGCGATAGATATTAGCGAATGGTTCTCGTTCGACGGCGACAATCTTGACGATATGCTGGTAGATGGATTAGTAGATATGATAGGCGACAGAATGTTTGGCGAGCGCCCCCGAGAGCACACAACGACTCCTGAAGAGGGAAACATCTATAACGAAAACCAAGAATCATCTATTCTCCCTATCGGCGAAGAATTTCTCAGAGAAGGCGCCAAAACAATCATCAGAGAAGGCGCCGACTACCTGATGGACCAAGTGGACAACATAGGGAGATGAGTTTCACACCATAATAAAAAAATGGCTTGGCAGATGAGTGCCAAGCCGTTTTTTCATTGTAGATGAGTGTTCTGATTTTACAACACTCCACGAAACACTTGCCATCACAGCTCGTCGTGGGCGAAGGCGAGGAGCAGCTTCGACTTGTAGCGTCGCCACTCGAGGTAGAAAATGCTGCTGCCATATTTCAAGCCACGAGCGTCAATCTCGCCGTAGAAACGCATCAGCACGAAGTTGGCCAGCAGAGCCACCAAGGTGTCGTGAAGTGCCTCATCAAACGATGCCGGCTGCTGGTGCCTGAACTCGAAGGTCATCATGATGTTTCGAGACTCGATGTTGGGGTTGTAGTTGTCGAAGGTGAGGTAGCCCATCACGCGCTGACGGATGTCGGCATAGCCTTCCTTGAGTTTGAGCAGCAACATACGGCGGTTGTCGGGGGTGAGCACTCTCATCCCCTCGTTATAAGCGGCATGCCAGGCACTCTGAGCATACACATAGTTGAGAACTTCGTCAAAATCGATGTAAATTGTGACACTGTTGTTTTTCATGGTTTTTTTTAAAAAAAAGTTTAGAGGTTAGAGTTTAGTGTTTAGAGACTTCTTTAATGCAGAATGCGGAATTTTCTGACAACTGAATACTGATAACTGAAAACTAGCGAGCGCAGCGAGCGACAAACTAGCGAACGTCAGCGAGCGGCTAACTAGCAAGCACAGCGAGCGGCAAAACCAGCGAGCGCAGCGAGCGGCAAAACCAGCGAGCACCGCGAGCGGCAAAACCAGCGAGCGCAGCGAGCGACTCACGCTGCTCTCCCGTATGGTCGTCGGCAGTTCATTTTGCTGAGTTCGCGCTTGATGATTACCCATGCGTGCTCCTCGGCGAGGAAGAACCGTGAGGCCCGGCACTGCTCAAGCACCAGCTCCACCGCCTGGGCAATCGACAGTCTGCACTCACGCATCAGACGTTCCACACGGGCAGTAATCTCCAGCCACATGTCGCGGATGCAGCTGCTCTTGAAAGCAATCGCGTCCTTGTCGCGCAGCAGCTGCGCCACCACGATGTAGGCGCGGTCAAAGCCCACATGGTATCGCGGACTTCCGCTGGCGAGCGCCATGGTGAGCGCCACCCGGCGCATATTCGTCACTCGACAAGCCTTGAGGCTGTCATAAATCTCGCAATAGAGCTCGGTCAATTCCCTGTCGCGCTCGGCACGACGCTGAGCGCTCTCACTTTGGTTCAAATAGTTCATTTGTGTTTAATTTTAGAAATAAGGTTTGAAATAATTTTCACGGCACAAAGATAATACACCCTAATGGTAAAATGCAAATATTTTAAGGTTATTTTACACTTAATTTCAAAAAATCGGCAAAAGGGGTCGGTTCTTTTTTGCCGATTCTTTAAACCTTTTGAAATAAAACTATGACGCTCAAGAGAATTATCCCCTGAGCGTCATAAACTATTTTAGGTAATATTACCTTTTTATTTTACTGAGAAGTCGGCTTTGCGCATATCGCCTTCGCGAGCGAGTGCGGTGTGGAATGCGAGAGCCATCTCGTTGTTCTGCATCACGTGCCCCATCTTGCACACTTTGAGGTACTCGCGCAGCAACGGGCGATACACCGGATGTGCAGCCTTCTCGATAATCTCCTCGGCAGCCTGAATGGGATCCTTGAAACGCAGGTCGGCGACACCCTGGTCGGTGACGATGATATCGACGCTGTGAATGGTGTGGTCGATGTGTGTACACATCGGCACGATAGTAGAGATGCAGTCGTCTTTCTTAATCGACGGGCACATGAAGATTGAGGTGTAAGCGTTGCGGGTGAAGTCACCGCTGCCGCCGATGCCGTTCATCAGCCTGGTGCCGCTCACGTGCGACGAGTTGATGTTGCCGAAGATGTCGGCCTCGAGGGCGGTGTTCATCGAGAGCACTCCCAAGCGACGGATAACCTCGGGGTTGTTAGAGATTTCGCAAGGACGCATGAGCACCTTGTCGTGCAGCTTGTCGATGTTGGCAAAGAACTCTGCCATAGTATCGTAAGCGAGGGTGAGCGAACATGTGCTCACAAATTTGCAGTGTCCGTCGAGAAGCAGCTTGACGAAGGTGTCTTGCATCACCTCAGTATATACCTCAAATGGTGGAATCTCGTCGCTCTCCTCCAGGCTGTCGAGCACAGCGTTGGCGATGTTGCCCACACCGCTCTGCAACGGCAGGAACGACTTGGGGATGCGGTCGTTCTTCATCTCGTTGATAAGGAATTGAACCACGTTGTGGCCAATCTGGCGAGTGGTATCGTCAACGGGCGTGAAAGCGTCGGCCTTGCCGAGCTGGAACGAGGTCTTCACCACGCCCACCACCTTCTTGGGGTCAACGTGCGCTGTGGGTGAGCCGGCACGGTCGTGAGGGGTGTAGATGGGTATCTCGCGACGGTTGGGCGGGTCGAGAGGGATATAGATGTCGTGCAAGCCACGGATGCTCTCGGGCAACTGGTCGTTAAGCTCGATGATGACCTTCTCGGCGCACATCAGCCAAGTGGGAGTGCAGCCCACCGAAGTGCCGAGCACGATTTCGCCGTCGTCGCTGATGCTCTGTGCCTCGACGATGGCAACGTCCATCTTGCCGTAGTAATTGTAGCGGAACTCCTGCGAGAGTTCGCTCAAATGGCGGTCGTTGTAGTGGATAGCGCCGCTATTGATGGCCTTGCGCAGGTCGGGGTGCGACTGGTAAGGCGAGCGGTAGTTGATAGCCTCGGCGCGGGTGAGCTCTCCATCGATGAAGTCGTTGGTAGATGCGCCGCTGAAGATGTTGATTTTAAACTCACGGCCTGCCTCATGCTCACGGCGAGCCTTGGCGGCGATGAATGGGGTCACTGCCTTGGGGCAGCCAGGGGCGGTAAATCCCGATACGCCCACGTTGTCACCATTCTTGACAAATTCGGCAGCCTCTTCGGCTGTAATGATAGGATAAATCATTTTTCTTCTTGATTTAGTTTATTTTTTAGTTTTTCCTTAGCTAACAAGGTGACGAGCTAACAAGGTGACGAGGCCATTCTATCCAGCTCACTTTGCCACAGCAGGTCACTCATCAATGTCTTTGCGCTGCTTTTCGCAAAAACCGTGCAAAGTTACATATTATTTTTCTAAAGAAGCAAAGGAATTAAAGGAAAACCATTCCACTGTAGATAAAAAACATCCTATCGCCGACTAATGACCGATTTGGGGGTTAGTCTCTTACTGACAGCGGAGTGCAACCTCTCATGCGCTTGAAGAACTTGTCAAAAGCCGCTGAAGTTGAGAAATTAAGCCTGTCGGCTATCTGCGCCACTGTGAGCGGAGTGGTCTTCAGCAGCCACACCGCCTCGACAGCCAGCATCTCGTTAATGCACTCCACGACAGTCCTGCCCAAGATACTTTTCACTATGCGTGACAGATAGGTGGTGGTGATGTTCAACGCATCGGCGTAGAACTTGATGTTGTGCTGCTCGATATAGTTTTTTTGCAACAACGCGTAGAATGAGATGAAGGTTTCCTCGGTTTGCTTCGTAATTGAAAGGCGTGCTTTCTCAAACGCCTGTATGCTTATCAAATCATCAATAAACACGGAATAAAGCATTTCCAGTATCTCATTTTTCAGCGATAATGGTTGGGAAACATACTCGCCAATCAGCATCATGACCGAATGTACCCTGTGCGCATCGTCACTTGTGAGCGACAGTTTGGACTTGCCTAACTTTGACAGCGGAATCATTGATGCCTGCAACAGGTTGCGAAACGCTTGTGCGCTGTGAGCCATCTGTTCGTCAACCATCAAAGAAATGCCTTCAAAGTCGTCGCTGACATCAATTATGCGCAACACGCTGCCGGGATAGTAAGTGTAGATGTCGTTCTTGGAAAATGAAAGTTTGGTGTTCCCGTTCAAGAGCGTCAGTTCTCCTTGTGTAATAAGTGTGAACGTGTAGCAGTTGAGCGACTCGGTCATATCATTGGTGGTCATTGTGCGCGCACCGTTGAAAAAGGAACACGCCATTTTGCCGTTCCACAATTCGTTCAAGTGTCCTTTACCGAACTTGTTAAAGTAGTCTTGGAGATTATACATGAGAATAAAAAACTTTTTTTAAGTGTTAAGTGTTAAGTTTTAAGTGTTAAGTTTTAAGTGTTAAGTGACAGCTGAAACTGACAACTCTAAACTCTAAACTCAAAACTATTATGACGTTGCAAAGTTACAAAAAAATTATAAATGTTTCGTTTGGGATAATCATTGGTTTGTTAGAAATTTTGCAGTCTTGCTGCCTGGCGGTAAATTTGTGGCGCAATAACAACCATTATAAATCATTTCAAAATGGATAAGAAAAAAACTATTGAGACATTGCAGTTCTTCGTTACTGGCCTCACCGAGGGCGCTTTGGTTCACAAACTGCAAGGACAGCTTTTCAAGTCGCAAGGTTTAGGCAAACTGGGCGACAAGTATGTTAACCACTTTACCGAGGAGATGGGATGGGTCGAGAAATTCGTTGACCGCATCCTTGACCTTGGCGGCGAGGTGAAATTTGACGGCGCTAAGGCGCGTGACCTCGTTGACAACCCCGTGGACTATGTTAAGGCCGACCTCGCCATTCAGGAGAAGGGCGTAGAGCTGCTCTACAAGTGCATGGCAGAACTCCGTGACGACCCCACCACCTACGACATCATGAAGGCCTACCTTGCCGACGAGGAGGAAGACCTCTACTGGTCGCAGGGTCAGCTTGAGCTCATCGAGAAAATTGGTGCTCAGAACTGGTTTCTCACTCATCTCTAAATCATTTTTTAACTATGGAAGCAAAAGAACAAGTTTTAGAAACTATGCGCAAGGCTGGTGTGCCTTTGAACGCAGGTAAAGTGGCTGAGCTGTCGGGACTCGACCGCAAGGTCGTTGACAAGGCTTTCGCCGAGCTGAAGAAGGATGGCGCCATCGTGTCGCCAGTCCGCTGCAAGTGGGAACCAGCAAAGTAAGAATGATTTATATGTGGTGGTAACACATGGATGCTTGAAGCAAAATGGTTACCACCATTTTTTGTATCAACCAAATAAAACAGATTTATGAGCAAGTATAAATGCCCCTGTAAATATACCTACGACCCCGAAGTGGGAGACCCCAAGCAGGGAATACCTCCCGGCACAAAGTTTGAAGACCTGCCCGATGACTGGCGTTGCCCACGCTGCAAGCGCAAGAAGGAGAAATTTGTGCCCATAGAGGAATAGGCAAGTGCTAATGGACGGATTTGCTCTCGCTCTTACTATACCCTTCGCCGGCACAGTGCTTGGCGCGGCATTCGTGTTCCTGATGCGCGACTCGATGTCGGGGCGGCTGCAGCGCTCGCTTCTTGGCTTCGCTTCGGGCGTGATGGTCGCCGCGGCAGTGTGGTCGCTGCTCTTGCCGAGCATCGAGATGGCGGGAGGCGACGGCTTCGCTACGGTGATGCCGGCTGCTACGGGTCTATTGGCAGGTATGGGATTTCTGTATCTGATAGATGTGCTTATTCCTCACCTCCACCCCGGCGAGAGCAGCCCCGAAGGTCCGCGCAGTCACTTGTCGCGCACTTCGATGTTGGCGTTGGCGGTCACCATCCATAATATTCCCGAAGGAATGGCAGTGGGCGTGGTAATCGCCACCATGCTTCAAGGCGGCAGCGACATTACCGCGGCAAGCGCACTGGCGGTTTCGCTGGGCATCGCCATTCAGAACATACCCGAGGGGGCGATTATCTCCATGCCCCTTAGAGCCGAGGGCAACACGCGCATGAGAGCTTTCACCATTGGCGCGCTCAGCGGGCTGGTTGAGCCTATTGGAAACATCACAATCATCCTGCTGGCTTCCACTCTGCAACCCCTATTGCCCTTCCTGCTCGCATTTGCGGCAGGCTCAATGCTGTATGTCGTCGTGGAGGAGCTTATCCCTGAAGCTTCGCAAGGCGAGCACAGCAATCTCGGCACCATCGGTTTTGCCATTGGCTTTGTGCTGATGATGGTGCTCGATGTAGTGTTAGGATAAAATATTAACAAATAAAGAGAAGACAATGATAATCAAAGCAGTAAAATTCAGACGTGCGGGTTCTATACCCAACCTTTCGTCTATGGTGGCGAGGAGGGAATGGACAAGTTTGACCAGAACATACGCTATCGTGGCACCCTCCAGAATTACCTGATAGATACTGGTTCGGAAGTGATACTGGTTGACACCGGACTTCCCGCAGGCACTCCCGAGGAGACCCCCGACGAGACATCTATGGCATTTACCGGCAAGGACATCTGTAGCTATATGGAAGCTCTGGCAGCATTGGGCTATCGTCCCGAGCAAGTGACCAAGATTCTGCTCACTCACCGCCACGCCGACCACAGCGGCGAGCTGCGCTCGTTCCCCAATGCTAGGGTTTATGTGAACAACGACGAGATGGACGCCGATGAGTTGCAGGGACTCACTAATCTCGTGCCGGTGAGCTATACCGACGGACCGTACTACAACTTCCCCGAGAGCCAGAAGATAGCAGATGGTATCTACTTCATAAAGGCAAAGGGCCACACCAAGGGCAACAGCATCATCGTGGTGGAGAGCGACGGGCTGTTCTATATGCTTCATGGTGACATCACCTACGTCGATGAAGCGTTGCATGATGACAAACTCTCAGTGGTTTTCGACGACCTGACTGCTGCTCGTGAGACTCTTGACCGTGTGCGCGAATTTGTGCGCAACCATCCTACGGTATATTGCGGCACCCACACCCCGCAGGGCTACGAGAACCTGGAGGCGAAGCGCGTGATAGACCTTGACAATCCTGTGCCGACGGTGCTCGCCGAAGTGAACTTTGAGAACAAGGAAGCCAGCGGCAAGTATGTGTGCTCAATCTGCGGATATGTGTACGACCCCGCCGAGCACGACGGAGTGGCTTTTGAAGACCTGCCCGACGACTGGCGTTGCCCACGCTGCAAGCAGCCCAAGGACAAGTTCAACAAAGCATAGACTGGAGTTTCAGCTAAAACCTAAAAGCGATATAGCCACCGCAAGGTGCATATCAATTTTTTTGCCTGAGAGTGCCTTAACCGGCACTCTTTTTGTTGTCTTTTAGTGAAGGGATCTGTATGCTAGATTTGCTACATAGAAACTGAAAAAGGCTTATATTTGCTCACATGCTTGCTGTTCTTTAAAAAATTACGCTGATTGATATATTTTGTTTGCAAACATTATTTAGACCCCGATGTTACGGTTTACAGGGTAGAGGACATGCATTGCAGCCATTGCGAGACTGCCGTAGTCCGTGCCGTCGAGTTAGAATCCCTTCCGATACACCTTCGGACTCATGCCCTTCAAGCGCGAGAAGAACTTGCTGAACGAGGGACTGTCGGCGAAGTGGAGTCGGTCGGCAATCTGGGTGATGCTCATTGACGTGGTGCGCAGCAGGAACGAGGCCTCCATCAGCAGCATCTGGTTGATGTAGTCGATGACGGTACGACCCGATACCTGACGGACAACGCGCGAGAGATAGACCTGCGAGATGTTGAGCCGTGAGGCATAGAAGGCAATGTCGCGGTGATCGGCAAAGTGCTGGGGCAAGAGACGGATGAAGCCGATGAAGATGTCCTCTACACGCTGGGGTGTCTGCCGGTGACTGATGGCCTGCTGCTGGGCGTTCTGCACGTCGAGCAGGAAGACGGTATAAAGCATGCGCAACACCTCACCTTTATAAATATGGTCGGAGTGCAGATAGGCAATAATCTCGCGCATCCTCTCGGCCAGATGCTGCGCCGTCTGGTGGGGCAGTGCCACTTTCGGCTCGTGCAATTGCACGATGGGCTGGTAGGCAATGTTCACCAGGTCGCGCACGGTGGGCAACTCGATGGTAGTATGCTCGTCGGCCATCAGGCAGATGCCGCGATAGTTCTCTGAGGCAGAAACGATGTTGACAGAAAGACCGGGCGAATAGAAGTAGAGGTCGTCGGGCTGGAGCGTCAGCATCCTGCCATTGCATAAAAACTTCAGCCAGCCTTCCGTCACCAGCGTAAACGTATAGGCTGAGAGAAACCCCTGCGTCTCATTCGTGCGGAACGTCTTGCCTGCATCGGTCTCCATGCAATACATCTTGCCGTCCCAATCGCTCATCGGCATGTCGCCAAACATGGCTATCCAACTTTCCTTCAGTGTGTACATAAGCATGAAATTTGGTGCAAAGGTACGCATATATTTTGAATTTGTATCATTTCAGACATGTTTTGTGTCATTTTAGATATAGAAAGTTTCAGAAAATAGTCGTAACTTTGCAGCCGAAAGATAGTTATTAACTAAAAACAGAATACGATTATGACAAAAGAAGAAGCTTTGAAACAGTTTGCTGAGCTTGGCGCAGCATGGTTTGGTAACAGTAAGCAACATTTTGCCTTCTCGGCATACTGCCGTCTGCAGGGCTGGAACAAGTTGGCCGACAAGTGGAAGGAAGAGGCTGAGGAAGAGTGGGAAGAGGCCGAAGAGGTGCTCAACCGTCTGGTGGAACTCGGCTGCAAGCCCGCAGACCTGCAGGAGGCCATGAAGACGATGGAGTTCCCCTTCTACGACGACCCGAAGCAGCAGATTGAGTCCGACTACTCGCCAGAAGCACAAGATGCAATTAGAATGATGAGCGAGATGGCTAATGCCTTTTCTGACGACTACATCACTCAGAAACTCATCTACAAGTGGATAGAAGGCGAGAAGGAACACGTGGCTTGGATGGCACAGTATCTGAACTATATCGATAAACTGGGCTACGAGAATTTCCTGACCGCAATGATGTGATTTTCATTGAACATTGAACATTGAAGATTATGGAAGCAGCAAAGAAAGTTTACGATTTCCTGGAGAAAGCAGGAACGTTTTATCTCGCAACGGTAGAGGGCGACCAGCCCCGAGTACGTCCCTACGGAGCCATGTTGTTCTACGAGGAGAAAATCTACATCATGGCATTCGGCAAGACCAATGCCACCCGTCAGATTGCAGATAACCAGAAAGCAGAGATTTGTGCCTTCAAGGGTCAGACGCTGCGCATTGAATGCAAGTTGGTGGAGGACAACCGTCCCGAGGTGGGCAAGGCTCTGATTGACAAGATGCCCGTACTGAAGGATGCCCTCGGCGAGAACTGCGAGAATGGTGTGATGTACTATCTGAAGGATGCCAAGGCCGACTTCTTCAAGATGATGGAACTGG
>ERZ842401.7394-NODE-7394-length-11254-cov-7.600321_pt1 | contig 11254 bp, 8 predicted proteins | sample MGYA00521270_ERZ842401 | MGnify/ENA primary metagenome ERZ842401 (study PRJEB31892, sample SAMEA3878208) | bioreactor metagenome | biome: Moose rumen | place: Sweden | collected 2011-10 | study: EMG produced TPA metagenomics assembly of the PRJEB12797 data set... | reverse complement strand
TATAGGTTTTACCGTCGCCTCGCGTGATATTCTGCCAGCCTGTCTGCTTCACGCCATCAACATAGTAATAGTATTTTCCGTTTTCTTTGATGAAACCGTTTTTGTCAAGTGCAACAAATTTAATATAGTTTTCATCTGCATATGTTTCAGCACAAGAACCAGAATAGCCTTTTATTTCATCCATCACAATGTTAGTAACTGCTATACTTCCGGGAGTCGACGCTGTACTGTCAAAAAAATAGCCTCTAAAATTGCCATAACCAATTTCAGTTACGCTTTTAGGAATGGTTATGCTTTTTAACAAACGACAACCTCCAAAAGCCTCATTTCCTATTGAAGTGAGGGTATCTGGGAAAGACACATTTTTAATATTCCTTGCATTATAAAAAGCATTTGCTGCTATCTCTTCAACTCCATAAAGCACTTTATATTCATTTTCCGTTTTATTAGCAGGATAACTAATCAACTTGGTTTTGCTTTTGTTAAATAACACACCGTCTTCTGATGTATAATTAGGGTTATCTTTATCGACAATTATATTTTCAAGTCCATTGCAACAAGAAAAAGGATAATTACCCAAATACATTATATTTTTTGGTATAGTTATTTCCACAAGAGAATTACAGCAAACAAAAACACCGTCACCAAACTCTTTCATACTGTTTGGAAGTGTAACACTTTTAAGATAGGGCATGTCATAAAAAGCGTTTCCTTCTATGTAAGTGTATCCTTCGGGGATTTCAATATTTGTCAATGCTAAACCACGGGTACTATAAAAAGCTAACTCTCCTATACTTGTAACATTTTTCCCGTCTATTGATGAAGGGAAGCTGAAATTAGCAACATTTCCTGTGTACCCAGTTATTTCAATAGTTCCGTCTGCCTTTGTTTCGTAGCGGAAATCATCAATATTTAAAGTAAGTTCACCTAAAGAAACAAAATTAATTTCATTTTTTTCAGCGTAAGATTGTGCACATGAATTTGTGTAACCGTATATTGTTTCCACACCGGAATTTCTAAAAGCAGAAATGTCAACAAAAGCATATTTAGGAATTGTAACATTTTTGAGTGATGTACATTCATAAAATGCAAAACCATCAATTTTTTTTAGACTGTCAGGAAGAACTACTTTTTCCAACAAACTACAATAACAAAACGCACAATTTCCTATACGTGTAACACCGTCGGGGATTACAAGACTTTTAATGGATTCACAGTGATAAAACGCTTGATAGCCAATCTGTGTTACCGTCTTTCCTCCGAGCTTTGAGGGAATTGCTAAGTCGCTTGCTGTACCGTTATATTTAGTAATTTCAGCAGTTCCGTCATCTCTTATTTCATACTCCCAATCTCCGCTTGTTTCCGCAAACGAAGTAACTGCTGTCAGCGGAAAGGCTGTAAGGACCATTACCAAAACCAATAGAATTGATAAACCCTTTTTTAACATTTTTACTCCTCCTAATAATTTAGTATAATGCCAATTACATTATAAATAATTCCTTTTTATTTCACAATGCTCCAACGGGGTACAGTCGGCTGTCAAAATGGCTGTTTTCCCTTTAATATCAAGGAAAACAAGCATAAAAAATAAAAACAGACCTGATATAAAAATCAGGTCTGTTTACTGTTTTAGAACAATTATTTATCCTAATCCTGCCGTGTTATCGATAACAAGATTTGTAAGTGTCGGTACGAAAAGCGCGAGCATCTGCGGCATAAAGAAGATAAACGCTGCGCTTGTCAGAAGCGACAGTCCGCACTTTTCAAGCTTTGTGCCGATAAAGAATATTGCGAAAAAAGGCGCAAGGATTATTTTTAAGAAAAGATTTTTACTGTCCTTTCCGTAAAACAGCTCCTTGAAGGACAGGTAATCCTCGGTTGAGGGGAACATATTTGTAAGGAAGCAAAGTCCAAGGTACAAATACAAAAATCCCATAAGATTAACCTGTTCATTACGTCTGAATTCGCCAAGAGCAATTATATCAATACTGCCTGCCCAGGAGAAGATAAGGCCCAGAACACAGGAAAGGAAAAACGGGAAAAAGCAGAGTACAAACGCCTGACCCTTCCTTTCGGCAAGATCATGTTCAACGTGACCGCACATCTCATTTCCCTGATAATAACGGTCATTATCCATAGCCGTCAACGTCAGTCTGCAGGCGATATGCTCGAAGAATGCCTTTAAAAGCGTTCCGGGAAGCGTAACTGTTTTTGCAATAAGATAAAATACCTTAATCATCTAAATCATAGCCTCCCTTTTCAAGTATTTCGGAAACGGTTGCCTCACCGCGTCTTAATGTGAGTACGCTGTCGGAGAAGACGACGGGCTCCTCGCCCTCTTCAAGCTCCTTATTATAGGAAACAAAAATATCGCGCATCTCTTTGTATTTGTCCGTGTCTCCGTTTGCCAGCGCGCAGAAAGCAAGGGTGTTCACAGTCTGCCAGCTGTTATTCATATCATAAGCGGTCTGCGCATATTCCTGCGCCTTTTTATAGTCGCCCTTTCCGAGGTAATTGAGCGCTATCTGGCGGTTGAATTCGTAATTGTCGCCGTAGGTGATACCGTCGTTACAGTATTCAATAGCCGCGTCAAAATCCTTATCAAAATTCTTTGCGACAAGGGCGTTGATATAATACGAGGTGACGTCGGTTTCGGATTTATCATAGATGAGCTGAGCCATCTCCTTCGCCTTTTCCCTTTCACCGTTTTCGGCATATTCAATTCCAAGGTCAGCCGCATAGAGCCATACCATTTCGGGTTCGTTTGCCTTTACCGCTTCAAGAAAGCCTATGCGCTCTTCATAAGGTATTTCGCAAACGCTCGCAAAATAGTATTTGAAATACTGGAGCATTGACTTGTCATATTTTTCGGTTCTCTTGAAATAGACCGCATTTGACGTTGACATACTTCCGTTGTACTCCGTCGTTTCCTCTTCTATTTCATTTCCGTCCTCGTCAAGACCGATATGAAGCATTCTGCTCTCAAACGCCGAAAGTTCCTTAATTATATCGTCATAGGGCAAATCCTTTTGGGAAAGCTCACTGTACTTTGAAAAGACCTCATTATTGACCTGCTCAATAGTAGCCGCCATAACCTGCGACCTCATATAATACTGCTTAAGAGTTTTCATATGGGGAAGATTCAGCTCCCACTCCTCAAACAGGGTTGCAACCGAGGTTGGGAAGGACGTAATAACGTTAAAGCCGCCCTGCTCATAAGCATTTTCAAAATTATGAATGTAAACCATCTTCGGCTCGACATTGCTTCTGTAAAGGTAGTTCTGGGCGTACTGGTACTTGTCCGCAGCGTCGGTATACCAGCCTGCGCGAGAGAGCGCGTCGCCCTCATAGGCGTAAACCCAGCCTCTGTTTATTGCGGCGATTTTACCGACCGCAAGGACCGCAACGTAAACCGCAAGCAAAGCGACAAGGAAATACACCAGCTTAAACGGATAACGGCGCATGGCTTCATGGCAGTCCTCACAGTAGTCGCTGCCCTCCATTCTTTCCCTTTCGCCGCAGCAAAGACAAAGATTATCCTCCTCGGGTTCATCCTTTTCTTCAGCTTCTTCGGTTTCACCGTTTTCCTCATTTTCCTGCGCTTGCGCGGTCGCCTTGTCAAGCTCCTGCTGGAAAACGTCGCGAATTTCGTCAAGCTCCTTTGCAAGCTCTTCGTCTTCAGGGGAAACGGTTTTTTCGGCTTCTTCGGAAATTATTTCCTCTTTCGGTTCGTCACCGGGCATGTCCGTTGTCTCTTCAAAGACAGAAGACTCGTTTTCGGTTTCGCCAAAAATTTTTTCGTCACTCAAAGGAAAAACTCCTTTCGTAAATTATCTTTACTATTATACAACTATCAACTCCTAAATTCAATTAAAAAATTGTAAACATAATCATTCAACCGAGCTTCAAAGAAAAACAGTCGCCGCTGTGCTTACGGTAAACCCTGCGATCGGAATAATCGTAGTAGTGCATAAGTTTGTACGCGGTATCTCTCAATTCCCTTGACATCTGATAGAGAATGAGAATATTACCCTTAAGAACAATATAATCGTTTCCGCTCTTTTCTTTAAGCTCACGGTTGAGTGAGTGAATTTTATCAACTATAATATCGTTCTGCCGAAGATACTCCTCGCCAAGTTCGTATAAGGTCATTTTCTCCTCCTTTCTATCGAACATTTGTTCGATAAACAGAGAATAACACAGACTCTTAAACTTTTCAATAAAAAATTTCTTTTGCATAGCACTTTTAATCGTACAATGAAAAAGGAGAACCGATAAAGGGCGATACCGATAAGGATGTTTAGGTTTTGGCTTTGTCCCTAAAGCAATTAAAAATCCCCTGAATACGAAAGTATGCAGGGGATTTTATAATCACTTTATGAACTAAAATTACTTTGCCAAAACTGCTTCGCACCCTAAAATGAGGCAATTTTTCGTTAGAACAATGAATAAAACGGGGTTAATGCTTTGTGCCTTAACCCCGTTTTTGAAGCCGTTATAGCGGAAAAGTGTCCGTTTTAGGGCTAAAACCTCCTTATCGGTATCGCCCTAAACGGATCTCCTCTATACATATTATTTATTATTTATTTTATTGACTGCGCCCAGCTGTCAAGCGTTTCTTCAAGCGCCTGCCTGCCCAGCGCAATAAGGCATTCGTCGCGGTTTTCCTCATAAAACGCCTTGTCGCTGAACTCACCGACTCTTTGAACAAGGAAAATATATTTCCCCGACGTAAAGACGCCTGCTTTATTTCTTCCGATTTTCATTATTTCCTCAAAGGTCCCAGTCGGGAATGCCTTTGAAGTCTTTGAAAGCAGCATAGCGCTCGTATCGCTCGCCTCGTTTTCGGCTCCCTTTGCCTGATACGCGGCGTCAACCTTTTCAAATGAGGTTCCCTTGTCAAGGCTGTTCTTCATCTGGTTGAACTGCTTTGTAATGCTCTTGAGCTTTTCGTCCGAAATGTCTGAAACATTTCCGTTTTCATCCGTTGTCTGCAAAAGCTCGATTATCGCCTTGAAAGCAACGAAATTTTCACTGAAATTCTGACGGATCGCCTCTTCGGGCAAAGGATTTGTTCCGTCCTTATCATATATACTTCGGATTATCTGTTTGAGATACTCGTCGCTTAAAGCAACAAAATAGACGTCGTTTTTGGAAATACCGCGCCCGGTATAGTATTCGGAGAACAAATGCCAATAGTTATTCGCCCTTTTGGAAGCCTCCGATTTTTCAAGCGCGTTAAGCTCAAGGGAAAGCTCCTTGAACTTTGTATTTACCGCAACGTACCGAAGCGCAAGCATTTCCGCCTGCTGCGAGGGTGAATCGGGATTTGTTTTCTCGGCTTCGGAAAGGAAATACTCGTAAATTCCTTTTCCGACCGTCACCGAACCGATGCTTACGGTTTCCTCCTTTTTAAGGCAGGAGGGAAAAAGACACAGCGAAATTGAAATAACAAGTAAAGCGCTTATTGCTCTTTTCAAGAAAGTCCCCTCCCGTCATCAGTCAAGTCCGTTGGCATTTCATAGAAATATCTGTCCTTTGACATAAGGCTTGACTTTTCATTCTTTTTTGAAAGATATTCCTGCCAGACGCGCTCCTTTTCAGCGTACATCTCATTTTCACGCTGTTTTTCAGCCTTGATTTTTTTCTTATCCTTACCTATAATGCCGTTTCTCTTGAACGCGATATAAAGCATTGCAATAACCGCGCCTGCAACACCTAAAATCAAGTCAACCATCGTGTCGACAAGTCCCGAGTCAGAGGTTGGAAGCGACCTTTGAAGATGAAGCCCGTAAAGCCTGTCCATTGTGAACTCGTAAAACTCCCAGCCTATGCAGATAGCGCACGAAAAGCCTAAAGAGAACATTGCGGCAAGAGCAGGTGAAAGCCTGCCCTTTTTGCCCTGAATGAGATAAGCAAAATCATAAGCGAAATACGCCGTCAGCAAGCCCGCGAGAAAATGGCTTATCAAATCGCAGTGCTCAAAGCTTGTGCGGTTGTTGATAGTTGAGCCGATAACCGTCCCGAAGAAGATGAACGCGTTAAGAAGCGTCTGGTACTTATAATGCACCTTCGTTATAAACGACCTTCCGCCCCAAAGCTGGAACATATCCCACAGATGGGTAAAGGCAATTGCGAAAATCGCCTGAAGAAACTCAACAACCGAGCCGTGGAAAAGACCGTAAATGCCCCAGATGAGCAGCCCTGCCCTCATCGCTATCCAGGCTATCCTGACTTTTTTAGGCAAATATCCGATTTTGTTTGGATTTCGAATTGACATATATTTTAGCCTTTACTGAAATTTTGCAACTACGCCGACAGTCTTTCCGCCGGTTGAAACAACGCCGTTACCTACAAGGTCGCCGTCCGCCGAAAGCGTATCGCCGACTGCGATAACTCTTCCGTTATTAAGAACGCATACAGCCTTGAACTCGTCGTCATAGCTTCCGCCGAAGCCTTCAACCGACTGAACCTCGCCGGTTTCGGAATACTTTACAACCACGCCGTCAAGTCCGCCTCTGTTACCGACTGTAATAAGGTCGCGGTTTGCGGAATTAGAAGAGCCGACCGCGTAGTATCCGCCGTTGCCTGCGCAAATGTCGTAAAATGAATCGTTATAATATCCCTTGAAGGAGTTTGCCCATGCAAGAGAGCCGTTTGTATTAAGCTTTGCGATTATAGCGTCATAACCGCCGTAGTTCTTAATTGTTTCAAAGCCCTCATCCTTTGACTCGCTTCTGCCGACAAAGATTACGCCGTCATCAGGCGTTACGACAAGAGAGACGAAACGCTCAATTTTGCTTCCGCCCATTTGATAGAACCAAAGCATATTACCGTTGGAATCGAATTTAACTACCGCGCTGTCAGCGTTTCCGTAGGGAACGAAAAGGCTGTTTGACGTATTTGAAGAGAAGTTGCCGACAGTATAAATATTTCCCTTTGAGTCGACGTCAATTCCGTAAAGAGCGTCAGCAGTAGAGCCGATCTTCTTTGCAAATACAAGCTCGCCCGATTCGGAATATTTCGCAATTACAGCCGCGCTTTCCTTTTTAGGAATGCCGAACTGCTTTGCAGTGCCGTCGCGTGAATAGCTGAAGCCCGAAACTACAACCGAACCGTCCGCATTGAACGCAACGCCCTGATATGCTTCTGACTGCGTACCGCCCATGCTTGCAAACCACTTTATATCGCCCGTGGATTTGAATACATAAATTACGGCATCATAGTTGCCGTTATTCTTTTCGCCGAGATCGGTTGACTTCGAATAGCCGACGGCTGCAATATTGTCCTGCGCGTCAACGTCAAGAGCCGTGAGCGAGAGTCCGTCATTACCGCCGAGGAACTTTTTCCACTGAATTCTGCCGTCCTGGTCGTATTTAATGAGCACGGTATTACTGTCTCCGTATTTAGAGCTCATACCCTCAAGGCTTCCGTCCTTTGACGAGGTGTTCATAAGAGCCACAAAGCCGCCGTCATTAAGCGCGGCAACGTCAACAAACGAATCGGTCTGGGTTCCGCCGAAGGTGCTGTTATAATCCGAAGAGTTCGGAGACGGGTCAACCGGTGAAACGGTTGAAAGAGCCGTATATGTGATTATATCACCGTTACCGTTTGTAACGGTTGCGCCCTGGGAGTCGGTCAGGGGCATTGTGATAATGGATGAACTCGGAGTGCCGGAGGTTGCCGGTACCCAGATGGTTTCCGTCAGCCAGTCGCCGTTTTTATCCGTAAAGGCAGAGCCTTCCTCGTTTGTGACGGGAACACCGACAAGCTTCGAATCATATCGAATCGAGGTTTTGACCTCACCGTTTTCGTCAAGCACTTTTTCACCCTTGGCGTTAGTTACCTCAACTATTTCGCCCTCGGGAACAATCGTCATTACCTCACCGTTTTCGTCCGTATAGGCAACGCCGTTTCTGTCCGTAACAACAACCGGGTCAAGCTTTTTGGTGCCGTTCTTCTTACAGGCGACAAGCGAGGTCATAATAACCAGACACATTATGAAGGCTATGACTGCAACCTTCCTGTTGTTCTTCATAAGATTACCTCCGAAAAAAGAAAAAACGAATTAAACATTTATCTCAACCTTTATCCCGAGCAGGGACTCATTTCCCCTGAGTATGGGATAAATCTCATTTTCAAGAAATTCCTTAACCTGTTGCGGCGCTCTTCCGATAAAGTTTTCAGGCTTCATAACGGAAAGAATTTCCTCCTTTGTCATTCCGAAAGCATCATCGACGGCAATTCTGTCAATGAGGTCATTTTCTCCGCCCTCAACCTTAACAACTCTGCCTGCATCCATGGAATGAACACGAATCCTTTCGTGGAGCGCCTGCCTGTCGCCGCCGCGCTTGACAGCCTCCATAAGAATATTTTCCGTAGCCATAAACGGAAGCTCTGAAAGAAGCCTTTTTTCTATCATTTTGGGATAAACGACTATATCCGAAACAATGTTTATATAAAGCTCAAGAATTGCGTCAGTTGCAAGAAAAGCCTCGGGAACGCTGATTCTCTTATTTGCCGAATCGTCAAGCGTTCTTTCAAGCCACTGCGTAGCCGCGGTCATTGCAGGATTAGTCAGGTCCGAAATGACATAGCGTGAAAGCGAGGTTATCCTTTCGCTTCTCATCGGGTTTCTCTTATACGCCATTGCCGACGAACCGACCTGCGTTTTTTCAAACGGCTCTTCAAGCTCCTTCATATGCTGTAAAAGACGCATATCGCACGAAAACTTTGAAGCGCTCTGCGCAATTCCGCTGAGTACGGAAAGCACATTGAAATCGACCTTTCTCGAATAGGTCTGACCCGACACCGCAAAGCAGGACTTAAAGCCCATTTTATCCGCTATCTTTTGGTCAAGCTGCTTTATTTTTTCGTCGTCGCCGTCAAAAAGCTCAACGAACGAAGCTTGGGTGCCCGTGGTGCCCTTTGAACCCAAAAGGCGCATATTGTTAAGCTGGTTTTCAACCGCGTAGTAGTCAAGCATAACATCCTGAAGCCAGAGTGAAGCGCGCTTTCCGACGGTTGTTGGCTGCGCCGCCTGGTAATGAGTAAAGCCAAGACACGGCAGACTCTTGTATTCGTCACAGAATTTTGAAAGTCTGTCAATAAGGTTGACAAGCTTTTTCTTTGTAAGCTTAAGCGCCTCGGTCATAATAATCACGTCGGTATTGTCGCCTACATAGCAGGACGTAGCGCCGAGATGGATAATGGGCTTTGCCGTCGGACACTGCTGACCGTATGCAAAAATATGAGCCATAACGTCGTGACGGGTTTCCTTTTCTCTTTTTTCGGCAACCTCGTAGTTTATATCGTCCCTGTGTTTTTTAAGCTCGTCTATCTGCTCATCAGTGATATTAAGTCCAAGCTCCTTTTCGCTTTCTGCAAGCGCTATCCACAGTCTGCGCCAGGTTCTGAACTTGAAATCGGGGGAAAAGATGTATTTCATTTCCCTGCTTGAATACCTTGAATTAAGCGGACTTTCGTAAATATCTTTCATTGTTTTTCTTCCTTAATAAAGAATTAAAGGTTACCCGAATAGTTGGGCGCTTCTTTTGTAATAAATACGTCATGCGGATGGCTTTCAATAAGACCTGCGTTCGTGATTCTGATAAATCTTGTCTTCGTCTGAAGCTCTTCAATATTTTTACAGCCGCAATAACCCATACCGGAGCGAAGTCCGCCCATCATCTGGAAAATAGTATCCGCAAGCGGTCCCTTAAAGGGAACTCGTCCTTCAACTCCCTCGGGAACAAGCTTTTTGTTGTCCTCCTGGAAATACCTGTCCTTACTGCCCTGATTCATAGCGGCGATACTGCCCATTCCGCGGTAGACCTTGAACTGTCTTCCCTGATAAATTTCGGTGTCGCCGGGCGCCTCTTCACAGCCTGCAACAAGCGAGCCGACCATAATAGCCGAAGCGCCTGCGGCAATTGCCTTTACGATTTCGCCGGAATATTTAATGCCGCCGTCCGCAATAACCGGAACGCCGTATTTATTTGCAATTTCAGCCGCGTCGTTTACAGCCGTAATCTGCGGAACTCCGATACCTGCAACTACACGGGTGGTACAAATTGAACCGGGGCCCATACCGACCTTTACAATATCCGCGCCGGCTTCAATAAGAGCCTTTGTGCCCTCTGCCGTTGCAACATTTCCTGCGGTAAGCGCAACGCCGGGGAACGCCGCCTTAACCTTTGAAATGGAGTTGAGGATATTTCTGCTGTGGCCGTGTGCGGAGTCAAGAACGAGCATGTCAACGCCTGCTTCAACAAGAGCCGAAGCTCTGTCAAGAACGTCGCTTGTCGCGCCGATAGCCGCCGCGCAGAGGAGTCTGCCTCTCTCGTCTCTTGTGGAATTCGGGTACTTGACGGTCTTTTCAATATCCTTAATTGTGATAAGGCCCTTCAAACAGCCGTTGTCATCAACAAGGGGAAGCTTTTCGATTTTATGCTTCATAAGGATTTTTCTTGCCTCGTCAAGCGTCGTACCGACGTGACTGGTAACAAGGTTGTCCTTAGTCATAACCTCGGAAATCTTAATGCTGAAATCCTCAAGGAAAAGCAAATCACGGTTTGTGAGAATGCCGACAAGTCTTCCGTTTTCGTCACAAATCGGAACGCCCGAAATCTTATAGTGGTGCATAAGATTTTCCGCTTCCTCAACGGTGTTGTCGGGTGAAAGGAAAAACGGATTTGAAATAACGCCGTTTTCGCTTCTCTTAACCTTGTCAACCTCGCCTACCTGCTGTTCAATTGACATATTCTTATGGATAACGCCTATGCCGCCCTCACGCGCAATTGCAACCGCCATGCTTGCCTCGGTAACCGTATCCATTGCCGCGGTAATAACAGGACAATTAAGCTTGATTTTATCGGTCAGCTTAACTGAAACGTCAATGTCCTTTGGCAGTACGTCACTTTCCTGCGGAATGAGCAAAACGTCGTCAAACGTAAGCCCTTCCTTTGCAAATTTTTCCTTTGAGAATTCGATTTTCATTTCTTTTCCTCCCCGTAAACAAGAATATGATAGATATAATCAGTTTATTATAACATTAAAATACATATTTTTGCAATAGTAAAATAAAGAAAAATAGTCAAATAAAAACCGCCATTCAAATGGCGGCGCAGACAGGGATATTCAGGGGTTTGTTTTTTTCGTTTCGATAATCATTCTCACACCCTTTAGCGGTGGGTTTCCACGCCCACCCGTTTGCCGCTTTTGCGGCAAATTGTCGCTTTTGGCGACAACGGGA
>ERZ842401.7393-NODE-7393-length-11262-cov-95.915945_pt1 | contig 11262 bp, 15 predicted proteins | sample MGYA00521270_ERZ842401 | MGnify/ENA primary metagenome ERZ842401 (study PRJEB31892, sample SAMEA3878208) | bioreactor metagenome | biome: Moose rumen | place: Sweden | collected 2011-10 | study: EMG produced TPA metagenomics assembly of the PRJEB12797 data set... | reverse complement strand
CCAGAGGATATACGAATGTAAACAATTTCGTCAATATGATCTACTATGTCAATGGAGGACAAATCTTCCATTACCCACTCAAATCAGCATAGACCCAATATTATAAGCGCAAAAAAACAAAATTTCATCACTGGATTTGCATCAAAGTACTTATTGACCGACTTTACACAGTCTTTTATCTTTATTATTATCTTTTTCATCTTTTATATTGTTTTTGGTTATCTTAATATGCTCATAGCAGATGTTTTTGCACCACTGGCTACACCCTCGCCGAAGCTGCGAGCGGAGAAAGAAACATCTCCCTCTGGAATCATCCATGCGGCAAGGTCTGGCACCAGGTTGAGACACTTCAGGGCTACTATACTTGCGGCAAGCATATAGCCAGCCGTCAGGAATGTATTCTGCAGGTAGCCTTGGAAGTTTCCTGGGCTATTAACTATCTCCTGTAGATTCTCTGTCTGGATACTTATCACGATATCAAATAGCAGCAGTACATAGAAGCCGACGAAGTAAAGCATGGCACCGTAGAAATGCACAGTGAGATACCTCGTGATCCATTTCGCCCACGACCCTTCCCACTTGGGTAATATACTGAAAGCCCACATGATGGGGCCGAATATAGTTAGCATTCCCAACATTATTTGCTGGACATAGATAGTAGCCCACCAGCCGATGCGGAATGTAACCAGCGAAAAGAAAATCATAATCTTATCGAATGCGATCATTAAACCCGCATAAGAACTGCTGATCCATGCAAGTGCACCGGTCTTCTGCGTTTCTGTCACGGCTTTATAATCGCTTACGATTCCACTAACATTTGTAGCCGTGCTTGATACGCCTTCACTGGCAGTCTTGAAGTCCGCCATTCTATTTGTTAGCATTGTGTCGCGTTTCATAATTAGAGGTCGCATGGCATCGAGCCGTTCTTGTACCTGTGCTGCCTCTATCTCATAGAGGTCATGGGTATATGAACCGATGCAGTTAGGCACATACGCCAGTACACCTAACACGGACGGGCCATTTCCTCCGTGAGGGTACCACCAGAACATGACTATGGCAATACCCAATACTCGGAGAATCTTCAAAACGTCAAAAGGCTCTCCCTTTACCATCATCTTATAGGCCATGCCTGCGGCCATGATGATAGCGAAAAGGGCACCCAAGGCCATGCACATCTCCAAGATCCACCAGAACGGGCCACTGGCTCCGATGAAAGTGGAATCAGTTAGGAACTCGTTTGTCTGGAAGATGACTGCATCAATCTCACTTTCCAACAAATTGATACCAAAATTAGAAACCAGGCTGTCCGTCATCTCTGGTGGTATGGACTGCGCTTGAAGGTTAAGACCTGAGAAAGCCAGCAGTAGGGCCACCATAATTAATCTCAATTTCTTAATTCTTTTCATGACATTTATTGTTTATTTAGTTGAACATGTTTATTCAGTTCCAGTGCCACCACTGGCAGCCGCAAGAGCAATCTTCCACCGCCCATGAGAGGCGCGAGCGATACGACTAATTTGTGAAGTGTCTATCGGCAGGATCCGCTTGGAGGACTGAGAGATGAAATACTTAACCATCTTAGCTGAACGGAGATAATCAAGATACTCGCAGACCTCCATATTCTTATTGAGGATATCTTTATAGATCGCAATATACTGTTGCTTACGGGAACCTTGCGGCATGTAAGCATCGCGGACGGCTTCAATGCCACACTGGATGGCGTTGTAGCGCTCCAGCCATTCCCTGTAGGACTGGACGGAACCGCCATTAATGGTGATACGTTCGATATTCTTCTTCAGTATATCAAGCTTTCCTTCAATCTTACCTCGTTCCACCTGCCAGGCAACATCGGTAAAGCCTGGTGTGCGGTCAGCGATATTCAACAGCTCTACGCGCATACGATCATTCAAAGCACTGTCAATGGCTTCTGCCATCGGTTCCTCTTCCCGTAAGGAGAGAAGCATCTTTGTGCGATAAGCCTGCTTGTTGCTCATCATGGCACCATTACGATAGCTCTTATGGAACGCATCATAATACAGGTCCGGAGTGAAGCTGCCAGCACCTGTCTCACCGATAGTGAACTGGTTCATGACACTGGCATCATGGTTATAGGTCATTCCCAACTGTGCATCCACGTCAATCGGGATGGATGCACAGACGGCAATGAGTAATAATGCAAGTAATTTCCTTTTTGCCATAATTCTTATTCTTTCTGTTTACTATCGGCGAAGTCCATTACTGATGTTGTTCTCTGTTACAATCTCCTTCAGGACTTTGTCCAATTGCTGAAGCTGCTCATGATTGAGCTTGTGAATGCAATCAATGGCCACCTTCTGGGCAAGAATCTTTCTGTGAGCAATATCACTCTCAGCTGAGATCTTTGCACCTGGTGCCTTTATCGCATCGTAATAGTCGTTGAACGAGTCTCTTAGCCATGCGTAGCCAGTATGAAGACCTTTCCGCGTGATATGCTCTATAGCATATTGAGATGTCTGCTCGCGTAGCTTCTTAATTTTAGGATCTTCTTCCTGCCTCAAAGAGTTCAATTTCTGATCAAGTACCCTCAACAGGCCCTCATAGTCGTATTCCATTGGCTTCTGTGTTCCTGACTTTGCGAGGATAGCACTCAGTCCATATGTGCCTCCATAGTAGTGTCCTACTTTGTAATCTATTACGGCTTCATCAGGATGCTCTACATCAATATATGCGGGATTCTTGCTCAAACCCTTTCGGAGGGTAGCAAGTTTTTCGTTGATAATTGCATCGCGCTCATCAATAGGGTCTATATATTCATCATGCTCTGTGATGGGCGCCTCCCAGAAAGAATGGTCTTCGGCATCATATCCTCTTACTACTCTGCCCAAGTGCTTAAATTCCTTGATAGCATCAAGCATGTTTACGCTCTGCTTCTGATCATTATCAAGCGTACTATTGAGTCGGGAGAGCACATACCCTGCAGCTCTCTCTCTACCACTTAAACTTGAATATGCATCGTAATACCCTATGATTGTTTCTTCCTGCTCATGCGTAAAGCCCTCATTGGCAGCTCTCTTCTTCAAGATGTCAACAATCTGGTCGACCCGAAACTGGGGTAGGTACTTGTCGAGCATGTCCTGCGCCGGAAGATGACTGTCGCCCTCGGCTACACAGATGTGGTATCTTTTGCCGTCCACACCACATTCCCATGAGTTGACTCCTGTTTCTTCATCCTGCATGAAGAAAGCAGTACTTCCATAACCATACTTGGACTTCACTCCATCGTAAATCTCAATTACATCGCCAGGTTGATACTTTTTTTCTTCACTGGCTACATTCTCATTCTCTTTCATATCTTCTACATTATTTATATTATATATATTTGAATCTGATTGCAGTCCGCTATTGTCAACCTCTTCCTTTTTGCTGAAAAGGTCAAGTTCCTCCATCGTTCGTGATGGATGCTTTGTCATGGGTAGGTGGCTTTCCTGAGCTATATTTGTATTGGTCATGATTGTTCTCACCATTAGTCCTTTGGACTTAGCGGTTTCTATCATGTTCATCGTTCCTCTTGAACGACAGTCCCAGAAAGCAATCAACGCATGGGCATTGTCTGCCATCTTCGCATTTCTGATTGGACCGGCAGAGTTACCATCGCGATCCCAGTCGGCAGGGTGTCGCTCGATGCGGTAGCCTCGCTCTCTGGCATACCTCTCGCCGAGTCTGTCCGCACCTCTTGCCGTTCCACTGACAACAACGATGTTACAGTCATCCCTCCTGTTCTGCAGGATGGCATCACACTTTTCCTTCAGCAGTTCATAATCTACGAAGTCACGGGTTCCAGCAATAATGACTTTAAAATCTGCTCTTTCCATATATCATCATTTTATCTGATTGACTTTGCGTTATCCCACCATTCACGTCGACATCTTCTTATTATCTCAGCCTTTGTTGCTGAACTGATCCCTGGTGTTCTGTGGGCAATCTCATTCCACACATCAAGGAATGAAGTATAGCGTAGCGCAAGGGTCAGCTGTGCTAACTGATGATTGATCTTGCGGAGCTTCGGGCGTATGCCACTGATGACCTTGTTCTTTTCCTGCTCAGTCATCTTGGAGCTTTCAAAGCAGACTTTTCGGATGTCCATGAAGATGTCAAGACTGCTCTTGATCAGGTTGCGGTACACTACATTCCTTCGGGTGGAGAAAGCCACTGCCAGGACATTCGACGGGCTGGAGGAAACCACCTCTGCAAGGTTCCTGACATGCTTGGAGGTCTTGGTGACCTCGTAATAGACACCATAGATTTCAGCGGCTATGGACAGGATGTTGTGAAACGAATCCAGATAGTCGTTGAACTGTCGCTGGAACTCCGTAGTAGCCTCTATCTCTTCTTTCGTCCAGATATGTCCGGCGGTCTGGAGTTCTTGAACTTTTATCTGGGCTTCTATTGTTTTCTTTGCCTGCAGAGATGCTTTCTCGATGGTGTACGCACGAAAACCGTCGATACCTTGGCCATATGTGGTTAATGGGAACAGCAGAACTATCCCCAATATCATCGATGCTATTTTATTTTTGTTCATGTCGGCGTTCTTTTCGGGCAAAGATACATATACGCGCACGAAAAAGAAGCCTTGAAAAATTTTATTTCGTATATTAACAATTTTACGACCCATTCAGGCGAAAATCGCCCACCTTCACAGGCGAGCGACCTCCAAAAATCCATTTTATGGGCTGATTTTGTCGAGGGTAGGGTATATCCGCACACCTTGCCTACAAACAATGTGGTTATTGTATGGCAGGTTTGTTTTCACTTTCATCTTCAATATTGTTCTCACTTTCCTAAAACAAAGTTATTCACAATTTTGTTTGCAATGTTGGGGAAAGCATTGCAATCAATATTATTGCAGATATATTCAACAACATTGTTAACAATAATATTGTAGTCGTGTGTAACGTTATTGTACATGACATTGTTATCATTATCTAACCCAACGTTCTACCTGCTCAGGCAGATAATAACCGTACAGGCCACGTTCGTTGTTCTCCTCTGCTGACCGTGCATCCTTGAACATCAGGGTGGGCTGTTCGCCAAACTTCACAAAATACCCGGCTTCCTCCCATTGGTTCCTGGTGCGCCAGTCCTCTACCTGTCGGTTCCTGATCCTGTGCCCGTGATACTCTGTGGTGTCACTTCCAGAACTGTGACCCTCAAAGTCCAAACACCAGTAGGCCCTTTTCTGACTCCCCCATCGCCCGCTGATGGCGCACAATGAATCAGTGAAACTCATCTTGCGCATGCCTTTCTCGTCTTTGCAGTGGATGCACTTGTAACACTTGACCGTGCGCAACTGTTCCTCTGACTCTCTTCTTTGTCTTGTACCTTCCATGACTATTCCTCCTTATCTAAAAGTTTCGCTTCAAAGATCTTTTTCCCGTCACTGTTGGTGATGACTACTGTGTCTTCATGGTGTTCCTCACACCACTTGCGCAGGTAGAACTCAAAGAGTCCAATCATTTCACCCTCCGTTATCGGACGGCGGTCTTCGCTCATAGTCTGTGGCCCTTTCTTCGTGGGCTTCTTTTTCTTTGCCAGGTAGGCATTCTGCCAGCCTGTTACGATTACATAATCTTTTGCTGCCATAATTCTTAATATCTGATTCGCTATTATTTTGTTTTCACTATTGTTTTCAGTTATATCCCAATTTCGCAAACAACACTACAAACAATATTGTTGTAGATATATTCAACAACATTGTTAACAATGATGTTGTAGTTGTTCGTAACGTTATTGTGCATAATATTGTTATCAATTATCCGAATATCTTCATTGTCCTTTGGGTCAATGCTTCTATTCCGTGCTGCTTCTGGATGTCATCCAACCCCTTTTGGATAATCTGCTCTACTGCAGATGCCTCAGAGCAGTTGAAGTAATAGGACACAGCCTTTATCTGGGCTATCATCTTCTTGGAGATGACGTAGGTGTGTCTGGTGTATCCGGGCCTACAGCCACGGGCAGCACCCTTGTAGGCTCTTCTCTGTTCTGAGTTCTCATTGGGATCTGTAGCGGTAAGCTCCTGAGCCTTTTCCTTCAACTCCAGGGAATTGACATAATCGACATGTGAGATACACCTCAATATCTGGACACACATTGTAGTGCCTGTTTTTGATGTGTTCCGTGTGAAATGCAGATGATACTGTTCACCTGGCCGAAGTTTCCAGAAGTCCAATATCTGGCTGACTGCTTCGGAATCCACGATATATGCGCCTACGGTACTCTTACTGTATTCGATGTTTCCTTTCTCCTTGCAGGAGAAAACCATATATAGCCTGTCTTCACCCGTGATATTCTCGCTGACAATCTCACAGTGATTGTAGCCATCCACCTTCAGTAATGTGGATAACTCACCATTGAGATAGATCCTGTCAAAGAACAGGGTTCCTTCATGTGGAGAAAGAACATAATTTGCTGTATGCGATAACTTTGTCATATTTGTAAACCTTATAACGTTAATTACATGATATCCTTTAGGCGTTTCTTATCTGGAATCTCAACGCCCGTGTCAATGGGGCCGTTCTTCTTCTCGTACCGGGCTATCCCCTGCGACATCATGTACTCCATCAGGTCACGGATAGTAACCTTTTCCTTGGTGGCAATAGCCTTTACCTTGGCTACAAGGGTTCTGTCACAGATGAAGGCAAAACGCTCCCAGGCGTAGTCCGTTCCAGTTGATGACTGTTTGGGCTTGCTATCGCCTGATGACTCCTTGTTATTGCTCTTTTGCACTTGCCCTGTACTTTCAAGCAACTCTTCTGCGAGGCTCATACTGTTGGCCTCATTGATAATCTTCTTCTTTGCCATAATCTTATCTCTTTATTGATCTGAATATCGGTGCAAAGGCATCCCTGATGGCTGCTCTTTTCTTCCAGTTGTAGGTCTCTATCGTGGAATACCCATTAAGATGGGTTGTCAAGCGCATGTCTGGTGTGACTGTACCCAGCTTTCCGTCGAGGGCTTCCATGGCATCCTCACGGGCTTTACGTACCTCACCACGCCATTCGAACACTGTAGAAACCTTATTGGGTATAAAGAACATCTTCGCCTTAAAGTTCTTCTTGAACAATTGGGCGAACATGATGGTAGCATCCACACTGTCGCTATTTAGCTCATATGGGATGATTGCTATGTCAGCAGCTTCATAGATGGCCTGCAGGGCAGGATCCTGAATATTGCCAGGACAGTCAATCATTACACAGCACTGGAGCTGCTTTGCGCGCCTCATAACCTTCTTCACCGTCTCTATGTCGGTGGTGTTCAGGAACTCTACAGGCCAGGGAACTTGCGCAGATGGGGTTGCTTCGAGGTCTCGCTTACGGTGACGAGATAGTGACTGCTGGATGTCAGCATCCAGTACAAAAACGGGAATATCTTGCTCCACAAAGAATGTAGCGAAGTTGGCGCAGAGGGAGGTCTTGCCAACGCCTCCCTTCAAGGATGTGGTAACGATAACATTGTTTTCCATACTTGAATTTTCCATTTAGTCACAATACTCTATGTCTTTAATTAGGTACAATAAAGAGCGAAGAGCCTCCATGGCATCTGCTACATAATGAAGGAGATAGACATCGATACCTGTGCCATCAAGGTCCAGCTTCTTGACAAGTTCGCCAAGAACGGCAGAGAGCTGGTTGTTTTGCTTGCAGTAATACTCATAATTATCCTTTAAAGAACTCAATACAGATGCGTCCAACTTACTGAATGCCACAGTCGAAGAGCTTTCATTCCCATTCAGGAGAGATGCTACATGACGCATCTTCTCTACACAATTTGCCATAGTTTCCATAACATCTTTCTTCTCAGGGAAGATGTTTCTGGAATCATCGTCCTGATCACATACTAATGCCACCTTGGTGATTGCGCTTTCAAGTTCACTGGCATAGCTCATCAGAGGGTTAGCCTCTTGTAATAATTGATTCATTTCTTTCATAATTTTTGATGTTATAAGTTTTATACCTTTATGTCTGCTGCAGATAAACGCTGTTGTATCTCATACAGCTCACTTCTTAGTTTGATATTTTCTTTTTTCAGAGCGTCATTGGTAAGGACAAGCTGCTCGTAGCGGTCAAGAAAACCTGTTGTACCCGAAGAAACTTCTTTGACAATTTCAGAGTTACCTTCGGTAGTGTAAAAATCCTGAAAAAAGTTATATTTTAGCAATCTGGAGATTGCTCTAAGCAGGTCAATATCAATAGATGTTTTTTTGAAAATACGAAAAACATTCCTTAGTGTAATTCCAAGGTCTGAAGAAACATCTACAGGCCTCATTCTTTTCTCCTTCAAACGTGCAGCGATATTCTCTCCGATGTTTGGACGTACCAATATAAACCCTTCTTTTACATGATTTTGGTCATTGCACAACTCTGCAAAGAAATTATGGCCTAAAGCAGAACTGATAGCATACAGCCACTTTGTTTCTAAATAGTCCCGCTTTAAGATGCGTGCCAAATTTGGTGTAAGCATATTCATCTTTCTTGCTAAATATGCTTGAGTCGTACCTGTTTCCTCGATATATTGAAATATCCTTTCAGGAAAATTCGAATCTGGAATAAAAATACTATTGTTATTCATATCAATGTTATGTTTTATTCAAAAATAATCTTGCTGGCGCTCTTGTAGTCTTTTCAGGTCGAATATCCTATATTCTATCTTTCCAGGACGCTTGCTGACAGGAACTAACTTCTCTTCCTTGACCCATCGACGGACATTCCCTTCACCGAACAGCTTGAATGCCTTGTTCTGTGATACGATATCGTTGGGTTCCCGAAGTGCCTCGGTAGTCTGGGCGACAATCTCCCTTGCGAGGTCTTTGATGAAAACCTCGTAGGGAACCATCTTATCGGCAAACTGTATCATAGGAATGTCCATCGTAGTTATCTATTGGAATTGTTCTATAGGATTTTCTGCTTGACTATAGGGTGCTATCTTTCGGACAGACACGATGTTGTCTTATCCAACTGTCAAGTTCGGCTCTTTCAAAGTGTAGCCCTACTGTCTTATAGTGAGGGATTTTCTTTGAGGCCGTTAGCTTATACATGGTACTACGGCTGATACCTGTATACACACAAGCCTCGGAAAAGCTCAGAATCTCTTTCTGGTTGAGAAAGATGGATTCCAGGGCCGTAAGCCTCTCCTCGACAGTCATAGATGTGTTATTGTTCATATGCTATTCTTCAAAGCGGGAAAACTCTCCCTTAAACTTCATAAGTAAGTCTGCCGTAGCACCTTTACGGTGTTTGGCAATAATAATCTCGGCCATACCAATGAGAGACCTGCCCCTCTCATCCTGATAGATGTGGTAATACTCAGGACGATGGACGAATATCACCATGTCGGCATCCTGTTCGATGGCTCCTGATTCACGAAGATCTGACAACAGTGGACGCTTGCCCTCCAGTCCTTCCCTGTTTTCAACGCCACGGTTTAGCTGTGATATGGCAATGATGGGAACATCAAGCTCCTGGGCAAGTTTTTTTAATGAACGTGAGACATAACTGACTTCAGCCTGACGAGTGGAGAATCTTTTCCCATCGTGATTAACAAGTTGCAAATAGTCTATGACGATAATCTGAGCACCATCCTCGCGTACCATACGCTTGGCTTTGTTGCGGATGTGCATCAGGTTCATACCAGGTGTGTCATCAAGGAATAGCGGAGCATTCGCTAAAATATCTCCATTGCCATAGATCCTGTCCCATTCTTCAGGCAAGACCTTCCCCGTTTGTAAGTTGGAAAAGTTAACCTCACACAAATTTGACATGAGTTTTTTGGTGAGATCAATCCTGTTCATTTCCAAAGAGAATATTCCAACCGGGATTTGATTCTCAAAGGCTATCTTGGAAGCTACCGATAGGGCAAATGTTGTTTTGCCCATGGCAGGACGGCCTGCAAGGATAACCAAGTCACCTTTTTGCCAGCCATGAGTAACTTCGTCTAATAATCTATAAGAAGGTATGCCGGTTATTCCATCTGGCGATGCGGATGCAGCACTGATAACGCTTATCGTTTCCAGAACATTATCCTTGAAAGTCTTATATTCAGCAGGGGTATTCTTTCTATATATCTCATAGAGGAGATCGCTTGCTTTGGCAAGTAATTCAGAGGAATCTACAGTTTCGTCAAATCCTTGTTTATTTACCATATTGGCATATTCTATCAGCTGTCGTGCCAGACTTTTGGAGGCAAGGATACGGGAATGATACTCGATATTCGCTGAAGACGCAACTCTGGAAGATAGCTCGGCTACATAAGCAGGTCCACCAATATCTTCGAGTTTCCCCATACGGGAAAGTTGGTTAGTTACTGTCAATATATCAATAGGATGCTCCTTCTCATTAAGCAGAAGGATTGCTTCCATGATAGTCTTGTGATGGGGATAATAGAAGGTGTCAGGACTGACGATATCACATATTGAACTGATAGCGTCCTTGTCTATCATAAGAGCACCAAGTACGGCTTTTTCGACCTCAGCAGCATGGGGAGGAAGTTGATCACCTGTGTTTCTGAGGCCGTCAGATGAACTGTGTCATGCTTAGGCAATAGAAGTTTAACCTGCTGCGTTTATATAATGCAGCATAATTGTAAAAGCAATGACACAAGAAGAGTATTCAAAGATGCTGGCCGAAGCCAGAAATCAGTTCAAGAGTGGTATTCCGCTCTTCGGTAAGGACGGTGCCTTTCATCGCGTATTAGAGGATTTTCTCAATGCCGCGCTTGAAGGTGAGATGGATAGTCATATCCAAGAGACGAAGCCTCAGACGAAGAACCGTCGTAACGGCAAGATGCCAAAGCAGTTGCAGACGGAGTATGGTCCTGTAGAGATAGAGACTCCCCGTGACCGTGATGGCAGTTTCTCTCCAGAGATAGTTCAGAAGCGTCAGACCATCCTTGCCGAGGGTCTTTCCGACAAGATTATCAGCCTTTATGCTACCGGCCAGAGCATGTCCGATATCCAGGCATTCTTGGAGGAGAATTACGGCACGGAGATATCCAAGGAGACCATCAGCAATATCACAGAGAAAGTATGGCCTGAAATCAAATCATGGCGTAGCCGCTCGCTGGACGATGTCTATCCGATAGTATGGATGGACGCCATCCATTACAAGGTGCGTGACGAGAAAGGAGCGACGGTGTCGCGTGCCATCTACAACGTGCTGGCCCTCGACAAGGAGGGACGCAAGGATCTGCTTGGCATGTATGTCTCTCAGAGCGAGGGGGCCAATTTCTGGC
>ERZ842401.7392-NODE-7392-length-11263-cov-3.602159_pt1 | contig 11263 bp, 10 predicted proteins | sample MGYA00521270_ERZ842401 | MGnify/ENA primary metagenome ERZ842401 (study PRJEB31892, sample SAMEA3878208) | bioreactor metagenome | biome: Moose rumen | place: Sweden | collected 2011-10 | study: EMG produced TPA metagenomics assembly of the PRJEB12797 data set... | reverse complement strand
CGATACTGCAATAGAATCAGGCAAATTTAGATTTGCTATCGATACAGGCAAATTATTTATCGATACTCAGAATGAAAGAATTGAAATTACAGATATGATTCTTGGCTTGAAATATAATGAGGTCATTGCTTTACAATCTCCTCTTCCTAAGATATATTTAACTACAGATACTCATCAATTATTAGCATATAATCCATATACAGAAACATGGAATGCTTATGGAGGTGGAGAGTATGCTAATAGTTGTACATCAGATGATGATGGTAATGTAAAAAGCGGAGTATCCGCGTTAATCGGCAGGGCTAAAGATTGGACAACAACCATGAAAGAATGGATTGCCGGCAAAAGATGATACAGCAGAATATGGAGAGTTTCCGAAAGATGTCTCCATAATGGGCAAGATCTGCCAATAACTTTGTTTTGTATCTACAAGAAAGTCTACAAAATTATATGCTTCTCTGCCTAAAGTCCCTATACCATAGTTTGATGGAAGGGAAAATATAGGTAAGAGTACACCACTACTTCTTTTCATTATTAACCTTTAACTGCACCACTTGTCATACCTTTGATTATATATTTTTGAGCGAATATATAAACTAAGATTATAGGTAAGACAGTGAGAACGATAGAAGCCATCATTGGCCCCATCTCGACTTTTCCATAGCTACCTCTAAAATATTGTATGAGCATAGGAATAGTCATATATTTTTTTATATCAAGTACGAGAGTAGGAAGCAAATAGTCATTCCATAGCCACATAGCTTCTAGTATGCCAACTGATACGATGGTTGGTTTTAATATAGGAAGAACTATGAGGAAAAAAGTCTGAAGAGGGTTGCATCCATCAATCATAGCTGCCTCTTCAACTTCTATAGGAACGGATTTCATAAAGCCAGCAAACATAAATACTGCAAGCCCTGCACCAAAGCCAAGATATATGATGAATATATTATATGGTGTATTGAGTCTTAAAGTATCTGCAGTTTGAGCTAGAGTGAACATAACCATCTGAAAAGGCACTACCATTGAAAATACAAATAGGTAGTATAGGAATGAACTTACTTTGGATCTTATACGAGTGATAAAGTAGGCACACATAGAGCAACATACAAGTATAGAGATAAGGGAGGTGACTGTTATAAATACACTGTAGAAGAAACTCTGTAAGAAGCCCTGCTTTGTGATGGCAGTTATAAAATTATTCAATCCATTGAAAGTATCACTACGTGGTAATTCAAATACAGTATTAGTTGATATAGCTGACTCAACCTTAAGTGAGTTAAGCACAATCATGATGATAGGATACATGTATAAAACTGCAACAGCAAGGACAAGTAGACTCAAGAATATTTTTAAAATCGGATTCTTCTTCATACTGCCTCCTTACTGTTGTATCTCACTATCTCTCGATAGTTTGAGTTGAGCAAATGACATAAGTATAACAATTATAAAAAATATAACGGCTTTAGCTTGTCCCATACCTTTCCACTGTGCACCAGCACGAGCATAAAATGTGTTATAGATATTTAGTGCAAGCATCTCAGTCTGGTGATTAGGATCACCACCAGTTAGCGCTAAGTTTTGGTCAAAAAGTTTGAATGAATTAGTAAGAGTTAAGAACATACATATGGTAATAGTTGGCATGACCATAGGGATCTTGACTTTAAAAAGAGTCTGCAAATTAGTTGCACCATCTATCTTACTTGCTTCTATAAGACTGTCTGGGACAGAGTTGAGTCCAGCAATATATATAATCATCATGTAGCCGATCTGTTGCCAGCACATAAGGATTATGAGTCCAACAAAACCAGCAGTTGAGTTCAGTGCAAGCAGAGGCTTACCAACTATAGAAAGTACGCAGTTGATAAGTATCTGCCAGATATAACCAAGAACTATACCACCAATTAGGTTAGGCATGAAGAAAACTGCTCTTAGGAAATTATTGCCAGCAAATTTCTTAGTGAGCCAGAGCGCAACTATGAAAGCTATGATATTGATAGATAGTACAGAACAGATCGCAAATCTCAAAGTGAACCAAAAACTTGCACCGAATTGTGCGTCGCTAATTGCTCTTATAAAATTCTTGATACCAATAAACTTAGCATTATTGACAGTAGTGAATTGACAGAAAGAAAGATAAAGTCCTTCAGCAAAAGGCACTACGAAGCCAATGATAAAAGCAATGACAGTGGGAAGTAGGAATATCGGCCAATATTTTCTTAGTGATCGTTCCATAGGAATCCTTTCTTAATTAATGAGCAAGATCGTATTCTGTCTTCCAACCATCGACAAATGCTGTTACAACACCTTGCCAATTATCATCAGTTTGATCAGCTGCATAAGCAGTTAAAGCTTGACCTACACCATTTTTCCACTCTTCTGATGGCATAGTAGTGAAGCACCAAGCTACAGGAGTCTTTCCTTCTCTTGTATATTCTGTATCTTGACGAACGAAGAGATTTGGACTAGCAACAGCGCCCTTGAATGGTATTACAAAGCCCATAGCATTGGCCATAGCGAGAGTTCCTCTCTCTGATGTAACACACCAATTCATGAAATCAAGAGTAGCAGCTATATCTTCAGGCTTAGAATCCTTATTGACACACCAGTAATTCTCAGTACCAGTGCAAAGGCCCTGATTGGCCTCGTTGCCAACACCTATATAGATAGGTATCATAGCGAGTTCATCATCGGCAAAACCACCATCGTGGAGGTTATTATATTCCCAAGAACCATTTTGATAGAAGACTGCTTTTTTAGCTAAGAATTCATTTCTTGAATCGTCGCCTGTCTTTGATGAAAGAAGCTTAGGATCTTCTGTAGAATTGTTGATATAGAGATCCCAGATATTCTTATAATTACTGAGATAAGTTCCTTTTATAGCAGGAGATTGCTCGATACCATCGTTTTGATACTCAAAGTAGATAGGAAGGTTTGCAAGGTGGGTCTTAAATCTCCAGTCAGATGAACCATCAAGTCCAGCTGATGTAAATGCTGAGAAACCAAGCTCTGATGATCTTGCTGTGATATCTTCAGCGATACTTTGAAGGTCGGCAAATGACTTTATATCGTCTATAGAGTAACCTGCCTCAGCAAGTAATGTCTTGTTGACGATGATACCATAACTCTCTATAACATATGCGATACCAAGAACAGAGTTGCCATTCTTAAGTGCATAAGAGTCTGAAGTGAGTTCCTTATAGATAGCAGAATCTTTTAAGTCATAACATACATCAACCCAGTTAGCAAGTCCTACAGGACCATTAACTTGAAAGAGAGTAGGAGCACTTGATTTGCTCATCTCACTCATGAGAGTTGTCTCGTAATTACCTGATGCGGCTGTAACTACAGTTACAGGAACACCAGTTTCTTCTGTGTAAGATTTTGCAAGAGATTGCCAAGCTTCGTCAGCTTCTGGTTTGAAATTGAGATAGTAAACTTGACCTGATGCCTTTGGTGCTTCTGCAACAGGTTCATTTGCTACTTCTGCTCCTTCTTCAGTTACAGCATCTACTGCTGCTTCTGTCGCTGCCTCTGTGGCAGGAGTTGAACTTGCAGTGTTATTACTACTACAAGCAAAAAGTGTTGAAGCGATAAGGGTTAGTATAGCGAAAATTGATAATAATCTTTTCATATAATTTCTCCTTTATAATATTGATTCTTTTGTATCTATATTAAATAGATGAACATTGTGTGCATTGACTTTAAGTCTAAGTTCCTCACCAATCTCATAATAATTATTCTTGGTGAGCTTTGCTACAAGATTTTGCTTTTCGAGCTCGAAATACAGGTATCCTTCAGAACCCATGTTCTCATATACACGAACTTTGACATTGACTGAATTGGTGTCGTCTTTGTCATCTTTTTCACGCACTTTAAAATCCTCTGGTCTTATACCAAGAACAATTTTCTTTTCTACATAATCATTTTGAATGAGAATTTTAGATTTGTCTTTAGGTAAGACGATACGACTAGTTCCAAAACAAAGTTCGCAAGTATCGCCATTCTTAGCGACCATAGCATCAATGAGATTCATCTGAGGTGAACCTATAAATGTTGCTACGAACATATTCTTTGGATGGTCATAGAGATTCTTTGGAGTATCAACCTGCATGATCTCGCCGTGGTTGATGACAACGATTCGTGTACCAAGAGTCATGGCTTCAACTTGGTCGTGTGTGACATAGATGATAGTCGCACCTAAGTCTTTGTGGAGCTTGTTGAGCTCTACTCTCATCTGTGAACGAAGTTTTGCATCAAGGTTGCTTAAAGGCTCATCCATGAGAAAAACCTTGGGATTTCGAACTATAGCACGACCCATAGCAACTCTTTGTCTTTGTCCTCCAGATAATTGACCTGGCTTTCTATCAAGTAAGTGCTCGATTTCTAAGATCTTGGCAGCTTTATGGACTTTAGCATCGATAACCTCTTTATCGACTTTCTTAAGCTTCTGAGAAAAAGCCATATTGTCATAGACTGTCATATGAGGATATAAAGCATAGTTTTGGAAAACCATTGCTATGTCTCTATCTTTTGGTTCGACATCATTGACAAGACGATCATCAATATATAGTTCACCGCCGCTTATAGTTTCAAGTCCTGCAATCATGCGAAGCATAGTTGTTTTACCACAACCAGATGGTCCAACAAAGATTATAAATTCTTTGTCTTCAATCTCAAGATTAAAATCTGGTATTGCCTTGAAACCATTGCCATATACTTTCTGCACATGGTTAATTTTAAGACTTGACATCTTTGCCCTCCTTATATAATTGTAGGTTAATTATAATATATGTATTATAAAATGTCAAAGTTTTGTTGTAAAAATGTAATAAATATAGTATAATTGAGAAAATGAGCCCGCTTAGGCTTAAAATTAGGAGATAAGCTTATGTTATTTTTGATTGCAATTGTCATGTCATTCATACTATATGGTATGACATCTTCTCTTTTCCCAAGTGTGTGGACAACTATAGCTTCAGATATCGGGGTTGATTATTCACTGCTTGGTATCATTACTATGATACCTAATGCAACATCGGGCATATCAAGTGCTTTTGCATATAAAGTAAGAAGGAAACTGGGAACCAATCTATCTGTGACAGCAGGCCTAATTGGATTTTTAATTAGCATGTTGTTTTTTTTCTCTGCCAAGAATATAGTTATGATTTGCATTGCATATGCAGTTCTTGGCACAGCCAACGGCATCATAGATACGATTGCCAATAGTTATATAGTAAAAGCTTATGCTGGGGGAGTTTCATCATTTTTACATGCAAGCTGGGGCATAGGTTCATCAATAGGGCCTATGCTCATGAGTCTAGCAATATTAAATACAGGAATATATAAGAATGGATTCTTATGGGCTGCAATTATTCTGGTGATTACCATTGCAATATTCGGTATCTTAAAAGTATATTGGCAAGAAAAGAAAAAGACAGTATCTGAAGAGTATGTAAAGCTTCATTCTGTATCGGAAGAAGAGAAACAAAGCCACATAGATATACTTGATACGTTTAAGATACATTTTGGGACAATTTTTGTAGCTTGTTTTGTGCTTTGCGGATCTGTCAATTCAGTGTTCAATGCATGGATAGCAACTTTCGCTGTAGAGCAGCATGGACTTAGTGTTACAGCTGGTGCAACAGCAGCAACCTGCTTCTTTGTTGGACTTACTGCCATGAGGCTTATCTTAACAGTGGCATCAAGATATATAGAGAGTAAGACCATTCTATATAGTGGTATGATAATAAGTCTCATTGGTAGTGCGCTTCTATATATAAAGACCGACAATGAGATGATAGTACATGCTATCTCAGTTATAATTGGAATTGGTATAGCACCAGTAGTTCCGTTCTTGCATCATAGCATCAAAGAGATATTTGATGAGAAGTATATAGGTGTAATTGTAAGTGCGTGTAACAGCATGGCACTTATAGGTTCTTCAATTACTGTGGCCTTAGTATCACTTGCCATTAAGATTATAGGCATTAATAATGTGCAGATTATACTTATCATATATTTGGTATTAGCATTAATATTGTATCATCAGATGACAAAAAGTAGAACTAAGGCATAAGGAGCAGAGTATGAGTAAAGAATTTGTCGAATTAAAAAAATCTTATGAAAGCATCAAGAATAAGATTCCTTATACGCCTAGATGGGGAGTGATCCTTGGTTCAGGTCTTGGCGATTTTGTTGAAAATTTAAAAACAGATGCTGAGATTAATTATAAAGACATAAAAAATTTTCCAAAACCTACCAATACAGCACATAAGGGTAAATATATCTTTACTAAGATTAATAAAGAAAATGTCGTTGTGATGAGTGGGAGAATTCATTTCTATGAAGGTTATGAGATGAAAGATGTAGTGAAAACCATAAGGCTTATGAAACTTATGGGAGTTGAGAATCTTATCATAACCAATGCAGCAGGTGGAACTAATAAGAAATATAAGCCAGGCGACCTTATGCTCATTGAAGATCATATAGCACTTTTTATAAAGAATCCACTTATAGGAGAGAATGTAGAAGAACTTGGGATTCGATTCCCTGACATGAGTGAAGTTTATGATAAGAAACTAAAGAAAGCAGTGAAGGCAGCCGCTACCAAGCATAAAATAAGAATGCAGAGAGGTGTGTATGCACAACTTTCAGGGCCTTCGTATGAGACCGGAGTAGAAGCGCTATTGCTTTCAAAACTTGGCACAGATGCAGTTGGTATGAGTACTGTTGTTGAAGCGATAACTGCAAGACATGCCGGGATGAGAGTTGTTGGGATAAGCGTTATCACGAATCTTACAGCACCATTTACTAAGGAGTTACAAAGCGATGAAGATGTGCTTAAGATGGCAAAGAAAAGCTCGAATAATATATATAAGATATTGAAAGAAATAATAAAATAGGGCTATACACATAAAAAAACTACTAGCAAGAGCTAGTAGTTTTTTTTATTACTCTGCGACTGCGACTTTCGCGAATTCTAGCAGTTTCTTTGTATCAGAGAACTGACTTCCTTCAGCCTTTAAGACTACAGCGATTATTTTATTGTTATTATAATTCATCAAAGATGCGATAGTGTATTTTGAGGCAGTTGTGTAAGCCATTCTGCTTGCCACAACATCGGCATTATAATTTGCAGACTCTCTATTGAGTTGAGAGTTCTTACTATATATGATAAGTTGTTCTCTTCTTTCAACTTGAGGTAGAGTATAAGTAGAAAGTGCAAGTAACTCAACTAGCTCTGGTCTTTCAGTTACCTTAGCCATGAGAATAGCCATATCAAGAGCTGTAGTTTCGTTTCCTTCTTTGATGCCTGCTGGGTCTACGAATTTTGTATTTTGCATACCAAGACTGAGTGCAGTTGTATTCATTAGATTGACAAATGCATCTATGTTGCCTGATACATTTTCTGCTATGACATTGGCTGAATCTACAGCACCTTTTACGAACATAGAGGCGATAGCATCTTTGAGGGTGATCTTATCTTTGTTACTAAGCGCTATGATAGAAGCATCTTTATCTATATTATAGACAGCAGTTGAATTGACTTTGAGTTCCTTATCAAGACTTGAATTTGACACTGCAATATATGCAGTCATAAGATTAGCGAGTCCAGAAGGATTATATTTCTCTGTCTGGTTTTTCATATCATATATCTGATTGGTGGTTACATTGATTAAAGCATAGCTTGGGGCTGATATGGTTGGTTTAGTTGCAGTAGTGTTCTTAACTACAAGGTTATATAGATTGAGTCCAGAAGGGAGAACATAAGCGCTTCCATCTGTAGGTAAGGTGTTACCTGTGCCATATGGATTAATTAGATCAGCCGCTGTCGGATTGGTAATGAGATTAGTGGGGTTATCTGCATTTGAATTTCTTGCAGCAACAGTAGCTGGGCTTGAGCCAATTAGCGGATTAGAAGAATCAACTATAGCAATCTGACTAATCTGATTGGCAGTAGAACTATTGATAATTGTGGCACCAAGTGGGGAATCATAAACCACAGTGCCAACAGGGAGCTCCTTTTTCTCGACAGTATAAGACGCTAAACTTGGACCGTATTTTTCTATGTCACTTATTTCATCGGCATATGCTGATATGCAAAGCATAAGAGTCATCAACATACTGAAAATTAATGTTTTCTTAAGTACAATATTTTTCATATCGAACCTCATTTCAAAGTTTTGGAGCTGGCTTTATGTAGCCAAACTTAGACTTTATTTTATCATAAAAATAGAAAAAAATAAACAAGGATTTATCTAGAAGATATGATAAAAAATTTGTAAAATAGATTGAAAAATTGGCGAAAAAGTGCCATAATATAGTAGGGAAACTTAGGGATCTAAGTCTTTTTAGATGCCTTTATATAGTATTGGAGGAAAGATGGTTAAAGTTAATTTTGATAAGGCAAATGAAATTAATAGTATTGATAAGTATGTAAATGAGGCAAAGGAGCATATAAGTGACCTTCTTAGCGATAAGATAGATATGACGGGATGGGTTAAGCATCCTATCAATTATGATAAGGAAGAATTTGCTCGCATAAAAGAGGTAGCAGCTGAGATAAAAAATGAAGCAGAAGTCTTAGTATCGATTGGCATAGGTGGTTCTTATCTTGGAGCTAAGGCTGCCATAGATTTTCTTTCTGATTACTATGCGAATAGGCTAAAGCATGAGAAGGGAAAGGGTGTAGAAGTAATATTTGTTGGCAACGGACTATCAGAAAAATATCTTAAAGAGACTCTTGATTATGTCGAGGGAAAGAATTTCTACATCAATGTAATTAGTAAGAGCGGTGGAACACTAGAACCAGCAGTGGCATTTGACAAGTTTAAAAAACTTTGTGAGAAGAAGTACGGAAAAGACGAGACAAAGAAAAGAATAATTGCAACGACTGATAAAGAAAAAGGTATACTTAAGGAAGAAGCGAACAAGGAAGGTTATAGAACCTTTGTAGTGCCAGATAACATAGGTGGAAGATATTCTGTGTTATCTGCTGTAGGACTTCTTCCTATAGCTGCAGCAGGGTATGACATAGACAAATTTCTTGCAGGTGCAAAATCAGCCTATGACGTGTACACTAAAGATGATGTAAAAGTAAATGATGCAATGAAGTATGCTATAGTTAGAAATCTATACTATAATAATGGTAAAGATATAGAAGTATTTTCTACTTTGAGTCCCAACATGCAGTATTTCTCAGAATGGCTTAAGCAACTTTTTGGAGAGTCAGAGTGTAAAGGTAACAAGGGTATATTCCCTGCTTCACTTAATATGACAGCTGATTTACATTCTATGGGACAACTTATGCAAGATGGTAAAAGAAATCTCTTTGAGACATTCATAACTATAACCAATGATTATGATGATGATAGAATAAGATATAGCGATAAGTTTTATGTCAACGATCTCAATGATATAGCGCTTCGCGCTACAGAGAAGGCACATCTTACAGGTAATGTACCTGTTATAGATATAAGGGTTTCTGAACAAAATGAGACTACGCTCGGGGAACTTTTCTATTTCTTTATGATGAGTTGTGCTATATCAGCACTAATACTTAAGGTTAATCCATTTAATCAACCAGGTGTTGAGGAATACAAGAAGAATATTAAAGAATTGCTAAAATAAAGGGGCGAATATGGAAAACGAAAACAAGAGTCCAGAACAGATAAAACTTGATGAACTTAAAAAATCAATCAATACTTTCAAAGGAAAACTTACTACACTTGAAGAGAAGAAAGATAAGATTGAAAAAGAAACTAAAGAGCTAATTGCTAAAACCATCTATCAGAAGAAGCAAGAGATAGAGAGATCTTATGATGAGGTTCTGAGAGAGGCTGAAGTAAGGCTTAAGTCAGTGGAAAAAGAAAAAGAAGCAGAGAAAAAGAAAAACCTAAGCAAAGTGGTTGAACAGAATACAAGAGGTGTCAGAGAAGATAACACTTATCTTCAAAATGAGATAAAGAAAGTATTAAAAGATAATGGCTTGCCTGGTTTTGTTAATTCCGGTTTTTACATGACCATATGGTATCCTAAGACGATTGGAGAGATTTTTGGGGTATTCGTTGCAGTGATTGTGGTTCTTTTAGTACCAACCGTATTATCTTTTGTAGTATTTAAAGAAAAGCTTATGCAAGAATTTCCAAATAATATTATAAGATATATAATTATAGCACTTATCTATCTTGGAGCTATATTTATATTTGGACTTATATGGCTTGGTATAGACAAACTTACAAAAAAGAATCCTGAAGCCTTAGATAGAGTAGTGGAACTTAGAAAGAACATAGTTGAAAATAAGAAAAAGATAGAGCAGATCACTAAAGACACAAGTAGCAATATGAAAGATGAACAATTCGACTATACAAAACTTGATAGGGACATAGAGGCTGGAAAGATTGAAGTGGAGAATTATAAGAAAAAAAGAAAAGAAGCTATAGATAATTTCGTTAATAACACTCAAGATGAGATTGAGAAGAAGATAGAGTTTGAAGCTAGTAAAGAGATCAATGTAATAGTTGCTGAGATGGAAGATGTCAAAGCGAGCCTCACAGCGACACAGAAAGAATATGATGAGTTAAAGTTAGCTATTGCAGAGAAATAGATTGATGGAGACCTTATATAGAAAATATAGACCATTAGATTTTGATAGTGTAGTGGGACAAGATGCCATAGTAAAGACACTTAAAAATCAGATAGTGAGTGGCAATATATCGCATGCCTATCTTTTTTCTGGTACTCATGGTACAGGGAAGACTACTGTAGCAAAGATATTTGCAAGAGCAATTAACTGCATAAATAGCAAAGACGGAGAGCCCTGCAATGAATGTGAAATCTGCAAAGCGATGCTAAATGGATCTTTAACAGATGTTGTAGAAATGGATGCTGCATCGAATAATAGTGTAGAAGATATAAGAGCAATAAGAGAAGAAGTAAATTTTCTACCTACACTTGCAAAATATAGAGTTTATATTATAGATGAAGTTCATATGTTATCCACAGGAGCTTTTAATGCACTATTAAAAACACTAGAGGAGCCACCAGAACATGTAAAATTCATACTAGCAACAACAGAACCACAAAAACTTCCAGCAACCATTCTTTCAAGATGCCAGAGATTTGACTTTAAGAAAATATCAAATGTAAATATCGAAAAAAGATTAGAAATAATATGTGAAGAAATTGGAGTAAAAATTACCACAGATGCCCTAAACCTAATAGCAATCCTATCAGAAGGAGCAATGAGAGATGCAATAAG
>ERZ842401.7391-NODE-7391-length-11263-cov-3.834226_pt1 | contig 11263 bp, 7 predicted proteins | sample MGYA00521270_ERZ842401 | MGnify/ENA primary metagenome ERZ842401 (study PRJEB31892, sample SAMEA3878208) | bioreactor metagenome | biome: Moose rumen | place: Sweden | collected 2011-10 | study: EMG produced TPA metagenomics assembly of the PRJEB12797 data set... | reverse complement strand
TGTTCGCTCCAGAGGTCGCTCTTGATGTTGAAGCGCCTTTTGTTGGGAAAACCATGCGGCTTACTTGGATTCGCTGCGACGCTTCTGATTGTCGCGGCGATTTGTTATAATACTAGTGTTTTCTGCGGTCGAAAGAGTGGTTTCAAGGAGAGTTCGGAATGGATGTTGCCAAGTCTGCGCGGATGTGCCTGTGGGCGGCGGGAACACGGATTACGTGCCTTCTCGCCGTGGCAGTGCCTTTTGCCGTGTTTGCCCGGACGATACTCGTGCCGCCGCAGCCGGTATCGCCTTACGCCGACACGGAGGTGTCGACCAACATTCCGTTCAGCGTTAGCAGCGAACACGCGCGGGAGATCGAGATGCGCTTCGCGCTCGACGGGTGCATGTCGAACTGCGTTCAGGTCGCGTTCGGCAAGGATGCGGACGGTGACGGTGTCCTTGGCGTGGACGAGGCCGACACCCTGTACGGCTGGCGGAACGGGCGGTACTTCGCGGAGAGCGTTAGCGAAGGACTCCGTGTCGAGGAGGTGGATTCCGGGAATGTGGACTCGCGCGTGTTCACAATAAACCTTCGCCTCAAGAAGGGAGAGGGGCTGCGCCACTTCACCGCCACGAACGACATGGGCGTGGCCATCTTCACGAATCTCAACGCCACCGCCCAGAATTGGCTGTACAAGCCAGACTGGAACATGATGCGCGTCACCCGTCGCGGACCCGGCGTCCCGGCGGAATGGTTCTCCTGCGACCTCAGTTCGCATTTCTTCTACATCAAACTGAAGTGATGCCATGATTTCGATACTCTGGACAGCTTTTCTCATCTCCCTTGCGTGTGCATCGACCATCGCGTGGCTTGTCGCGCTCATGCACGAGAAGAACGTCCGCCCCGTGCAAGACCTCGTGGCGTTCTTCAAGACGCAGTCGAAGGCCGGACGCGTCATCCTCGGCACGTTCTTCATCGCCATGTGGGTGATAGCCAGCACCAAGCCGGGCGATGGCGGCGGCAACGGCGGTGGCGAAGGTGGCGGCGGCGACGGCGGCACAAACAACATTCAGATGGTGATTGGTCCCGGTGGCACTCTCCAGCCGCTTGTGTCGCCAGGAGCGGTCACAAACAGCCAGCAGCAGGGCTTCCTGGGCGGGATTCAGCCGCCGCAGGGTGGCATGGTCGGCGACCCCGCGCCTGTCACCGACCAGTGGACGGACTTCACGCCTATCACCTCGACGAACACCACGCGAACTCTGGACGGCGACGATTTCCGCCGTGGTTTCGTTCTGACGCGCGTCGGAACGGACGAGGCGTTCACCTTTGCTCCCCCCGCTGGAGCGAACGTGTGCGCCGACTGGCGCGCGTTTGGCGCGGCCTCGGACTGGATCTACCTTGCCTTCGAGGATTGGGCGCTCCAGCTTGGCACGAACGAAGTGGACAGGCTGCGCGTGTTCTCCTTCGGCAAGGTCGATCCGCTCGTCCGGGACGCGGATGGACACATTGCGACGAACTGCTGGTTCGCGCCATTTGTCGCCTCGCTCGGCATCGTCCCGCAGGCCAACTGGCCGCTCGTCAGCGGTAACGAGAATGCCGTGCCGGAAGACCTCGTGCCCAGCCAGTTCTGGCATTTCGTCACGCCCTCGAACACGCTCCAGCTCACATGGCAGAATGTGCTTCTCGACCGCCTCACGAACACCCCAGTCAGTGTCCAGATGGAAGTCTGGCCGTCTGGCCGCTTCACCTACCGCTACGACCTTTCCCACCTTGATGTCGAAGAAGTGACAAGCGTCCTCGCCGGTGCATCCTTTGGCGGGCTTGAGTGGATCACGAACGCCATCCCGACAAATGTCACCTCTCTGGCCTTCCACTCTCTCACGGTTGAGGATGCGACGAACCCCGACAGAGACGGCGACGGGTTGGCTACCATTGACGAGATATTCGTCTATGACACCGATCCGGGACTTGCCGATACGGATTTCGACGGCCTGGACGATCCTGACGAGATGACCGCCGGGACGGACCCTTGGAATCCAGATACGGACGGCGACGGGTTGCCCGACGGTGAAGAGGTAGAGATCGGGACAAATCCGCTTTCCGGCGACAGCGACTCTGACGGAATTGGGGATTGGCAGGAAGTGTACGAATATGGCACCGATCCGCTTCTTGCCGACACGGATGGCGACGGGCTTTCCGATGCCGTTGAGACGGCGGGGGTGACGAATCCGCTCAAGGCTGACTCTGACGACGACGGACTTGACGACCTTGCGGAAATTCAGCAAGGCACAGACCCCAACAACGCAGATACGGACGGAGACGGTGCGCCGGACGGATGGGAAATAGCCAATGGCTCGAATCCCTTTGTTGCAGACACGGATGGAGACGGACTTGCGGACGGCATAGAGATGATGCTCGGCTCGTCGCCGCTGCTCGCCGATACGGACGGGGACGGATTCGGCGACCTTGAGGAGTTTGACGTCACAGGAACGTCGCCCGCGCTCGCCGACACGGACGGCGACGGCCTGTCCGACTGGCTTGAGGCGGACTTGATGCGCGTCCTCGCATCGAACTCGTGGGTGACGGCGGCTGCGGAAAGCAACGCGACGATCTTTGCGACGGCGGGCGGCAACCTTGACGATGCCATCGTATCCACCAATCTGCCGTTTACGGTTGACATCTGCGGTGTCGGGTTTGACCGAATCTCGATAGACACGAACGGGAAGGTTCATTTGATTCCGACGAACGGAACGCCGGTGACGAGCTACGAATACAGCAACAAGACTCCGGCGGAGCTTCCGAAGAACGGGAACGACATCCTGGTTGCCCCTTACTGGGATGATCTCATGCTCCGTCCGCATCTTGCCTCCGCGATCAGTCTGGGCGTCGATGCTGAATGCGAACACATTATCATTGGCTATACGAACATAGGGCTGTACGACAGTTCGTACACGAATGCGTTGGCGACGTTCCAGATCGTACTGTCGAACGACACGAACTTCCCGATTCGGATCAACTACCAGTCTGTCTCGACGAACATGACGGGCGAGAGCGCGACCATCGGCGTGTTCGACCGGCGCATGCTCGATTGCCGCCATCAGGCGCAATGCCGGTCGCTTGTCTGGGCGTATGAAGAGGAGGACGCGGTATCGAACGGCCTTTCACTCGGATTCAGGTTCGGAACCGGCACGAATCCAGTCAACGCCGATACGGATGGAGACGGACTGAACGACGGCGACGAGTTCACCCTCGGCACAGACCCTCTCAATCCCGACACGGACAACGACGGCCTTGAGGATGGTGCGGAGGTCGCTGCCGGGGCGAGCCCGTTCCGTGGCGACACGGACAACGACGGAATGCCCGACGCATGGGAGGTGAGGTACAGCCTCAATCCGAACTATCGATATGACGCCTCGACGGACGCCGACCACGACGGGCTTTCAAACCTGCAGGAGTTCCAGATCGGGTCTTCGCCCCGTGACACAGACACGGACGGCGACGGGCGTTCCGACCATGTCGAACACAACTACGGGACTTCCCCGATCCTCGCGGACACGGACGGCGACGGGCTTGACGACAAGGACGAGTATCAGCGCGGCACATCCGGCACGAACCCCGACTCCGACTATGATGGTCTGCCTGATGGCTGGGAAGTGCAATACAACCTTAACCCCAAGAACAGCAGCGGCAGCTACGGCGCTTCCGGCGACCCTGATGGCGATGGCCTTACGAACGCGGAGGAATACGCTCTGGGGACGAATCCGAGAGCAAAGGACACGGACGGCGACGGCCTCGATGATGGTGAGGAGGTGGGTTGCCAGCGCAGACGCTATGCAGAGGATGACGAATGGGCGGCTTCGACCAACGGCTGGACGGCTGTGACCGTCGAGACCGACCCTGATTGGAGTGCCGTCTGGTTCACTTTCGACGAGTCGCTGAAAATCGGCGGCGAATGGATGTACGATGTCGTCTGCCAGTGGAACGGACTCATGCTTGTGGGTTCGGACTACCATTATCCGGATGACCTTGTGACGACCGCCCCCGTGGATCTTTCGGGATCGTATGTCTCCGATGCGGCCCTGACGATTGCCCCGTATTGGACTGAGAGCGTCACGAACAGCGTCTCTCCGACGATAAGCGTATTCAAGCGGGGAACAGGCGGCAACGTCAGCTACGCCATACAGTACACGGCTCTTGCGGCAGGCGGGACGAACACCGTCTCGTTCCAGACAGTGCTTGTGTTCACGAACGGAACATACAAGGCGACGGAGGTCGTATATGGCGATGACACGTCCGACGAGGTGAACGGACTGAACGCCAGCATCGGCGTCCAGGATTCTGTCAACGGCGTCAATCAGACCGTCGGGTTCAATCAATACGTGAACGTGCCTACTTATCAGGTTGTGCAGTTCATTCCCGGCACGGGGACAGACCCGCTCAACGAAATCGTGGATTCCGACGGGGACGGTCTCTCCGATGACCTTGAGAGGCAGATTGGCACCGATCCGAATCAGCCGGACACCGATGGGGACGGGATGCACGACGGCTGGGAACACAAGTACGGTTTCAACCCGCTCGTCAACAATGATGACACAAATGTCGATTTCGACGTGACGAACGATTCGACCTACGACGCCGACAGCGACGGCCTTACAAACAAGCAGGAGGCCGATTGGGGAACCGATCCGAATGACGATGACACGGACAACGACGGCGTCACCGACGGACAGGAGGTCGAGAACTCAAGCGACCCCAACGACGACACGGACGGCGGACGTCCTGCGAGCCGAGTCCCCGTAGATTTCTACTTCGGCGATCCAAGCGGAAGCCACTCCGAGAAGTATCGGCTTGTCGTGAAGCCGGAGAAGAATCCAAGCGGACAGAAACCTGCTTCCGGCGAAGAGCCAAAGACCTTCGAGTGGGTCAATGCCGAATATGGCGAGTGCGAGACGAAGACGGCGATGCTTCTGCGCGGCTGGACGTACGAGGTGCGGATGTACCATGCGGGAACCGATCCAGAGTACGATGGTTCGCCGCGCCCGGACTACGACTACCGCCTGTCCTGTTTCCCGCCGTCGTGCGTAGGTGTCGTCACGAACGACCCGCAGCGGCTGTTCGGCGAGAACTCCAACTCCGGCGACACCTTCGAGGCGGACGGCAAAAAGGCGGAAATCCTTGTCCTCGACGGATGCATCGTCGGCGACTACGACCGCAAGGACGGGTTCACGAACTACGATCTTTCCCGTGTGTACCGCAACAAGCCGCTCCGCCACTGGATCAACGACGATGACGACAGCGGCGATGTCAACGATGGCGACGAGGACATTCCTGGACTCCGCGATCCTTCCTGGTGGGGCGCGGCGAAATATGCAGTGGGCATCGGCAAGGAGCCGGACTACTACAACGACCATGTGGACGGCAAGTGCGACATACTCGACTTCACACCGGTCTGGGTTGACATGGGCTTCGCGCTACAGCAGCTCACGACCATATTCGAGGGCAGCAGCGCGAGCGACTATGCGCTGACGCTCTCGCAGCCGGAAGGAGCGGTCAATGTCGTCTGGACTTCGCTGACGACGAACAACGTCAGCCTGTTCCTGTCGACAACTGTTTCCGGTTGCGGCAAGGGGCTGAACGACGCGCTTGAGGAAGCCGGGACTGAACAGCTGACAGCGGAGGAGACGAAGATTCCAAGCGATCTCTTGACGCAGATGTTGAACAACCGCGCCAAGGGCATCTTCCTCTTTGAGGGGCGCGCACTTGAGAATGACTACTACTACGGAACCAAGTACATAACGCTCCGCTGCTACCGCAAGCCCTACACCCCCGGCGAAAGCAACAACCTGTTCGAGCTGAAGCTGCCGATACAGACATCGCCGATTCAAAATATGTTCAGGTGGGTGGATTATCGTTACCTTTTCAATGTCACGAATGATATTCCAACACGCATCGGTATTCCCTGGAACCATCCCGATAATGAATGCAACGGAAAACACTATGTGTTCGTCCACGGATACAATGTAAGCACCAATTCGGCGCTGGGCTGGGCTTCCGAGATATTTAAGCGTTTGCGTCAATCTGGTTCACAGGCAATGTTCACGGCGGTGGATTGGTATGGAAATCAAAGTTATGTTGAGTCGGGATGGGTTCCGCTTGTAGGTGGCGAGTCCCCTAACTACTACATAAATGTGAAGAATGCGTTTGAAACCGGATCGCACATCATAGACTGCTGTGCGCAGTTACCAGGGGAGAAAATTCTGCTTGCCCATTCGCTTGGAAATGTAGTCGTGTCTTCCGCGTCGATTGACTATGGATTGCAATACAAAAAGTATTACATGCTCAATGCTGCCGTACCTATGGAGGCGTATGACGATATGTCAATCACTACAAACATGGTTGCCAAAGCATGGAGAAGCACCCCGAGCCGCATCCGTTCGTCAGAATGGAGTAATTTGTTTGATAATGAGGATGGACGTAGTCTGCTGTCGTGGCGTGGTAGATTTGCTGGCATTGCTAACGCTGTTAACTGTTATTCGATAACTGAGGATGTTCTTGGAAACACTGAATTGAACGAATCACAAGTTGGCAGATGGTGGGGGGATCGAGTATGGGCTATGCAGGAATTAAACAAGGGCACTCCGCTTGCAGAGCGAATGCCTGATTCTTGGGCGAATTCCGAAGGCGGTTGGGGATTCAATCTGGCCGCTTATAATCGCAAATATATTAATCGGAAGACGGGTACGATGACAAATGCGATGAAAAAACGTATCCCAACTATGACTGATGATGAATTGACGGCCAATCCAGTATTCAAGCCTTTTGACGAAAGTTGGCTGCATTCAACCAATAGTGTTGCGTCGATGGCGCAGATAAACACCGTAAGAGCAAGAATACTGGGCGATGGCATACCTGCTACTTCATTTGCGGCTGGTGCAAACCAAATAGGTGAACGAGCAAGAATTACCCAGAAGAGCTATCACTTATATGCAGCAGGAGGATGGCCACGTGGATATGACGACCACAACAATCCCATTTGGAAACATTCAGACATAAAGAAAGTGGCATTCTTTTATCTTTCAGGGTTCTTCAAGTCAATCGTAAACGAGGAGAAGTAAAAATGAAAACAAGCACAGTCGGAACAATCCTTTTGCTCTGCATTAGTACTGCGGACGCCAGTACAGCTTCGTTCACGTGCGCTGTAGTCGACGCCGATACAGGAACTCCAATTCAAGGGGCAATATGCCACGCCGCATTTCAAAATCGTTCGACCAAATTCTTTGATAGCGGGATTACTGTTCAGGCAAGAGGGCTTACTGACATAAATGGATTCGTGAAGTTGTCTGGGAAAAGCGATATGGGTAAAGTCGCTTGGAGTGGCGAAGCTGACGGGTATTATTCTTCAATCGGTGAAGCCCCCAAATTCAACAACTCGTCTTTTCTGACGTTAGGACAATGGACGCCCCTGAATCAGGTTGTGACGGCTCAGCTTGATAGGGTCATCTCACCCATTCCTCTCTATGTGAAAAGGATTGAGGGCGAGTGGTATAATCAAATGAAATGGAAGCATACCGATCCCTACAATTCACCGTGTACAAACACGGTGATTGCCGCATACGACCTTTTCAAAGGGGATTGGCTGCCGCCTTATGGAAATGGCGAACATGAAGACATCCGATTCTCAGCTCTTACCAAATGGCTTGGCGTGGAAAAGATATCTCGCAGACATCATGGAATGCGCTATAGAACCGATTATTGCATTGAATTTCCAGGGGATGGGAACGGAACTTGCGAGGTCATTCCGCGAAATCGCGCCACACTTAAATTGAGAGTGGCACCAACGAATGGATATGTTGGTGTTGTGACAAGATGGGAGGGCTGGTTTGGTGTTGATGAACCGCAAAAATCGAATTTTGACGCCTCACGGTGTTTCGCTTTTAGAGTTCGTACTCGCAAGGATAAAGAATCTGGGAAAATCATAGAATCATACTATGGCAAGGTCTATGGAGATTGGAATTTCCTTGCCCCGTCAAGTCATGGAGGAGGGATAGTCTATTATCTGAATACAACTCATAACGACCGTAACCTCGAATGGGACAGGCAGAACAATCACTGTCCTAATCCAGGCGTCATTGGCAATCCGAGACCTTGACACATGAATCGAGGCCACATAGAAATGCAGCAGAAGTGATCAAAGATGCAAAGCAACCATCCAGAGAAACCTATCGGCTCCACACTTCTTATAATTGCCGCATTTGCTCTTTTTACATTCTGCGGATGCTTTACAACGCAACGCAATGGGCAGGTTTTTCTTTCGACACTTGAGGACTTTGATAGAGTTGCTCGGCCGCCTACTGGAGACCGTGGATTTCTGGCGTTGTTTGATCCTTTCATTTATACGGGAGCATTCATCGGGATGTTCTCACTCGGGCCGGTAAGCGATATATTGTATTTCCCGTATGACATCTGGCTCTCGGTCAATGAAGGTACAGACATCGTTGTGCTTGATGACAATATGAGGCCGATTGAAGATGCCCATGTGACCGTTAGTTATAGAGGTGCGTGTCTTTCGGGCAATGGAAAGACAAATCAGGATGGAGTTTTCCATACCGGCATCAAATTCCCGATGATTGATTTTGGGAATGTCAGTGTAAGAAAAGAAGGTTATTATCCGTCGATTTGGTTCTGGCGACCATCTGGAGGCGAATGTTCCCCTCTGGGAAACTTCAATGTGCAGACGACCGTCTTGTCCAAAGTCGAGCATCCTATTGAAGTTTCGCAAAGTACGTCTGCTGGAATGTGCTAATGTTATATGGAAGGAATCCGAAGGAGGGAAATGGCAGGCAATACGTAAATTTGATGACATGATTAAATATGATTTCGTGGTTGGTGATTGGATGCCGCCATACGGTTGTGGCAAGATGGCAGATGCAACATTTTACCTGACAACAGGAAATGAAAACGGAAAGATGTCGGTCAGGGTGATATTTAACGGAAATGGTAATGGTGTCATAAGGTCATGTGTTAGACACCGGACTGGTGTATTGATGAAGACTGCTCCCACGGATGGTTATGAAAGTGATTATGTTTCCGTAGGAAGGAAGAAGGACGATCAAACGGGATTGTATTTTAGGATCAGGGGAAATTTGTACGGAAAGATATGCCGCGACTTCTTTATTGATGAATGTCGACAGAACGAAGAATTGGAGATAAAGCCAGGAAGAGTGACATGGGACATTCCACATGGGCGATGGAGCAAGAAAACGACATTTCAGTATTATTTGAACACCACGCCCAATGATAGGAATCTTGAACAGATGCGCGAAAAAGGCCACTGGCGATATGGAAGAAGCTATGAACCATAAACCAAGCCAAGTAAGAGATGTGGCCATAGTTTCGGCACTGATAAAGATTATGCCTGGTAGGGGATAAGAGGATGCACATGACTCGCAAGGAACTGACAGCCGACATCAAGAAGCGGGTTGCCGCTGGGGAATCGAAGCGTGCGATCTTCTCCCGCTATTCAATGACCGAGTGGGAGGATGCCGCGTCACGGATTCTCCCGCTTCAGGTCACGCCTGCTAAACGCAAAAGATGGCGTTTCCTGAATTGGGCATTGGTGGGATTTCTTTCAGTGATCACGCTGTTTAAGGTCGTTGACATTATTTTCATGTCAGGCAGCTTGAACAGCGCGGGCGCAAGGATTGGTATTGTCATGTTCGGCTTGGCAATAAATGTCGCAGTCCTCGTGGGCGTCATTCGATACAGCGGTATCGCATACATGATAACCAGTATCCTCATCCTACAAGGCTTTGCGAAGATACTTGAAGCGGCTGGCAAGATGAACTTTGCCTTTGACCTCCCCACGGCAATCTTTGTAGCCAACGCCTCGTTCGCATTTGTCGCATTTGCGCTGGGATTGGTTCTCCATCGGCTAATGCTGCCCTGTACGACTTTCTTCTTCACAGCAAAGAAGACCGCGATCGGGCAACCCATTTTCGAGTGCTAAACTGAGGGCGTGTCATTGTCATGAATGCCAAATGTATCTATACATGCGTGGAACTCCCTGATGGGACAATGAAAGAACATATCCTTCAGAATTTCACGGGTGCCACTTGGGTGTCAGACAAGATTTCATGTAACGAAGTGCAGAATAAATTTGGACATGGCTGCGATGTCGCATTAGAGAAGAACTTTCGTTTCATCCGTAATATTCTTGGTGCTTCCGGCAACCGGTCTACATCCATGCAGGGGTGTGAGTTGCGTTCAGAGGACGGACATCGCTATCTCTTAAAGAACGGTGATTATGAGTTGATAGATCCTATCGTTGGAGAGTTTGAAGATGTTGACAGTAAAACGAAACGTGTTAAGGTATGTGTTGGTAACAAGCATAAGATAGGATGGGCCGAGTCGCTCGTTCGCAAGAATATGCCGCAGGGCTTTTCGCGCATAGAAGCAACACAAGTTTCTAAAGTAGAACATGACTTGTCGAACGATGGTTTTTTATCGACGAGTATCACATATGGAGGAGCAGGATGTCTCAAGGGTATTTTGAAGTCATGTTTCAACCTGCTTGGAGCAACGAATCACGAGGTTGCTGCGTTGAACATATTTGATCCTCTTCGCCGTTGTCTTGTTGATGAAGAGCTTGACGATATAAATACAATTTCTAATTTCTGTCGAAATGTGACCGATGATCGATATGTAGAATTGCAGAAACGTGGGGAATTCGATCATGTGCTTTGTGTATACAGTTCGGGAGATGGAATATATGGCTATGCGAGGCTGTATGGACAGTTCGACTTTTCCATGCACCTTTGCGACGGTTTTGATGGTAAACCGATTCAAGAGGGATATTGTGTCGATCCTTTTGGAGAACACGGATTGTTCGAGCGTAAGTATAATTACGCTATTTCGGCCTTGCCCTTATTTGAACGGCAGGAGGCGGTGATTACGAATGCTTCGTTCACTTCTCTAACTCATGCCTTTGAGCGTTTTCTGAATGCGAGCTTGGGACGACAAGTTGTGGGCGAGGTGGTTCAACGCGTAATGGAACGCCATAGCAATGATCTCTATCTGAATTATCAGCAGATGACCGAAGAGTGCATGAAAGAACTCAAACAAATCAAGGCGACATTATGAACGACATGAAGAAAATCACCGATTACGAAATCGCCGTCGAGAGGCGGCTGGAGAAGTCCTGCGAGCGGAACGGGTGGATTGCATCTGCCCATGTTTCGTTTGACGCGGACTATGTGGACTGCCAGCTTGAGAAGTTCGGCAGAG
>ERZ842401.7390-NODE-7390-length-11263-cov-5.390703_pt1 | contig 11263 bp, 6 predicted proteins | sample MGYA00521270_ERZ842401 | MGnify/ENA primary metagenome ERZ842401 (study PRJEB31892, sample SAMEA3878208) | bioreactor metagenome | biome: Moose rumen | place: Sweden | collected 2011-10 | study: EMG produced TPA metagenomics assembly of the PRJEB12797 data set... | reverse complement strand
CCTACTTGTGAGTATTCCTCAAAATTTATATAACCTTCTTTCTGTGACATATCTTTATAACGTTATTATTCCTTGCCATATGGCTTTGCTGCTATTGTTCCGCCGTTCCTGTCAGCTCTTTACCTGCTTTCTGGCTCCTTACAGCCTGCTTCCAGGCTTACTCCCAGAGTATGGCTATAACTTGGATAGAGTATGCCTTGTCATTCTTCCTGCTCATAATAATACGAGTAGTCGATTCCTTTCATGAATATCTCGCGGTCATCTATCTCGTCGGTCATCGCGCCCTTCAGCAACTCATGAATACGACTGCTGTCCGTATGGCTCGCAATCATCGCATCAAGATAGTCCCGCTTGTCTATCTTGCTCCAATCGACGCACATCTTCAGACGTTTTTTGAAAATCATGTCGAGCCAGATACGTGTCGAACGTCCGTTACCTTCCATAAAAGGATGGGCCGCATTCATCTCCACATATTTCTCCACAATCTCGTCGAATGTCGTTTCGGGCATTGCTTCCACGGTCTTCAGATAGTTGTGCAGATGCTCCGCCAGGCAGAACAGCGTGTTGCCTTTTGCGATGGTCTTCGTGCGAATCTTACCAGCGAAATCATAGAGCCCGCCGAAAAGATAGGCATGAATCTGTTGCAGCGACTTCACCTTTCCCACGTCCTTGTCGGCCACCAGATTGCTTTCCCATAGCGTGTAGGCTTTCTTGCGGCTCTGTCCATCAATGGTGTTGTCGCTATACGTGAACCAGTCGAGGAAGTCCATCGCCTGCTGGTTCCTAATGGCTTTGGCGAGTTTGTCCACACCCGCCTGACTGATGACATCGGTCATACGTTTCTTGCCATCAGGTGCTGTTAGCCTCAACTGGGTAGTGTCACTAACCACTTCGCTCTGTTCCTTGCGCAGCTTAGCCTTCAGATACTTCCAGTAGTTGCGGTTTTTCTCGTGGTCATCCTGTTGGTTGATAGCCCCCACGATATCAAGAACCGAGAACCACCAATGATTGTGTTCCTCGTCCCACACAGCCCGCACCTTGTGGTCCTTATAAAACCTGATTGATACCTTGCTCATATCTCGTCTGTATTTATTTCTATAGTGTTCTTATTCTATCTGTTGTTGTATTCAGGAGCATCTTCCGCTGCCATCAGTGGCTCTTCCTCTGGTATCTCATACCGTTTGACTGTCCTATCTTGCAGGAATATCTTGTTGAGCGTAAATGCCAGCGATTCCAAAGTCCTTTCCCGCACCTTCGGCTTCAACTCACATTCCCAAATGGTAATGGAGTGCCAGCCCATAGCGGCAAGTTCATGTGGAGCTTGTAGGCCTCTTTTTTGAGTTATTATTTTGTATCGTCATTTTATGATAACGTATAATTTGTCAATTGTATTATCTTTCTACAAGTTATTGTTCTGTTTTAAGTTTAGCTATTCCGAAAACAGACAAAGGGTTATATTCTCCCCCTATTCTCTGCATCAAGGATTCGACATATTTTTCCGTCCATAGAGGATGAGCCAAAATATATTTGTCACCATAAGGATCCTCCCCGATGAGTGTTCCTTGCTTTTCTTCCACTGTATATCGGTTACTTTCAAGCATGTTTCTAATGGTTGAAAAGATATAATCGTGCCAATAAGGTACGGAAAAATCAATAAATGCCTCCTTACTATAGGCAAGGCGAGCTATATCCAAGCCCAGCCTCCAATCAAGAATGCTATGAACATTCTGATTCGAATAATCGCGTATGCAGTCATAGCAGGAAGATGTACAACCTGACTGGTGTTCTTCTGATGTGAGTTGATTATAGATTTCACCTCCTTCAGACAAAGGTCCAATTATTGCTTCCATAGGAACATTGGTGTAGCGCCTCCCTGATAGGAAGTTGCAATAGCCAGCACCATTTTCTAAATTTTCGACAAAGAATATCTCTGCCTTCTTGGTCTGTGGAACGATATAAAAACCAACATTGAGCTCAGACGAATCTATATCCAAGTAAGAGGATATGGCTTTTCGTGTCAGATAGCCCCACGACAGAAATGCTGCTCTAACAGCATAGCTATTAGTGTTTGTCTCAAATATAGGTGACAGGTTTACGTTCTTTGGTGTCTTGTCAACAGACAATGTTAACACACCTGTTGTCTTCGAAGCAACGAAAGCGTATTTTGTCTCATTCTGAAGCCTAATAGTCTGTTTTTTTCCCTCTTCAAGAACTTCTCTTGAAACATATCGTCCTTTGTCATCCTTTCCCAGACAATACAAATCGCCATTGTTGTCATTTACAAGATGACCCCGCCCCTGAGAGGGAGATATATTGTTACGAATCGTCATGTTTGCGACAGTTCCACAATCGTGAAGATATTGTTCGCAATCTAACCTAATGTCGCTATTAGGTGAGTACCAATCATAATCACCGCTAAAATCCTCTGGCTTCTTTTCGTAGTCGACAAAGAAACCTAATGGTGAACAGATTTTTACTTTCTCCATTTCGTTTCCACAGACAGGACATGACTCTTGTGGTTCCGTATCAACAATTGTGGAATATCCACAATTGTGACAACGGCATAACGGCTGGTTATAAACATTCAGCGAATTGTGTTTGGGCTTAACCGTGTGATTTAACTTGTTGTATTCATATTCCACAACACCAATTGACTTATAGACTTTTTTGTCTTTCACAATCTCATGCCCCGGAGCAAAGGAATTGATAGCCATATCAATGTCCCTAGAAACCACATCTTCAGAAGGCAGTTTCCCTTGAAATACAGGGTCTTTCAAGTATAGATTCCTAACTCTTGTTGGGAAACCAAACATAGGAAGCTTACCAGCGTTGGCCAGTCTTTCACTTAGCAGGTCTTGCGTAAAGGAAGGACTATTGGCTATGTTGGTTATTTCATCAAGAAGATTACTGTAGATGTATTTAAAGATTTCCCCTTTTAGTTCATCGCTGATTTCCGTTCCATTGGTAACAATATCTATTATGCGTCTCACCTCATTCTGGTTGCCATCTAACCACTTCTTGACGATGTCTTTATTATAGTTCCAGTTTTCCACAAGTCCGAAATTGCCATGTACGCTATCTTTAGCACCACTCTCTTTTCTAAGAGCTTTATATAATACCTCCTTTATAATTATACGTTGGGCAATTTCTACGGTGCGTACTTCCAAATATGGGTCTTTGGGAGTGTCTGACACCATGCGATTATATTCTATAAAGTTGGTCTGGTCGTGGCTTGATGAACGAGCAACAGTCAACGCCACCGACAGCGGGTTACCACGACGACCTGCACGACCTACTCGTTGTTGGTAGTTAAAACGTTGAGGTGGAACGTTACCCATCATCACAGCTGACAGGGAGCCAATGTCAACACCAGCCTCCATTGTGGTTGTCACACTCAACAAGTCAATACCGTCAACAACACTATTCTCATTATCTAGGAAAATTTCTTGGAACAATCGCTGCCTACGTCTTGAATCTTCTTTTGCTGTCTGTCCCGTCATTTCCTCACAATGCAGGCGGTAAACGCTATCCGTGCTGTTAAGCAGTGTAAGATAATAGTCTTCAGGGTTGGACACATCTTGTTCGGTCAAGACAAGAGCCTCTCCTAATTTGTTATTGCAATTGATGCAAAAGCCGTTGGCATGATGCATGTGAATAGTTTTGCACTTGGGACAAACCCAATATTTACTACCTATTTCAGCTTTCACGAAAGAGATCCCTTCACCAGTAAGCCTCACTGTGGTCGCGTCTATGATTCCACGACTTCTGAGAAGTATTCTTAACTCCTCTATTTTTTCTTCGACTGCAGTATTACTGGAGATGTGAAACACGGTTTTTACTAGATTTCTCACTTCTCTCGGAAAACTTTCAGTTGCAGGATATTTAGAAGGAATACCTTTTATCCTTCTTTTTTCACCCAATATACGGATTGTGGAACATACCATTTCTCTCCAAATAGGATCTGAAATGTTTTTTGATGGCGTCAGATAACCTAATTTCAGTTCTTCGAATGAACGCTTCTTGTTAGAGAAGATGCTTGTTATCTGTTCAGTTTTATTTGACGAACGAATGTTTTCCTCAAACTGCCGTTTATTATCACTTAACCCAGGTTTTACCTTCAGCTGGATAAAGTCATACAACTCCGACCAGACTCCTGCTATGCTACTTTCGGTTACAGAGGGTTTAGGACCAGCAGGATTCATTCCCTGTTTCAATAGAATTCTGAATACTTCATCTTCGATATTATCCAAGTTTTGACCAGAAACGGCATTAAGGAACTCATTAAGAGCTTCCAATGCATCATCCGTTATCAAATCATCTTTTTCATCTCTGATGTAGTTGATATATTCACGGAATGTCGGGGCACTGCTCAATGATCTAAACGTTTCCTTCTCTTCCTCTGTTAGTGTCTGACCTTTCCTATATTTATTAAGAATCTCAACGGCCTTATCGTTTCCACTAAGGGAGTGCAAAATCGCCCATCGTAGAACGTCGCGGTAATGGTCAAGTTCTATTCCTGCTGAGAGTTTTGCAGCGGACTGCCTACTGTCTGAGAACAATACAACCTTTGTGTTTAGCTCTTTGGCATTTCGCATCGACCGAATAAGCGAGTCAGCAAGAATCTGAGTGATTTTCTGTAAACCAGTACTATGGCGGCGAACCGGAGTCAAGCTGTTTGCATCACTGACGTGATATGAGACTTCACACTTAGGGCATCTATGAGGAAATTTAGTGTCAGAGTCGCTCTGCTGTAGGTGAAGCCAGTATTGTCCGTCCATGTCATTGACACACTCACCTGTGGCGGCATCGTATGAAACTCGAATCCATCCATCTTCAGGCTTTTCTTTTCCTTTCCACAAGACACCATATCCAACAAAGTCATTTCCGATAGGCTTTTCTACGCTAAGATAAGTCCTGCCGTTCCTAATAAGTTGGTAACCACCAAGGAAGACTTCGCCACAATTCTCACAGACCAGCAACTCCAGCACCTTCATGCCACACGAACAAACGTTGCGAGGGCGTTTGAAAAAGCGGCCTATTACTCTTTCGTCAAACTGATAATCACAGCAAACATCCTTGCACTCAGGCGAAGAGCATGCCCATAAACCTGAAAGGTTCCTGAAGAAGAAATGGGCACGAAGAGGCAAGATATATCCGTTTGAAGTTGCCCCCTTGCATATTACCTTTATAATAGCAGCTGTTGTTGTCAGTGCTATGTCTTCATTGATAGGAAGTAACTTTGCTATGCTTACAACATCACGTGGAAGTATTCCTCGTGGCGTGCTCATAGCATATTTCAGCCACTCTACGAATTGATACTTTTGTGTGACTGCAAAGAAGGAGTCACAACCAAGGGAAGCGAGTAATGCCTTATCGTTTTCTTCTGTTTCATAATAATTGGTAAGTTCTTCGCATGGTATTGCTACCGTAGGCCTTTCGACTGCGGCTTGGGGAGGATTTGAGATAATAGTAAATCTTTCATTAAATCGCTCTTTGTCTATACCGAAGAACTCAGCAAGAAAATCAATGGACTGCTGGTTCTCTTTCAACGATGCACTGGTAGCCAGGAATTGTACTTGAGGAGAATCTGGCGTTACTCCTAATCTATCAAGCAGGATTCGTATCAAATAAGCAACTTCGGTACCTGCTGTTCCACGATAGGTGTGCAATTCATCTATGACTAGATGGAAAACGTTTTGTCTGTCTTCTGCCAGCCATTTTCGGGTGTCCTCAAATATTTTCAACTCATTGTCACGCATCAGCATTACATTGAGCATACTGTAGTTTGTGATAAGAATATCAGGGGCATTTTCCTGCATAGAGAACCTATCCCACATCTCTGCCGAGTCATCCTCCATACATGGGATGTGATACAACAGTTCTTTGTCGCCACTTCCTTTCGCAGCATTCCAATCCCTTATCAGGCTTCGTTTTTCTTCACGAAGTCTATCTTTTGCCTTTTCTTTATATCCGCTAACAGGTGTCGCTCCTGTATAACGCCCAAAATAGAAGCGATGTCCATTCCTGTTTCGGTCTAACCAGTCGAGAGCCCCACTTCCATCATCCCTTCGACTGTTTACCGCTTTCCTAAGGCGTATCATCTGGTCTTCTGCCAGTGCATTAAGAGGATAAAGAATCATAGTCCTCATCGCACGAGGACGACCATTGTGCCATTGTTTTGATTCCTTGACGAGATCTGCAATAATTGGGAGCAGAAAACATTCTGTTTTGCCAGAGCCTGTACCAGTAGTAACGACAATGTTTTTTCTGTCAAGATGTGCGGTTTTTAGTGCATCGTATTGATGATCATACAGTTTTCTTTCAAATGCACCACCTTGTGAGAACAGGCCGCAATTAACAAAATCATTCAATTCACTGCCTACCCCTTCTGTAACACAAAAATCTTTAAGCGTGGCTTTCTCATGATATTTGGGAACAATTTCAATGATGGGAGGCTGTGAAATGGCACCAGGCTCCCTTATCAGTTTGTTACGCTCCTGATTATATTCTTCACGAAAGAATGGTAATCCACTTCCTATATATTTATAGTAAGCATTGCGTATATCATTGTAAATTTTTATAGGGTCATTCATAAACTATCGATTTACAAAAAATTCTATTCAATTGTTTTACATAAGAGGAAGGTACATTGTTAAAAATGTAATAATTGTCACTTGCCTCTGGTATTGCTCCTTCCGAAAGAGCGTGGAGCAACAATGTTCTGTAAAGCATGTATGGCAAGGCAAAAGTCGGTAGCGTAAGCGTATTAGTCGCTTCATTATAACTGCCATTGGGAATATTATTGATAGCACGGCTATAGCTGTAGGCTATGGCGAAGGCTTCTGGATTGACAGTTCTACTTGGAAGTTCCCGCATATATAGTTCCTCTGGTACGGAGAAATAACGTGTAAGCCCATCTGCTTCAAGTTTAGCAATACCTTTACCCGTTTTCCAATGGTAATAATCCAATTCTTTAGGGTCACGTTGTGATTTGTCAAAAGAGTCAACAACATCTTTGACAGTTGGGAATTTTTTTAATGCAGACAGGGGATTTACCTTAATAACAACAAAATCTCTTGGATTGTCTATTCTCTCAGACAAATAGATGCCTGTAGTGAGTTGCTTAGATTTAACGTTGTTTGGCTTGTAATTGATATAGACATAGTGCCTGCCATAATCGATAATAACAGGAGTCGTTAGAGCGTAATACCCTTTGCCTATATGGTCAATCAGTCCATTGAATACCAATGGCCAGAATATACTCCAATTAGGATATGGGAGATTAAGACCGTAACTTTCATTGAGGAAATCACAGTGAACCTTGATGTTCTCAAGGCTTCTCTTCTCGAATTTACTCATCCACACGTAGAATAAATATCGAAGGTCCGTTAATCTTATGGACTTACTCATCTATATACTGCTCAAACATATTATGTACCTCAAATTCTTGTTGCCCTTCACGAATAAGTTCTTCTGCCGTGAGATAGCCTAAATTTGCATCATCAGCCATCTTCATTGTGGATGATGTCTCAAATTGACAAGCTTTGTCGATACAGCCAAAATGTTTTAGGACTGATGCTGACATCGTTATAAGCTCATCCTCAGCTACAGTACAGAGAATGCGCAAATTCTTTGGTAGGGAAATATCCGTTGGCGGGAATTTGGTAATAAGACCTTTTTGAAGGTCAACTAATGGTTGTAAGAAATTTGGAAGATATGAGAGATTTATGTTTTGCAAAAGCAGAAAGTGTATGACACCTGGTTCTTCATTGCTTTTTTCAACGATATAGGCCAAACCATTATTCCAGAGGTCGTCAAAAGATGCCCACTTTGCGCTCACATATTCTGTCATATAACGACATTTATGTGAAGCCATTATTAATGATTGTGCTATAGTCTGACTTGGACACAGCACAACAAGATATTTAGCCAGCAATCTGGCCAAGGCCTGCGGCGAACACTTAGGAGCGTCGTTGACTTTCAGAACGTTTTCCAGCGACTTGACGTATGCTTGGAAACGGGTAATAGGATTCTCGGAATAGTTAATCTCTTCCAATGAGCATTGTTTGGAAGGTTCTACGGCAGCAACTACATTCTGTGGAACAGATGCCGACAACACCTCCTGTATGATGGAGAAATCTTGGATGATAGAAGCTTTTCTGTCGTTCAATTTTGTGATAGATTCCTCAATGGTAGCAATGGCCTGTTGTTTCTCCTTAATGGTCTCGTCAAGTAATTCTATCTCAAAACCCTTCTCTTGAAGCTTGGCATCGAGAGAGCGTTCCTGTTCTTCAAGGCTCTTTCTCTTTTCATCAATCTCCTGTTGCAGTTTTTCTGTCTTGGCCTTCTGCTCTTCTTCAAGCTGCATCAGTTCCATATCATGTTCTTCCTTTATCTTCTGAATCTCTTCAAGGTTGTCATTCTTGAGTCGTTCTATCAGATGCTCTTTCTCCTGTGCTATACTTCTATTGATGACTTCTGAAAACCATGGGGTTTCAGCTATGTCTTTTAAGCTGTCAAACATAAGAGATATGCTGGTGTCTATAGACAAAAGCCGCTTCAATCTGTTTTCTATGGTTGCAGCATCAAGGTCTTTCTGGGAAGAAAGCAGTTCTCTCAAAAAGCTTTCAGAGTTGCGAAAAGATTGAGCCTGAACAATACCAGCCCAATTCTTTTTGACAACCTTGGATAAATACCAGTTGGCTAATTGTTCATCGTTGGTAATATCTAACAGACCGTCATGCTTAGGTAAAGATATTCCTACGAAATACTTATAACCATCGACTGTAACCATATCAAGTGAAGATGCTTCCCAGTATTTCAATACTCTGTCACTGTTGTCTGGTATTATCTGATAAACCCTTCCACCGCTATACACTAACTTGTCGCTATTAACATCAAGTAATCCGTTATTTGTGAGAATGTCATAATTATGCTGGCTATCCTCAGAAAATATGCCTTTAAGCGTGTGGATTTTTTGACCATACTCAATAACTTCTGCATCCCAATCCCAAACATATCTTTCTCTATGATCTTTATTGCTGGGCTGAACACATAAGCAGACAATACTTCCTTTGAGATGTTTATAGTCCAAATTGAATCTATAGGCAAAAACCTTTCCGCGTGAAGGAAACAATTCAAGGGATTCTGCCTCATTAAGTTCATGAAACATATAAAGATTGTCGTCACAATAACCAATCACATTGATTGTTGCATTGTCGCCAAGCTTGTCCTCAACAAGGCCGACAACTCTATATTGTTCGTAATCAAATGTATTCATATTATGATTTCGTTAAGTTAATAGCAATATTATTTTCATTAGGATTATATTCGTCAAAGACCAGAGCTTTGGCCCATCGTTTAGTAACACACTCATCAAGAAACTGCTCTTTGTCACAAATAGAAGAAAAATCCAACCCGACAATACCACTCTCTGATTTAATATTTTTCCATAATGCGGGCGACTTCCCAATCTGCCATTTATTGTAGCTGTTCTGCCATTCCAAAATACTCGCAGAGGTATCAACGACCTCGATCTTGATTTTCTTGTTATTGATGAGCTTCACATAGTGACTGCCTGCTTCAAGATGATTTAAGGAGTAATCACCATCAATAGCATTTTCATTAACAGCTTTACCATCAATCCAAACCATTGAGGGTTTTAACAACCGCAAGATTGGTGGAGCCCCTTTTAAGTATGTATTACGAGCGATTTTAAGACCACCAAATAATTCGTAGGGTCGTTCCTCTGAAAAAAAATCCTCAGTCGAAACCCGCCTGATAAGTTTGTATATGACAATAAATTGATTTTCAAATAGGATTTCACATCGTTTCAGTTTGTATTCCCATGTCGATGATGCTGCGTTTCTAAAGCAAACAACAATACCATAGTTACCAGACTCTTTTGAATAATCGGTTTCGTTAGCATCGATATATCTTACCTCCTGCCAGCGGTTTTCATACACATCATCCCTCTTAAACAGCATCAACCCCTCTCGCTTGAAAGGGAAGTGTTTTTGAATTATCTTATAGTTCATCTGTTCAGACGAGAAATAGTGTAGGAGTTGTAGCTGCTCATTACGGAGTTCAATGGTGTTTAAATCATCTGTGAGATATGCAAATACTTCAGAAAGAGATGGGTCTGTTCTGACAATCTTCTCACGGAACTTATACTTACCATTCCAACGAAGATAATAGTTGTAAATCTGCGAATAATAATCATCGTCTGAAACAGAATTGGCAACTACATCATAGGCATGACGGGTTTGAAAATATTTTGAAATGGAATGCTTGCTGATGATTCTCCAGAAGTCCATTTCTGAAATATCTTCTCCTGGGTAAAGATGCTTGTCAACAAAAGCCCTAGCAATATAGAACAAATCTTCTTCATTGAAAACGCGTAGGGCCTGATTGACAGGGAACTGAACGTATCGCCCGGTTCCTGTTCTTGGTTTGCACTTTGTTATCTGGAAATAATGGCTATCGCACCATCTGTAAAGTGACAGCCAAATATTTTCTTGATACGATGCCATCCACTGCTGCAGATCGTTTATGTCCCAATTGACTACCTGAGACAAACGGTCTCTATAGTTTTTCACAGTCAGTCCATCTGTGTTGGCTCTTTTAGAGGCAGCAAAAAGCTGAATAGCAACAATACCCTTTATAGACAATTCATCATGTCTGTATCTCCATAAAATGCTGCGTACAGATGACATTAGAGCATCTTCTGTTGTATGATTTTCTCTACAGAAATCATCTACGAAAGATTGATCAACTACCAATGCGACATAAGACCCCATATTCTCCTTAGAGAAAATGCGTTCATCCACATAGCGGCAAAATGCCTTAAAAATGTCGCCCTGCATAATGTTCAGTGTTATAAGATGCTAATCATTAAACCCACTATTTGGAATCTTGAGATATGAGGTATTGTTTATATTCCCTCACAAACAATTCTCGGATATCGACCTCCAACAAATCTGCTATTTTGAGAATTGTGGCGAGGTCGGGTTGAGAGGAGTTGGTACACCACTTGCTGACAGTAGATGGGGTGACACCCATTTCACCTGCCAGCCACCGAGCTGTTTTCTTCTTCTCGAATAAAACCATCTTTATTCGGTTAATATCTTCCATATATTATATATAATGTAATGTTTACCCTGCAAAGGTAGTGAAATACTTTCAATTTTTGCCACTCTCTTTTAAATAATCGTGGTTATGTGCCCCTATTTTATGCTTTTTTATGTGTTTTTGCTGTTCATAT
>ERZ842401.7389-NODE-7389-length-11265-cov-11.175558_pt1 | contig 11265 bp, 12 predicted proteins | sample MGYA00521270_ERZ842401 | MGnify/ENA primary metagenome ERZ842401 (study PRJEB31892, sample SAMEA3878208) | bioreactor metagenome | biome: Moose rumen | place: Sweden | collected 2011-10 | study: EMG produced TPA metagenomics assembly of the PRJEB12797 data set... | reverse complement strand
GATTTCATAGTGCCTTAATCATACCCGATTCGCGTGCGATATGAAAGACGAGCGTAGTGAAGTTTGAATATCCCACACAAAAATCCTAAAGCATGATATACTGTAATAAAGGTTGGTTCGCAATGTCATCAGATTTCAATGAAAACACACGGGTTCAGGTTCCCGCCGCGCTGCATTTGTGTCGGCTTGGGTATGCCTATCTTGACAAAATCGAAAACTATGATGCAAAAACAAATATCCTCACCGATATTTTTCTTTCTCAACTGCATAATCTGAATCCTGCGCTTTCAGAAACTGATTGTAAGAACTATCTGAACAAAATAATAACCTGTTTGAACAATGACGACTTAGGCAGGGAATTTTATAATCTCCTTTCATCAAATTCTGGAATCCATCTTATCGATTACGATACTCCACAAAACAACACTTGGCATATAACGACTGAATTCACCTGTGAGAACGAAGAGACAAAAGACAGCTTCCGCCCCGACATCACCTGCTTTGTGAACGGCTTGCCACTTGCCTTTATCGAAGTGAAAAAGCCCAACAACCACGAAGGAATGCTTGCCGAATTTGAGCGCACGAATGCGCGATTCAAAAACAGGTCATTCAGAAGATTTTTCAACATCACGCAACTGATGATTTACTCAAACAATCAGGAATACGACAACCAAAACAGAGTGCCGATTCAAGGGGCGTTCTATTGCTGTACCGCAAAAGAAAAAGCCTTTTACAATGTGTTCCGAGAAGAAATTAAAAATTTTGTGGAAGATTATCCATATCTGCCACTGACAGACGAAATTACAAAGAAAATCTGCAAGCATCGGAACTGCATTTCTCTTCCGCATCATCCTGAATTTGAAACAAACTGCAAGCCCACGACACCGACAAACAGAATCATCACATCAATGCTGAGCAAAGAGCGATTCTTGTTTTTGCTCCGCTACGGATTTGCGTATGTTGACCGCAAAAAAGAACTTGATTCCGGTGAAACGGTAACGGAACTGCAAAAGCACATCATGCGCTACCAGCAGTTTTTTGCCTCGCTTGCAATCAGACGAACGCTTGGCAAAGGAACAAAAAGCGGAATCATTTGGCACACGCAAGGCTCTGGAAAAACCGCGCTCGCATTTTATTCGGTAAAAAGCCTTACGGATTTCTTTGCCGCAAAAAACATTGCCACAAAGTTCTATTTTATTGTTGACCGCATAGCCCTTATGGAACAGGCAATAGACGAGTTTTCAAGCAGGGGCTTAAAAGTTCGCTCCGCATCTTCAAGAGAAGAATTGATGAAGGACATTAAAGACAACAGGCTTGTTGACAATAACAGCGGTGAACTTGAAATTATGGTCGTAAACATTCAGAAATTTGAAGAAGACCACACGCCTGTGGAAGTTGAAAATTCATACAGCACACATCTCCAGCGTATCTTTTTTATTGACGAAGCGCACCGTGGCTACAATCCAGAAGGCTCATTCCTTGCAAACCTTTTGGAAGCGGACAAAAATGCAATCAAAATCGCAATGACAGGAACTCCGCTTTTGAAAGAAGAGCGGGAAAGTTGGCGCGTATTCGGCGACTACATCAATACTTACTATTACGACAAATCAATTGCAGACGGATACACCCTAAAACTTATGCGAGAACCGATTCAGACAGTTTACCGCGAAAAACTAGAGGCGATTCTTGACACATTGGCGGGAAATGTCGAAGTCAAAAAATCGGACATAGACAAAGACAAAATCATTGAAAACGAAGCCTACTTAAATGCACTCATTGATTATATAATCGATGACATACGAAATTTCAGAACAGAAAGGGGTGACGATACCGTTGCCGCAATGGTCGTCTGCAAGACAAATCCGCAGGCAAGAAAATTCTACGAGCTTTGGACAAAGCGGTATGACGAGGCGAAAAAATATCGGGATTTGAAACTTGCTGGAAACTACGACCCGATGAAAGCACCAAAAATTCAAAAGCCTTTGATAGCAACCCTTATTCTCCACGATGAGGGCGACAAAGAAGAACGCAAGGCATACATCGATGAATTCAAGAAAAAGGAAATCATTGATGTGCTCGTCGTAAACAAAATGCTTCTTACGGGATTTGATGCCCCGCGCCTGAAAAAATTGTATTTGGGGCGCAAACTTGACGGACACGATTTGTTGCAGGCATTGACGCGGGTAAATCGTCCGTACAAAGATTTTAGATACGGTTATGTCGTAGATTTTGTGAACATAAAAGAAAATTTCGATGCTACGAACGAACGCTATTTAAAGGAACTGAACCGCACGAACGATGATGCGGACACGGGTGAAAAACTTTCTGTAGCGCAGGCTGTTCTTGAAAGCGAAGAAGAAATTGCCGCAAAAATCCAAAACATAAAATCTCTGCTCTGGTATTTTGATGTTTCAAATCAAGAAGAATTCAGAATGCAGCTTGATGACATTGAGGATAAAAACAAACTGTATGAGCTGCGCAACGCATTGGACGAAGCAAAGGCGTTGATAAACCGAATCCGTTCATCTGGTGATGAAGAACTGACTGCAAAAGTCCGTGATATGCTTCCTGGCACTATTCCGTCACTTATAAGCGAAGTTACCCACAGAATTGAACGCATCAATTTGCTTGAAGGCAATGAGCATAAAGAAGATGTGAGCGGAATTATAAACCTTGCCCTGAGCGAAATTGACTTTGAATTCATCAAAGGCGTTCCCGAAGAACTTCAGATTGTCATTAACGATTTGCGCGACAAGTTCGAGAGAGTTCAGCAGGAATTTGAAGTGAATTTTGATAAAACCGAAGACAAATATGTGAATCTTGCGGAAGAATTCCGAGCGTTCTTCCGCAAAAAGGGCTTTGTGCCAGAGTCAGTTAAAGATGCAAAAGAAAATGTGCATTACATGGACGAAGTGATGAAAAAGATAAAAGAAATAAACGCTCGGAACAACCTCTTGAAAAAGAAATACAACAATGACGAGCGTTTTGTCCGCGTTCACAAGCGTATTCAGGAAGAAAATGCAAAACGCCCTGTCGCAATAATCTCAAACAATGAAATGGTCTTGTGCGAAAATCTGTATGAAATGAAATGCCTCATCGATTCCTATGTAGACCTGAACCCGCACATGCTTGAAACCGACAGCCAGAGCAAATTCAAGCAGGATGTCATGGCAAATGTGGCTACAAAACTTCATGCACTAGGAATCAAAGCCGCAATAGATGACAAACGGTATATCACGAATTTGATTTCAAACGAATACATAAGTCAGTACAATAGTTACGGGAGAATATAAAATGTCAGACCAAGATTTAAACGCAAAGACGATTGCCCTCATCGACTCTCTCAAATCCACCACGGGAGCGTATGGTCTTGCGAACAACGGAAGCGAATACAAAATCATCACGGAAATTTTTCTCTACAAATTCTTTAATGACAAATTCGGGTACGAAGCAAAACGCGCGCCTGAATATGGGGAACGATTGCAGAAAGCGGTAAAGTGGGATGCCGAATACGATTCATTTACGGAAGACGAGGTTGAAGACCTGTTTACCTATCTGCATGGCTCTGTTCCTCGCCTAAAGCCACACCAGACACTCGCCCACCTGTACAATGCATCGGGACAAGGTGATTTTTCTGCATTGCTCGATTCGACATTGATTGAAATTGCGAGTCAGAACGCAGACACATTTTCTGTCTCTACATCGGGAAAATCAAAGGTAAGCATTTTTACCGCCGTCACCACCTATGTTACCGACACCTCAAAGCGAGATTCTTTTGCAAAAGCCCTTATGAGCGCGGTCGCAAGTTTTAATTTTGAGGCAGTCTTTGACGAAAAATACGATTTCTTTTCTGGCATTTTTGAATACCTTATCAAAGATTACAACAATGCGGGTGGCGGAAAGTACGCCGAATATTTTACCCCTCGGGCAATCGCTCAGGTAATGGCGGCTCTTTTGACTGAAGACGGAAAAGACTACAAGGGGGTTACCTGCTACGACCCAAGCGCAGGAACAGGCACTTTGCTTATGGCACTTGCGCACGCAATCGGGGAAGAACGGTGTTCCATTTACAGTCAGGACATTTCGGAAAAATCTTCGGAAATGCTCCGCTTGAATCTTATCCTTAACAATCTTGTAGGAAGCCTTCCGAATATCATTCAGGGAAACACGCTCACCGAACCCGCACACAAGGAAAGTGACGGACGGCTAAAGACCTTTGATTTTGTCGTTTCAAATCCGCCGTTTAAGCTGGACTTTCCCGAATATTCAGACTCGCTTGCCGCTGACAGTCTGCGGTTTTGGGCGGGAGTTCCGAACAAAGTAAAAACTATAGACCCGCAAAAGCCAAAAATGGCGATTTACACTTGTTTTATTCAGCATGTCATCAACTCTTTAAAACCAACCGGACGAGGTGCGATTGTCGTTCCCACGGGATTCATAACGGCAAAGTCTGGCGTGGAAAAGAAAATCTTGGAGCGCATCGTAAACGACCATATCATTTGCGGTGTTGTGAGCATGCCGAGCAATGTCTTTGCCACCACAGGAACAAATGTAAGCGTCCTTATTTTTGACCGTACCCCAAAGACCGATGATGACAGCGTTGTTCTGATTGACGCTTCAAAACTCGGCGAAGAATACAAGGAAGGCAACAATAAAAAACGCCGTCTTCGCCCAGAAGAAATCGAGCAGATTGTCCAAACATTTCGCAAGAAAGAAGCGGTGGAAGATTTTTCCGTAGCCGTCACTTACAACGAAATCAAAGAAAAAGGCTATGTTTTGAGCGCGGGACAGTATTTTGACATAAAAATTGAGTATGTGGACATCACCGAAGAAGAATTCAACGCGCAAATGAAAGCCGACACGGAAGAACTTGCCGCGATGTTTGCCGAAAGCCATAAGTTGGAAGCAGAGATTCAGAAGCAGTTGGCGGGATTGAAATTTGTAGGAGAGAAAGCATGAAAAAAGAAAACGAAATCGTGTACACAAAAACAAACAATATCTTAAATGATGCTCGAAAAATAATCGAAAACGCGCGAAACAATGCAGTCCGAAGCGTGGATTTTTGCCGTGTCCAGATGTACTGGAATTTAGGGAAGCGCATTTTTGAAGAAGAACAGCAAGGAAAAGACCGTGCCGATTATGGAGCATACATTGTGCAGTCTTTGGCGGAAAAACTGGAAGCCGAGTATGGCAGCGGTTTTGGAAAACGGCAGCTTGAACAAAGTCGTCAGTTTTACAGAACATATCCAATTGCGAACGCACTGCGTTCGCAATTGAACTGGACGCAATACCGTTCTCTGATTCAAATTCCCGACCCCGACAAGCGCGAATATTACGAGCTTGAATCCGTAAACAACGCATGGACGGCCCGCGAAACCGAACGGCAGATAAACAGCCAGCTTTACGAGCGTCTTTTGCTCAGCAACGACAAGGAATCCGTGCTTGCAGTGGCGCGAAAAGAGCGTATCCCCGAAACACCGCAGGAAATCATAAAAGACCCGATGGTTCTAGAATTCTTGGGACTTGAACGCAAAGCCGCCTATTATGAAAAAGATTTGGAAGGCGCAATCATCTCGCACATCGCGGACTTTCTGCTTGAAATGGGCAAAGGCTTCTCTTTCGTTGCCCGCCAGAAACGCATTCTGTTGGAAGACGACGAATTTTTCATCGACCTTGTGTTTTACAACCGCCTTTTGCGTTGCTTTGTGCTTGTCGAACTGAAAACAGGAAAACTCACTCATCAGAACTTGGGGCAGTTGCAAATGTATGTGAACTACTACGACCGCATCGAAAAGCTTCCCGAAGAAAATCCCACAATCGGCATTCTACTTTGCTCCAGCAAGAACGACACCGCCGTAAAAATGGCATTGCCGGAGAACAACAAGACAATCCTTGCAAGCGAATATCAGCTTTACCTGCCGACATCTGAGCAGCTAGTAAAAGAGATTGAGGAAGTGAAGCAGTTGGCGAAGAGTCAGAAAGAACAGAATTGAAAAACGGAGAAAACGAATATGGAAATATCAAACATTATAATGTTCTGGGCAACGATATTAAGCCCGATTGTCGGCGTAATAGCGATAATAGTTGCGCTTGTAATAGCACATCAATCCTCAAAAGATACGCAACAACAGATTTCTGGAATTTATGAATTGCTGGATGTTTTCGTGGCGGCTCAAAATCCACAAATGATAGAAACAAAATACCAGTATGAACAACAACTCGCCCAATTAAACTTACAGATTCGTGATGCAGAAGAAGACTTGCAAACCGTGCATTATCCATTTTACGGCAGAGGCTCGCGAATAGATGATATAGAGGCAGATATGGAAAATCAAAAACGAAGGGAATATTTGCAAAGCCTGTTAAGTGCGAAGAAAGAACTTGAGAATAAATTGAACTCAATTAATGTGTATTTATCAAAGGCTAGGAAATAATATGGAAATGAAGAAATACAAATTGGGCGTTCCCCGCCTGTCGGCGGGTCGGGCTTTTGCGAGAAATGCATGCATTTCTCGTGACGAGTTTGCGTTGCAAACTCGCGGGTTTCGCTATCGCTCCATTGCTACGCAACGGCTACGCCGCCCCTACAATCCCTAACGCAGGTTTGCCACACGGATTTGTTCACGCCTAACGGCGTTCACGAATTGAATACGGAGAACTGAAAAATGGAAATGAAGAAATACAAACTGGGTGAGATTGCGGACTTTGTTGATGAAAAAATCAGCAGTTCTTCTATCAGTCTTGATGAGTATGTTACAACAGATTCTTTACTACAGGATAAACGAGGAAGAACAACCGCACAAAATTTACCACCTCAACCATGTAATCTTACAAGATTCAAGAAAGGTGATGTCCTTATAGGAAATATTCGACCATATCTCAAAAAAATCTGGTTTGCCGATATTGAAGGCGGTTGTTCACTTGATGTGCTGGCTCTCCGTGCAAAGAAAGAAGCCGAATCCGCATATTTGTATTCTCTGCTAATGCAAGATGATTTCTTTACCTTTGTAATGAAAGCACCAAAAGGCAGTAAAATGCCGCGTGGTGACAAAAATCATATTCTAACCTATCCGTGTTTTGATATTCAGCACAAAATTGAAGTCGGAAAATTCATAAAGTCTCTTGATGACAAAATCGCGCTGAACCGCCGCATAAACGCAAAACTTGAAGCAATGGCAAAACGCCTGTACTACCACTGGTTCGTGCAGTTCGATTTTCCGGGCGCAGACGGCAAGCCGTACAAGTCTAGCGACGGGAAGATGGAATACAACGCCACGCTCAAGCGCGAGATTCCAGCGGGGTGGGAAGTAGGAAATCTTTATGATATAGCAGAATATGTAAATGGTTTAGCTTGTCAGAACTATCGCCCAAAAGAGAGTGAAAAGTCTCTTCCTGTTATAAAAATTCGAGAAATGAATGAGGGAATCACTGCGGATACAGAAAAAGTTTCTGCCAGTATTCCTGGAAAATATAGAATTTATGCTGGAGATATTTTGTTTTCTTGGTCAGCAAGTCTAGAAATTAAGATTTGGACAGGAGAAACTGGAGGATTGAATCAACATATTTTCAAAGTCATACCAAAAGGTTATTTCTCAAAAGGATATGTTTATCAACAATTATCTGCCTATCTTGTTAATTTTCAGAAAATGGCAGAATCAAGAAAAACAACAATGGGACACATCACATCTGACCACATTAAGCAAAGTCGAATCCTCATTCCACCGAAAGAAATAATTTCAGCTTTCACAAAAAAAACACTATCAATTTTCAATTATCAACTTTCAATTGAAAAAGAAACAACAAAACTCACCGCCCTGCGTGACAGGCTTTTGCCGCTCTTGATGAACGGGCAGGTGGAGGTGAAATAGAATGATTTTTCCGGCAGAATGTGCTATAATTGCGAATTGGGAGATAGCGAATGAACGAAAACGAACTTGATTCAACTTGTGGCGTTTCTGACGAAGACCTTACGAGGCGCTTTGTGGAAGCTGTCCGTATAGAAAATGAGATAAAGCGAATAAAGGGAACGCCCACGGCGGGCTACGACATAGAAAAAAAACAGGCTTTTTTGGAATATGCAGACGGAAGAAAAGAATATGCTCCAGCAAACTAAAAAGCCAGAAATTATTGTCTTTGCGGGACCGAACGGCAGCGGAAAATCAACGGTCACGAAATTGGCAAAAATCATCGAGCCATATATCAATGCGGATGATATAAAACGCGTAAACATTTGCTCGGATTTGGAGGCAGCTCAAATTGCGGAAAAACTACGCGAGCAATGTGTTGCCGATAGAACAAGTTTCACTTTTGAAACCGTCCTTTCTACAGACAGAAATTTAAAACTTTTGCAAAAAGCAAAGAAAAATGGATTTTTTATCCGCTGCATCTATGTTTTAACAGTTAATTCAAGCGTAAATGTTATGCGGGTAAAATCAAGGACTGCATTGGGAGGGCATAATGTTCCGGAAGCCAAAATTATTTCACGCTATGAAAAATGTTTAAAATTGTTACCTGAACTTCTAAAAGTCTGCGATATTATGCACATTTATGACAATACCACAATCCCTTTCAGAATCTTCAAAAAGCGTAAAGATGAATTTTTCTTTTGGTCAAACGATTTTTGGAAAGAATCTGATGTCAAAAAATTGCTTTCGCTGTAGGGTGGTATTGCATGTGCGACAGGCTGCTTCCGTTGCTTATGAACGGACAAGCAACAATGATAATTCCTCACTTCTCACTCCTTGTTTTCCATCTCCTGCATGATGTACCCCATGCCGCGCACGGTTTTAATCACGGTGTCGCCGAACTTGGCGCGGAGATGGCGGACATAGACATCGACGCTGTTTTCTTCGATGTAGTAGTCTTCGCCCCAGACGGTTTTGATGATTTCGTCGCGGGAGAGGATTTTGCCGACATTTTCGAGGAAGTATTTGAGGAGCAGGAATTCGTTTTTGGAAAGCTCGGCGGGCGTGCCGTCAAAGGTGACTTTCATTTCGCTTGCGACCATTTCGAGCGAGCCGTTTTTGAGGAGTGCGGATTTTTGAGCCGTGTTTTTTTGCGTTCGGCGGAGCACGGCGTTCATGCGGGCGAGGAGTTCTTCGATTTTGAAGGGCTTTGAAATGTAGTCGTCTGCGCCACTGTTCAAGCCGTCCACCTTGTCGATTGTCTCACCGCGCGCGGTCACGAGGATTACGGGCAAATCTTCATCGATTTCGTTGCGGATTTTTCGGAGCACTTCAAGTCCGCTCAGGCGGGGGAGCATTACATCGAGCAGCACGAGGTCGGGCTTTGATTCGCTGATTTTTTCGAGCGCGGTTCTTCCGTCACCTGCCAGTTTGGTCGAAAATCCTTCGTGCGAAAGTTCAAGTTGCATGATTTTTGCGAGTTCTGAGTCATCTTCAACGATTAGAATTGTCTGATTCCTTGTGTTTTCTGCCATTTTTGTTCCTTTGGTGAGAATTTGAAAAAAATTTTGCCTTCAAGACCTGTGACTTCCGTTGGGCGCATTTCTTTTCCATCGCAAGAACGGATTTCACTAAGTTTGAGCGTGAAATTCCCGTCTGTTTTTGGGGTGGTGAATCTGAGCATGTGGCGATTTTTATTGAAGAGAAATTCCGTTTTGGGCGGAAGAGGCGTTTCATTGATGAAAATATGGTGCGATTCGACTGAATTTGAGTCCAAAGCGTCATTGAAAAAAATCGAGACTGTGAAAAAATCTTCCGTTTCATCGACTTTGATTCCGATTGCACCGAAATTTCCTTCTCTTCGCGGCATTTTCCGCCCGTTGAAGTTCATCGTTCGGTTCGGCGCGGGGCGTTGCGGGGGCTGTTTCCGCGAGACGGTCTGTGCCGAATCAGATACGCCCGACTGAGCGCACACGGCACGGGGGGAAAATCCCAAAAGAAAGAGAAAAATCGGCATGAAAAACAGAATCGTTTTCTTCATTGCACACAGTATACCACGCAATCACCGTTTTTAGATGAATAAACACCGACTTTTTTCTGAAAATTCTTTCATCTTCGCTTCACGCAGGCTTAATGTTTCGCGCTTTGCAATGCGCTATGCTCTACACTGTCAGCAAAAAGTGCTGGCAAGGAGTAACACATGAAAAAATCAGTATTCACAATGGTCGCAGTTGCGGCATTAGTCTTCGGAATGGGAACTTCGTCTGCGTTCGCAAAAACGCCGAGCCGCGCAAATCCCTTCAATCACCCGATGTCGCCCGCTTCTGAGAAAAATTTCACGCAACGCGTCCCGAAAGCAAATGGAATGCAAAGGGGCATGAATCATCGACCGAATCACAATGCAATGCAAAAAGCCGACTTGATTGGAACGGTCAGTGCCGTGAACGCCGACACAAAGACAATCACCGTTAAGGACGCGGACGGAAAGGAAACGCAGGTGCATGTCAATCCGTTCACTCATTTGAACGCGATTCCCACGCCCGAAGAGCGAAAAGCCGCCGCCGAGAGCAAAAAGACAGGCGAGAAAAAATCGCCCTCCAAAAACGCGCTCACGATTTCCGATGTGAAGAGCGGAGATTTTGTCGCCGTCAAAAAAATGGACACGGAGACAAAAACGCTCGAAGCCGCACGGATTATCGTGGCGAAAGAGAAATAGCAAGGCATGTGTGGAAGAGTATGCCTCTCTTCCACATTTTGCACTTTTTTCCTATAATAGTGGTATGGTTACGATAATTTTTGGAATTGCATGTATTGCATTTACCGTGTTCGCATGCTTACCCACAGGTTTAGGGTGGGGGAGCGAAATTATATTCTTTTTGAAAGGAGCCACGCCAGTGCTCGCTGCGTTGGTGGGGCTTTTGGCTATTTTGATTGGTATCGCTGACATTCGTGACCGCCAAGAAGCCAAACGAGAAGAGCTTGAAGCCCTCAAAGCAGAACAGGGCGAAAATAAAATATAACGGTTTAAAACAAACTTCCTGTTTATAAAAAATGCCCGCATCAATGCGGGCAAATGGTAGTTGACGACAAGAATGTTGAATTAAACTTTGAACTTATCTACTTGTTCGCCAATCTTTGAGATTGAATCGTTGATTTGATCGGAAACTTCGGTGAGTGCCGCGCCAGTTTCGTTGATTTTGCGTGCACCAATTGACATTTCTTCCATGCTCTGGCTCATCGCCATTGCCGCGTTTTGGAGCTGCTGCACTTCATTCAAAATCAACTGGTTGCCCTCTGCCATCTCAGAAGAAGCGTTGCGGACTTCAACCGTGCTGTCGTTCATGTTGTGGAGCGCGTCGGT
>ERZ842401.7388-NODE-7388-length-11267-cov-3.330717_pt1 | contig 11267 bp, 5 predicted proteins | sample MGYA00521270_ERZ842401 | MGnify/ENA primary metagenome ERZ842401 (study PRJEB31892, sample SAMEA3878208) | bioreactor metagenome | biome: Moose rumen | place: Sweden | collected 2011-10 | study: EMG produced TPA metagenomics assembly of the PRJEB12797 data set... | reverse complement strand
TGAAGAGACCGTAGTCAATACCGATATTCAAGGTATAGTCTGTCTCCCATTTCAACTCTGGATTCTCTATCTGTGTCAGCATCAGGCCAGTGTGCATGGTTGAACCAATCAGGAAATTGTAGCCTGAGCGGTAAAGCGACTGTGAGTTCGTGCCAAGCACGTTTTCATTACCCGTGGCACCGTATCCGACTCTGAGTTTCAGGTTGCTGATGGCCTTGGCATTCTGCATAAATGCTTCCTCGCTGAGTCTCCAGGCTACTGATGCACTGGGGAAGAAGCCCCACTTATTGTTCTCGGCAAAGTAGCTCGAGCCGTCACGACGAGCCGTCACTGTCACGATGTAGCGATCCTTATAAGAGTAGTTGGCACGGAAGAACTGCGACAGCTTGGTGCGTTCTGCACGATAGGAGCTGATAGTCTCCCTGTCTTTATCGCTGGCAATGCCTACATTGTTGTAACCGAAAGCATCGGTGAAGAAATCAGAGCCTGACAGTCCGAAGCTCTCGCTGGTAGTCTTATAATAGCCAGCACCCAGAACGGCTGATAGGTGGTGGTCTTCACCAAAGGTCTTGTCATAGTTCAGGAACGATTCTGCACTGGCGTTCACAATCTTGGAATGTCCCAGACTGGCCATACCCTCCTGGGCATTCACGTTGTCGCCCTTTCTGGGGATGAAGAATTTTCTTACCGACGACTGGGTATCGTAGCCGCCCACACCTCTTAGCGTCAGGCCATCGAATAGTTTCAAGTCGAAAGAGGGTGCGATGAACACACGCTCTGTCGTGGTCTTATCATCTATCTCCGTATAGGCCACGGGGTTTGTATAGAGCTTGTTATAGCTCTTATTGTACTTGCCGTTCTCGTCCTTCACGGCGATATCGGGTGCGAAGTCGATCACTCTGATAATCATGTTGTCACCATTACCGCCAGTACCTACTGAGGTGCTCTGGGCATTAACGTTCGAGTAGTTGAACTTGATACCGGCCTTGAAGATCTTCGTGAACTCCTGATCCAGGTTCAGTCGGATATTATGGCGCTGCAGCCCCGACTGCTTGAGGATACCTTGGTTGTCGTAGTAGTTGTACGAGAAGAAGTATTTGGTCTTGTCGGTGCCGCCATTCACTGATACGTTCTGGTCGATGACATAGCCTGTTCTCGACACTTCGTCGATCCACTTGGTGTCGGCCGTATAGCCACCTACATTATCAAAGATGGGGAAGTAGCCAGAGAGGTCTTCCGGAGCATCGCCGTAGACACCCATCTTGTTCTTATAGAGATAATACTCCTTCGACCAGAAATTGGCCTGTTCACGGAACTGACGGGCGTTCAGCACCTCGGGATAGTCCTTCATCAGCTGTGCCGTCAGCACACTGCGGTATTCCACCTTCGGCTTGCCCGATTTTCCGTTCTTGGTGGTAATCAGTACAACGCCGTTGGCGGCCGATGCACCATAGATGGCTGCTGCCGATGCATCCTTCAGCACCTCAATGCTTTCGATATCGTTCGGATTGATGGTGTTGAGCGGGTCACGGTCTACACCTGCCATATAGTCATATCCAGGTGTAGAGATGCCTGGAGTGGCCGAAGAGTTCGTCTGGATGGGCACACCGTCGATGACGTAGAGCGGCGCATTACTACCGTTAGGAGAGGCTGCACCACGAATGTTGACCGAGATACCAGCACCTGGCTGAGCAGAGCTCTGTGTGGCCGACATACCAGTAACACGGCCCTGCAGCATCTGACTGACGCTGGTGGAATTGACGGAGTTCAGCTTGTCGGCACTGACAGAGGATACTGCTCCGGTGATGTCCTTCCTGCGCGTCGTACCATAACCGATAACCACGACTTCATCGAGACCGTTGGCTTCTTCTTCCATAACGATGCGCATCGGTGCGCTTGTAGGCTTCACGTCCTGAGACTTGTAGCCGATGTAAGAGATAACGAGAGAGGCACCCTTCCTGACTTGTAGGGCAAAGCGACCGTCCAAGTCGGTTACGGTGGCATTTTGCGTACCTTTCTCTACGATTGTTGCTCCGATGATGGGAGCTCCTTCACGGTCAGCGACGGTACCGCTGACTTTCTGTTCCTGCGCGTAACCTATTATACTGCACAGAGCAAATAGTGCCATGAGGAACAATCGGTTTACTGAATTCTTAATCATTGCTGTTTTGCTTTAATTGGACTTATGTTATTTGATTTGTTTTCGAATCCGGGTGCAAAATTAGGATGTTTTCCTGAGACTGACTTTACCATTCAGTTCATCGAGTTGCACTATTTGTTCAAAATGCATTTTCGGCCGTTTTTTCTTTATTATAAATAAGGTAATACGGGATTCTTTTTGTACTTTTGCACCATCAAACGATTACTAATTATGCAAATAAAGTCCATTATCCTCTCGTCGGTCCTCCTGTCGTTATCGCTGTATGGCATGGCACAGCAGATACCGGAATACGTACTAACCGAACTCCCCACCCAGCAACAGCTGCCAGTTGCCAACGTTCATTGCATCTATCAAGACAGTGAGGGATTCATGTGGTATGGTACGCGTGGAGGTGGACTTTGCCGTGACAACGGCTACCATATTGATGTATTCCGTTCTGACAGGTTCCATAAGGATTTGATAGGACAGAGTAATGATATCACCAGTATCGCAGAGAGCGCTGACGGTCGTATTATTTTCTCTACGAAAGAAGGGCTCTACCTGCTGGACAAGAGCAATTACAGTATCCGTATGGCCGACGAACGTCTGGCGGGATATTCAACGGGGCCGGTACTGGTGGCATCCGACAGCACAGTATGGGTATGCTCAGGACGGAAGGTGCTCCACTACGATCCACACCTGAAGCCGCTCGCCGTCTATCCCTCGCTCTGGAAGGGAAAGGAGGTGTGGGCCTCGCGCATGATGGAAGACAGCCGACACAGGATTTGGGTTACGCAATGGGATGGTGGTGTCGTCTGCTACAATCCCAATTCCGACCATTTCGAAGAGAAATATTGGCCTGAGGGCATCATACCTTCCAATCTTGTGGAAGATCCTGACGCGCATTGCTTCTGGATAGGAACCTGGGGAAAGGGCGTTATGAAGTATCTCCCCGAAGCAGAAACGACAGAACTGGACCCCTGCTCATATCCAGAGGAAAACAGTTCGCTGATCATTCATCTGAATATGGACAGGAAATCCCATCGGTTATGGGCCTCAACCATGTACGGACTCCTTGCCTACGACATCAGGAACGGCAGACTGAGTGCTGTCGACCTGAGTGCGGTTCTGCCCAAGGGAATGAGCATTATCGACAATTCAACATTCGATGCTCAAGGGAACCTATGGGTATCGGGGTTCTCACCTCATACTTTCATATTGTCCCGACCTGATATGAGTATCCTTAAGAACAGCTTTCCAGATATCAGCGCCCAATGGAATTACCGTCCCTTTATATGGAACTCAGTAAGGGAAAGTGACTGGCTGTGGCTGGGACAAGATAGAAAACAGATGTCGCTTTACAATACAAAGACTGGAACCATTTTGTTTCAGAACACAAGCGAATTGGTGCGTCCCAACATCACGAAATTCTATAAATGCCTCCGTATGTCAGGCATTTGGGGTATAGAGGGAAACCGATTATACCATATCTGGCACGACGGAAAAAGTATCTTATCGGAAGTGGCAGCCACCGCAGGAGGAGAGATCTACACGGTATGTGACGGAGGCGACGGACTGATTTATATCGGACATCGGGAGGGCATAGATATTTTCAACCAGACAACAGGAAAGATTGAGCAATTACCTATCAGAGCAAAACGTGTGAGTTGCATCATCAAGGCTCGAAGTGGCTGTCTCTATTATTCTTCTGATAATGATCAACTCATTTGCTATGGTAAGGATAAGAAGGAAAAGCTGATCTCCGACATTGGCGATTTTACGGCTATCGCCGAAGGTGATGACGGACGTATCTGGGCTGCCGACAGACAGGGTAATCTCGTCTGCCATACGCCGCAGACAGGTGAGACCGCCGTCGACACAAGGGGCAGCAATGCCAACGGCGATGCTATCAAGAAAATGGCCATCGACGGGAAAGGACATCTTTGGCTGCTCTCTGACCAGGTTGTGAAGGAATACAATCCCAAGAGTGGTGCTTATCGGGTATTCAGATCATCAGACAAAGCCATTCAGATGGACTGCTTCCACAATGTGAAGTCGGAAGATGATCACGTTTGTATCGATGGTGCAGGCGGTATTCTCTATATCACGCCCTCGGCGAATATAGATCAGGAACAGTCAACAGCCCACCCCGTCGTCACCTCTATCACAATCGACGGAGAGCCGCAAATAATTGGGATGAACACCAGGCATATCGAGATAGGGCACAATGCAGTGAATATCGAGATACAATTCTCAACACTTAATCATCTGCACGCCGACAAGGTGTCGTACGCCTATCGCCTGAGCAGTATTGATGATCAGTGGCACTACCTGCCCCAAGGTGTCAATAAGGCCACATTTGTACGACTGCCTAAAGGACAATATACTTTAGAACTGATGGCTACCGATGAATATGGCTGCTGGGGGAAGAGCGAGAAAACCTTGACGCTCTACAGGCTTCCTGCCTGGTATGAGACGTGGGGGGCTCGTCTGCTATACATCTTGATGGCTTTTCTTTCTGTCTCGTTGTTTGTGTACTACTATCTGTCGCGCCAAAAAGAAAAGCAACAGTATAGAATGAATGTACAATTGACAGAATTGAAACTGCGCTTCTTTACCAATATAAGTCACGAATTGAGAACGCCCCTTACGCTGATAGTAACACCATTGGAAAGTCTCCTGAAGAAACTAGATGCCTGGGAGCAGGAAGGGGATGACAATCCAAGAATTTCCATGGTCAGCAGCCAACTGGCGACTGCCAACCGGAATGCCAACCATCTGCTTCAACTCGTGAATAAACTATTGGACTTCCGCAAACTGGAGATGGGACAACAGAAACTGGAATTAACCAATGGAGACTTCTGTGATTTCATAAGAACCACATGCGAGACATTCCGACCTCTATCCGAAGAGAAGCGTATAAACCTGGTATATAACATACCGGAGAGAAACTATTTTATGAACTTTGACAGTAATAAACTACAGCACATTATGTACAATCTGCTTAGTAATGCCTTCAAGTTCACGCCCTCTGGCGGACAGATAACCGTTGGAGTCACCGAAACTTCATCGGAAATTATCAGCATATCTGTCAAGGATACGGGCTGTGGCATTCCTTCCAACGACCTGCCCTACGTGTTCGACAGATACTACCAAAGTACCAAACCTGCTTCGCCTCATGTGACGGGTACAGGTATCGGTCTGCACCTCACCAAGGAGTATGTGCAGATGCATGGCGGCTCGATATCCGTGAATAGCAAGCAGGGGGAAGGCTGCACCTTTACTGTCTTGCTTCCCACCAACCTCCAGTTAAATGGAGCCGTGGTTCCCCAGGAAGAAACTGCCACGCCCCAGAGAACCCCGGAAACAGACACATCGAAGGCCAATATCCTGATTGTTGACGACAACCACGAGTTCCACCAGTTCCTGGCCAGTGAATTAGAAGAACAGTATCAGGTGCATCAGGCTGGCGATGGCCGTGAGGCGCTCCGCATCGTGCAAGAGCAGGATATCGACCTCGTGGTATCTGATGTGATGATGCCCGTGATGGACGGTATGGAACTTTGTCGCAGCATCAAGCAGGACATCAACACCTCGCATGTCATGGTTATCCTGCTCACCGCCCGCAGCGCGGAAGAGGCGAAGATGGAGGGATTCCGTTCCGGTGCTGATGAATATCTCTCCAAGCCTTTCAATATGGAAATGCTACAGTTGCGTATCAACCACCTGCTGGAGTTGCGCCGCATGCGGAGTCAGGATTTCCTGAAAGGTGAAGAGACGAAAGTAGAAGAGGTTGCCCTGAACGAAATCGACCAGAAGTTCCTGCGCCAGGCCATCGAAGCAGTAGAGAAGAATCTCAATAATGAAGAATACGACATCGATGCCTTGGCCTCCGACGTGTATATGAGCCGCTCCACGCTCTACCGGAAAATTCATTCCTTGACGGGACAGAAACCGAGTCTGTTCATCCGTGCCATCCGTCTGAAGCATGCCGCCCGGCTCATTAAGGAAGGCCAATACACCATAACAGAGATCTCTGATATGTGCGGGTTCTCATCTCCCAGCTATTTCAATCGCAGTTTCAAAGCACAATATGGCATCCAACCTGGAAACTATAAATAGAAGAAGAATTGAATCTGTACCGTGATACGGTGCTCCTTGTTGTCAAATGTTTGGAATCTCTGCGAATAAGTCCTTTGCCGTCAGTTGGCTATGGATAAATGAGGAGTGAACACCACGTGCGACACCCATAGGGGTGATGAATGTGTGAACGGGACCGCGCTGGATATCCATCACTTCCATGAACAGATTTTTCCTTGAGTTAAGCCGCTCTTCGTAGTCCTTCGTGATGGTATATGGTCGCTCGCTGAATTTCATTTCCACAAGATGGATGATCTTGTCTGCCCTGCTGATGACAAGGTCTATCTGGGCACCTTTACGATGATCATCCTTACTGGGGATGAAACGCCAGGCAGAGGACTCGGTGGCGATACCAGAGATACCCAGCCTGAACTTGATATGTGGCAAATGACGCAAGCACACCTCTTCGAAAGTAAATCCTTCCCACGTCTCTACGCTGCGGTCAGCGAAATGATGTTGCCAATATTGTTCGTCGCGTGAACGATTGCCCTCCGCATATTGGAAATAGAAGAGTGTATAGAAGTCGGCTAACCGGTAAAGCGTCTGTTTGCTCTTGTTGCCGAATTGCCCGTAGGCCACGATGAAATCGCAGCGTTCCAGGTTATCAAGCATCTTCGTGAGCCCTCCACCACTGTAACCTGTGGCTTTCTCTATTTCGCTGCGTATGAAGCCTTGTCGCTTGGTGGAGAGAAGCCTTACGATGTTGATATAACGGTCTGCTTTTCGGAAGAGAGCACTATACAGTTCATTAAACTCGTCACTGAGATCACCACCGCGTCGGAAAATCAGAGAATCGACATTCTCTGGCAGACTTAAATAGGGACGCAGGAGACTCAGATAATATGGCACACCACCAAACAGCATGTAACATTGCAGAATCTGATAGTCATCCCACTCGAAACCATGCTCTTCAAGGTACTCTTTGCACTCATTCAGATAGAAAGGTCGCAAGTAGATGCGATGGGTGATGCGGTTATGGAGTCCACCCTGGTTGTCTTCAAGTTTCTCTTTCATCCAACTTGTAGCACTTCCACAAGCGATGAATACGATGTCATCACGGTCTTGCACCCAATTGGCCCAGAAATACTCCAGTTCAGCCACAAAGTCGCTTCCCTGTGTATCCATCCAAGGCATTTCGTCGAAGAACAAGACCTTGCGTTTCTCCGTGCATCCTTCCAGGTACTTCTCCAACTGCAGAAAGGCCTCATGCCAATTCTCAAGAAGTGGTATATCCGCACCTGGGGCAAACCGCATCAATGCCTCGCGAAAGTTCTGCAACTGGACGCTTTTCTTTTGCTTATGGGCACCCACATAATGGAAAGTATAAATATCGTTGAAGAATCTACGTACAAGGAATGTCTTTCCTACTCTTCGCCGTCCGTACATAACAATTAGTTCTGAGCGATGGGAATCCATTGCCCATTTCAATTCTTCACATTCCCGTTCCCGTCCAATGAGTCGCTCTGAAGCCTCCATACCTTTCTTGTTTTTGATTTCGAGGGCAAAGATAGTACTTTTACTCCAATTCTCCAAACGTTTTTATCCAAATGTGGGGTAAAATATATGGATTTGGACAAAAACCGCCATATTTTCGTCCAAATATAGGTAAAAACATATTGATTCGGACAAAATTCATCATAGGAACTCTGCGCCGTGATACGGTGAGAATCACCTATCACTGCTGACAGAGAACAGCAAACAGGAGGATATGCCGATAAGCATACCCTCCCCCCTTTCCGATGGGCGGCTACAGCCGTACCCCTGCGGCGGCTGCCGAGCCCAGCGCACCTAACAAGGCCGTGAGCACTGCGATCGCCACCTTCACAATGACCTTCCAGTTCTTCATAATTCCTCCTTTCCTTTCTTAGGGTTTAACATAGTCCCCGCTCGCATCTCGCGAGCGGGAACGTTCGCTTAATCGCCAGAACCACTGCCTGACCCTCCGTTACCGGAACCGCTGTCTGACTCGCCGCTCTCTGCCTTGGGCTTCGAGGTGTCGATCTTGAAGGCGCCCAGACCGTTCCAAAATGCATCCTTGCGAAAGATAGTCTTTCGGGGTGCGAAAGATATTCTTTTGAGGTACGGGAGATAGTCTTTCGGCATGCGAAAGACTATCTCCGCTGCTCCAGCGGGGCCCACGGGGGTAGTCGTGTGCGTGGCGTAAGACACACGCACGTCGGCTTTCTTATTTTTATGATTATTATCTTCGTTATAATCATTATCTTCATTATAACGCGCGTTATAACGTGTGCGCCCGCGTAGAGCCTTCTGCTTGCGGCCTATGCCGAGCGTCTTCGACAGGTAGGGGCTGTAGAAAGTTTCGTCGGCACTGCACTGGCAGTCCTGTGCCAGCTTCTTGAGCATACGGCGGTGGCCCACGGCGTTATGGCTTAGCCGCAGGCAGGTAAACAGGGACAGTGTCGCTCCCTGCGCTTTGAGCAGGCCCTCACGCTCGATGAGAGCCGACATTCCCGGGAAATTTTTAACCATTCTCAGCTTCTGGTCTTTAATCGTTAAACACTTGTGTCGCGAACACACCTGCAAAGTTACTACATTCGTCGGGCGTTTGCAATAGCAGGATGCAATCTCCGTTACCCAATGGGTAACAGAAATTGTACTGTCGTCTATTTTACAAGCCGTTTAATTCTCCGCCTGCCACTTGGCGATGCGGTCGGCCACGTTCTGCTGCAGGTTGTAGTAGAAGAAGCCGTAGTCCTGGCCGTGGTAGCTCTCTGGGCCGAAGATGGCCTCCATGGCGGCAGGTATGCGGTAGGGCTTGGCGGCCTCGGTGGTCACTACTACCACGCCGCGCTCCAGGTTGATCTGTGCGTCGGCCATGCCCTCCGTCTTCTTGCCGTTGATGCGCGAGCCCAGGTTCTGGCTCGCCGGGGCATAGGTGTCGTCGCGCTTCCAGTTCAGCGGGTTGATGCTCATGGCTCCCGGCTCTACCACGAGGCTCTTGGCATTGCTGTTGGCCGTGCCCTCGGTGTTCCAGCTGACGATGACGCCTGTGTCGGTGGCTCCCTCGGCGAACTTCAGGTGGGGGTTGTCCTCGAGATACTTCCCCGTGACGCTATAGCCGACGGGGTAGGCCGCTACCATGCGCTGCAGGTAGTCCTGATGGCGGGCGAAGTAGCGCTCGAGCAGTTTCAGCGTGGTCTGCGAGCCCTGCGAGTGGCCGGCGATGATGAAGGGGCGGCCCTGGTTCAGGTGCTCGAAGTAGTAGTCGATGGCGGCGGTGGGATCCTGGTCGGTCACGAAGTTGATGAGTTCGGTGAAGGCCTCGTGGCTCAGTGTGTTGGCATAGGTCACGTCCACCTGGCGGTACAGCGGTGCGAACAGGTTGCAGCTCTCGGTGTAGACTTTGGCGGCATTCTCCAGGTTGGCCGTGGCTGCGGTCTTCATGCCTTCGTCGTCGATGTCGGCGATGGCGCTCTGGGTGATATCCTGGCTGGTGTAGGCCGTGGGGTAGAAGTAGATGGCATCGACGGCCTTCCCGATCGAGTCGGGCCGTGCCAGCCAGTAGGCTGCCTCACTATAGTCGATGGGTGTCTCAAACTTGCCGATGCCCGGGGTCTGGCGGATAGCTTCGGGCACTGTCTGCTGCCAGTCGCTGGCGGCTGTCTCATGACTCTTGCGGTTGACAAGTATTATGAACGAGATGACGATGGCTATGGCCAGTACTATGTTCGCTGTGATTAACGTACGTTTTGACATATTGCTATTGTTTTTGTTGGGGTCTTACCGATGACAGATGACAGTTGGTTTCTCTGCTTCCGCCTGCAAAAATACGACTTTATTCCGACAATTCGGCAAAAAAGGGGCAGAATTTCGAAAATACTTTGTAACTTTGCACCCTGAAATGAAAAAACTGGCACTTATTGTCACCCTGTTGCTCGCCTGGCATGCAGCCAAGGCTCAGCTGACGATCAACGAACTGATGCAGTCGAACATTGACTGTATCATGGACGACCTGAACGATTTTCCTGATTCCTGGGTGGAGCTCTATAACCCCACCAGCACCGGCATCAACCTTCAGGACTACCGGCTGGGCATCACCGAGAATGCCGACGAGGCCTGGGCGCTGCCGTCGAAGATGGTGGGCGGCGGGCAGTATGTGCTCGTCTACTGCGACAAGGTGGGCCAGAGCCTGCACACGCCCTTCCGCCTCGACTCGGGCAAGGGCTGCTCGGTGTATCTCTTCCAGGGCACCACTGTGGTGAGCAAGGTGGAGGGACTGAAGAAACAGCCGGCGCCGAACATCGCCTACGGCCGGAAGACCGACGGCAGCGACGAGTGGGGCTACCAGCTGAAGCCTACACCCGGTGCCGCCAATAGCGGTGAGATCTGCGACCACGACCACATACTGGGCGAGCCCGTGTTCAGCGAGCAGGGCCGCGTCACCACCATCAACCAGGCCATCCCGCTGAGGCTCTCGCTGCCCGAAGGCAGTCCCGAAGGCACCGAGATACGCTACACCACCAACGGCGCGGAGCCCACGGAGAACAGCGCCAAGTACACCGGCGAGCTCAGCATCAGCAGCTCGACGGCCATCCGTGCCAAGCTCTTCTGCCCGGGCTGGCTGTCGCCGGTGAGCACCGTGCACTCGTACATCTTCCACGACCGCCACATGTCGATACCCGTCATCAGCCTTGTTATCGACGACAAGTACCTGAACGACCGCAGCATAGGCATCTTCGTGAACAACAAGACCCACGAGAAGTGGCGGCAGCACGACTGGCGGCGCCCCGTCAACCTGGAGCTCTTCGACGTACAGGGCCGCCCAGCCCAGCTGAACCAGCTCTGCGAGACCCGCATCACAGGAGCCTACTCGCGGGAAGCCTCGCGCCAGTCGATGGCCATCTACAGTCACAAGCGCTTCGGAAAGAAGAACATGGAGTACGAGTTCTTCCCCGACCAGTGCCCGGGGCTCACGAACTATAAGTCGGTGGTGCTGCGCAATGCCGGCAACGACCGCGACTACATC
>ERZ842401.7387-NODE-7387-length-11271-cov-4.669668_pt1 | contig 11271 bp, 8 predicted proteins | sample MGYA00521270_ERZ842401 | MGnify/ENA primary metagenome ERZ842401 (study PRJEB31892, sample SAMEA3878208) | bioreactor metagenome | biome: Moose rumen | place: Sweden | collected 2011-10 | study: EMG produced TPA metagenomics assembly of the PRJEB12797 data set... | reverse complement strand
GGAATACCTATATGAGCACGTCAGCCGGTACGTGATGGATCGTTATCATCTGCACACGGCGGAAATCACCGGCAGCGTGGACGGCAAAACCACCATTCCACGCCTCCACGGTGACCTGAATACAGTCCTGACCTGCTTTTCCCCGGTGTCCAAGGGCAGGGATATGCTGATGCCCGGCAGTACGGACGAGATTGATATCCTGATCGCTACCGACTGTATCTCCGAAGGCCAGAATCTGCAGGACTGCGATTATCTGGTGAATTATGACATTCATTGGAACCCGGTGCGTATTATTCAGCGCTTCGGGCGCATAGACCGTATCGGCTCCCGCAACGCCCGCATACAGCTGGTCAACTTCTGGCCGGATATGGATCTGGATGAATACATCAACCTAAAAGACCGTGTGGAAACCCGCATGAAGATATCCGTCATGACCTCCACCGGCGATGATAACCCCATCGATATGGAAGAGAAAGGCGACTTGGAATATCGCCGCCAGCAGCTGAAACGGCTGATGGATGAAGTCGTCGATATCGAGGACATGCAGAACGGCATTTCCATCATGGATCTGGGGCTGAACGAATTCCGGCTGGACTTACTGGAGTATATCAAGCAGCACGACGATGTGGAGCACGCCCCGCACGGAATGCACGCCGTCGTCGCAGCGACGGATGATATGCCGCCCGGCGTCATATATGTATTGCGCAACATCAACGGCGATGTGAATGTGGGCAACCAGAACCGACTACATCCGTTCTACATGGTCTATATCGGCGAAGACGGCGAAGTGGTGTGCGACCACCTGAGCCCCAAGGATCTGCTGGACAGGATGCGCCTGATCTGCAAAGGCCAATCCGAGCCGGACAAAGAGCTCTGCCGTGTATTCAATCAGGAAACGAAGGACGGCCGGGAAATGGGTCTGTACTCCGAACTGCTTTCTGACGCGATAGACTCCATCATCCATGTGAAGGAAGAAAGTGACATTGACAGCTTCCTAAAGGGCAATCAGATCAGTTTTTTATCAGGCAAAATCAAGGGACTGGACGACTTTGAACTGATATGCTTCCTCGTGATCAAGTGAGGTGAGAAAAGATGCTGGGCCTGCCTGCTGCCACGGAGATACGAAAGGTCATCACCAAGAAAAAGGTGTACGAGCGCTTTGGCACGGAAATGAGCGCAGAGCGCCGGAAGAGCTTTGACGCGGACATTGCCCGCATCACCCTGGTCAACGAGATATCGCCCGTTTCCGTGAATATTCCCGAGGGTGAAGGTGTAAAATCCTTCTTCGTTATCCTGATCGCTCTACGGAAGAAGGACTACGACAAACAGAACATCGCCTTCATCGCAAAGATGTTCGGGCAGAAGCTCCTCCTCGTGCTCGAATATGAAGGGCAGCATTCGCTCACCATCTGGCAGACGCGCCTGATTCAGCAGGACTGGACAAAGCCGGAGAACCTTCACATTGAGCTCGTCGGGCTTGACCTGGATAAGGTTTGGGAAAACATTGTCGCAGGAACAGCCGGTGTGGAGGTGGCCCAGGGGCAATCGCTGGACGAACAGCTTGCCGCACAGCAAAAGCGGCAGAAGCTGGAAAAGGAAATCGCCAAGCTGGAGAAACTGGCATGGGCGGAGAAACAGCCAAAGCGGAAGATGGAATATGTACGACGCATAAACGAATTAACTAAGCAAGTGGAGGAGAAAGATAATGTGTAACAACAGTAATTCCACTGAGGGACGCACAGAGTACCTTCAGATGATACAAGGAACGATTGATAGGATGTCTACTTCATCAGCTATTTTTAAGGGCTTCACGGCCGCTGTCTTAGCTGGGGTATCAGCCCTATCCTTTTCTGAAACAAGCACAATAGCAATTGTTCTATCATTCCTTCCAATACTATGCTTTACGCTTTTGGATGTCTATTATCTACAACTTGAAAGGAGATTCAGATACCTATATCAACAGGTTAGAAATGGATCACATGACATAGATTTTGACTTGGATCCGCCAAAGGCACATGAAATCCTGAAAAAAGACGGCAAATCAAATGTTAGGCTCCTTTCATGTTGTTATTCAACAAGCATACTCTTGTTCTATTTACCGATGATTATCATCAGCATCGTTATCGTCATTATGAAAATCGGAGGTCACTTGTGATGAAGCGTCAGGTCTTTTTCAGCTTTCATTACGCAACGGACGTATCCTAAATGAGTGGAGGTGCGGAAATAAATGGCCCACAAGACTTTCATATCATATAAGTACAGCGAAGCCCAAGAGCTCAGGGATCGTATTATTGATGCCCTTGGTGACGATGCAACTTACTACAGAGGCGAAACAAGCGACTCACCAGACTTGACGGATACATCTACAGAAAACATAAAGCGTAATTTACGTAATATGATGTACGATACTTCAGTCACAATAGTCATTATCTCTCCTCATATGAAGGAAAGTAAATGGATTGACTGGGAGATTGAGTATTGTCTAAAAAATACTACGAGGAAAAATAGGACATCACACACTAATGGTGTTGTCGGTGTAATTATGAAATGGAATGGAAGTTACTCATGGTTTAAAACGCTTCAAAGGAATGAAGATGGTTGCTCTACTATGAGTTATGATACAAGCAAAGTATATAGAATTATCAATAACAACCGATTTAATCAGAATCCCAAAAGATATAGTTGCAGTATATGCCACTCGGTAGATGCTCTCACTGGCTCGTACATAGCTTATGTTGAAGAAGAAGATTTTTTGGCAGATCCTCAGAAATACATCGATAACGCCTATGATAAGAGCGAAAATGATGCAAGAGGTTATGACTTGACCAAGACACGTTGGAGGAAAGAATAATGGTTGATAAACTCAAGATGCACACCCCCAACCAGGCTGATGAAAATTTCCGCAAGCTGGCGGCTCTTTTCCCCAACGCCGTGACCGAGGCCATCGACGAGGCCACAGGCGAGGTCGTGCGCGCCATCGACAAGGATGTGCTGACGCAGGAAATCTCTGCCCGCGTGGTCGAAGGCCGCGAGGAGCGCTATCAATTTACCTGGCCGGACAAGAAGAAGGCTATGCTGGCAGCCAATGCCCCCATTGCCGCCACCCTCCGTCCTGTCCGCGCCGACAGCGTAGGCCGCGACGGTACGCCCGGCGGCTGGGACAGCCAGAACCTGTATATTGAAGGCGACAATCTGGATGTGCTGAAGTTGCTGCAGGAGACATATCTGGGCAAGGTGAAGATGATTTACATAGATCCTCCGTACAACACAGGCAATGATTTTGTATATGAGGATGACTTTGCCGAGGAAGCTGATGAATACCTTGCCCGAAGTGGACAGTTTGACGAGCAAGGCAATCGGCTGGAACAGAATACGGAGAGCAACGGTCGGTTTCATACCGACTGGTTGAATATGATCTACCCAAGACTACGCATAGCGAAGAGTCTAATGACGGATGACGGTATTATAGTTATCTCAATTGATGAAAACGAAATAGACAACATGAAGAAGGTCTGTACAGAAGTGTTCGGACCGGGTCATCTTGTTGCTCAAATTACACTTTTATGTAATCCCAAAGGAAGGTCACAAGATAAATACGTTGCTAATTGCCATGAATATGTACTTATCTACTCCAAAACTATTCTTCCAGGTGGTAGTGTATCTATACCTAAAACTAAAGATGAAATTCAAGAAGATTATTCGCTTTTCGATGAAAAGGGGAATCCATATCGCGAGCTGGAGCTGAGGAATACTCATCGTGATTTTGGAAAATTCAATCGTCCTAAATTGTGGTATCCAATATATATTCGTTCTGATGGAAGCGCATCCTTGGAAAATGAACCTGGGACCATTGAAGTATATCCGTTTTGGGATGATGGATTTGAAGGATGTTGGACATGGGGAAAAGAAAAAGCGCAAAAGGAGATACATCTGCTTGTAGGCAAAATGGTATTCGATAAAATGAAGGTCTATCGGAAGGCATATGCTTTTGAAGATGGTGAAGCGCCACTCAAACAAGTTAAGTCCATATGGACTGACAAAGCCTTCTTTACCGAAAAAGGACAAGCAGTTGTAAATGCGTTATTTCAAACAAAAGAAAAACTATTCCAAGCACCTAAATCAATATGGATGATCCGTCAATGCTTATTGATGGCGCAAGAAAAAGATTGTATTGTGCTTGATTTTTTCTCTGGTTCTGCTACTACAGCTCATGCTACTATGCAGCTCAACGCTGAGGATGGTGGTCACCGCCGTTTTATAATGGTTCAGCTACCAGAAAAGACCGACGAAAAGAGTGAAGCCTTCAAGGCTGGCTTCAGAACCATTTGCGAAATTGGAAAGGAGCGTATCCGTCTCGCCGGCCGCAAAATCAAGGAAGAAGCCGGCCTGACCGCCCCTGACCTGGACATTGGCTTCCGCGTCCTCCGCCTGGACAGCAGCAACATGCAGGACGTGTACTACAACCCCGCCGAGATGGCGCAGTCCCTGCTCGACCTGACCACGGATAACATCAAGCCCGACCGCACGCCGGAGGATCTGCTGTTCCAGGTAATGCTGGATCTGGGTGTGGAGCTTTCAAGCGCCATCAAAGAGACCATCATCGACGGCAAGAAGGTGTTCGATGTGGCCGACGGCTTCCTGCTGGCCTGCTTTGACACAGGCGTCACCACGGAGACCGTGACGGCCATTGCGAAGAAGAAGCCCTATTACGCCGTCTTCCGCGACAGCAGCATGGCCAATGACAGTGTGGCCACCAACTTCGACCAGATTTTTGAGACCTATTCGCCGCAAACGACGAGGAAGGTGCTGTAAATGGGAGCTATTATTCGACCGATTGAAAAGAAAGACATGTTTGCTTTGGCGTGTCTTGCTGACGATGAATGGGAGCCTAAGCTTACTGCGTTAGCACCTTCTTTTGTAAAATGCGATGGAAACATTGAACGATGCTATGTGGCTGAAGACTCAGGAGAATTACTTGGGTTTATCTATGGTTTTGTTCTTCCAAATGGCCTCCTTATACCCGAGATGCTCTATGTTCGTTCTGAGAACAGGAAAACTGGAATCGGAACTCAGCTACTGAAATATCTTGAAAGAGAATCTGGTTGTTCCAGCTCACAGATATTCTATCATTCCTCTTTGCATGATTATTATGCGAAACGTGGATATATTTATGGCGAGAACCTGGAAACAGCCATGAAAGATCTCACCTCAACGGAGGAGATTGAACCATGAAATTCCGCTTTAAGATTCAACAATACCAGACGGATGCGGTAGACAGCGTTGTCCGCGTGTTTGCAGGACAGCCTTATCATTCTGAAATCAGCTACCGAAGGGATGTCGGCGAGGCAAAATCCCTAATCGATCCTGCGGGACCGGTTCAGTTGTCCATCCTCCCTCCGGAGCAGCCGAGCTTTTTTGATGCTGATCCCATGGATGATACCGGCTATCTGAATGAAATACTGATGCTTTCAGATGCTCAGCTTCTCCATAACATCCATGAGATCCAGCAGGAAAACAATATTCGTCTGTCGGATGGCCTGATCAAAACTCATGGCCGCTGCAGCCTGGACGTGGAGATGGAAACCGGCACGGGCAAGACCTATGTCTACATCAAAACCATGTTCGAGCTGAACAAGCGGTATGGCTGGAGCAAGTTTATCGTCGTGGTGCCCTCCATCGCTATCCGCGAGGGCGTGAAGAAGTCCTTCGAGATCACAGTCGATCACTTCATGGAGCACTACGGTAAAAAGGCGCGGTTCTTCATTTACTCCAGCGCCAACCTGAACCAGTTGGACAGCTTCTCCTCCGACAGCGGCATCAATGTGATGATCATCAACACGCAAGCCTTCGCCGCCTCCATGAACGAGGAGAAAAACGTGGAGGGTCGCAAGGGCGATGCCGCGGCGCGCATCATCTTCTCAAAGCGCGACGAGTTCGGCAGCCGCCGCCCCATTGACGTGATCGCCGTAAACAGGCCGATCATCATCATGGACGAGCCTCAGAAGATGGGTGGTGAAGTAACCCAGAAGACCCTGGCCAAGTTCAATCCACTGTTCGTGCTGAATTATTCCGCCACGCACGCGAAACAGCACAATCTGGTGTACGTGCTGGACGCGTTGGACGCCTACAACAAACGGCTGGTCAAGCGCATCGAAGTTAAAGGCTTCGAGGTGAAGAATTTCCGTGGCACGGATCAGTATCTGTACCTGGAATCCATCGTTCTGTCTCCGAAAAAGCCGCCCATGGTGCGCTTGGAACTGGAGATTCAATATCAGAAATCCATCAACCGTGAAACCCGCCTCCTGGGTGTCGGTGACAACCTGTTCTTCGTCTCCAATGAGATGGAGCAGTATCGCGGCTTCTCCATCGCGGCGATCGATCCCATTGCCGCGACAGTCACTTTTACCAACGGCTTTGTCATTCACAAAGGTGATGTGGTCGGCGACGTGTCCGAGGCCGATATGCGCCGTGTCCAGATCAGGGAGACAATTATTTCACATCTGGAGAAGGAAGCAGAGCTGTTCAGCAAGGGTATCAAGTGCCTGAGCCTGTTCTTCATCGACGAAGTGGCCCGATACCGCCAGTACGACGCGGACGGTAACGAAGCTCTGGGTGAATACGGGCGCGTTTTTGAGGAGGAATATCTCGCCGTCCTGCGGGATTACCGGACATTCCTTGATCCGGTCTATCTGGCGTATCTGGATGGGATTTCCGCTCATGATACGCACAGGGGCTATTTCAGCATCGACAAAAAGACAGGACGCGCCATCGACTCGACCACCAAGCGCGGCAGTGAATTCTCTGATGATATCTCCGCCTATGATCTGATCCTGAAAAACAAGGAACGGCTGCTCAGCTTTGACGAACCGACCCGGTTTATCTTCTCCCACTCCGCCCTCCGCGAAGGCTGGGACAATCCGAACGTGTTCCAGATCTGCACACTCAAGCATGGCGGTGACAGCACCACGCAGAAGCGTCAGGAAGTAGGCCGCGGCTTGCGTTTGTGCGTCAACCAGGCTGGCGACCGCATGGACGCGGAGACTGTCGGCGATCAGGTGCAGGCGCTGAATACCCTGACGGTCATTGCGAGCGAGGGCTATGCCACCTTTGTGGCCGGGCTGCAGGAGCAGACCCGCGCTGTCCTCTACGACCGTCCGCGCAAGGCCAGCATCGAATACTTCGAGGGCCGCAATATCATCATGGCCGATGGTCAGCAGGCTAAAATCACCCCGCCGCAGGCCAGGCAGATCTATCAGTATCTTGTTCGCAACAACTATATTGATGAGGACGATAATGTCACACAGGATTACCGTGACGATGTAAAAAATAATAAGCTTGCAGTTCTGCCGGAGGCACTCCGTCCGATGCAGGAAGGCATTCATAAGCTGGTACAGGCTATCTTCGATGATAAGGTGCTGGCCGAAATGTTCCAGGATGGCAACAAGACCCCCGCACCGGAGAATCCGCTCAACGACCGCTTCTACAAGCAGGCTTTCCAGACGCTGTGGACGGCCATCAATCATCGCTATGCGTATACAGTGGACTTCGATTCCGACGAGCTGATCCAGAAAGCGATTGCCGCAATCAATGCAGAATTGTATGTCAGCCAATTGCAGTATACCGTTTCTGTCGCCAGCCAGCGTGAGCATATCACGGGTGAGCAGATGCGCGAAAGCGACGCCTTCGGCGCGGTTAAAACAAAGACCAATACGCTAAAGCATGCGGAAATCAGTCAGATCAAGTATGACCTTGTCGGAAAGATCGCCGAGGGCACTGTGCTGACCCGCCGCACGGTGACAGCCATCCTCAAGGGCATTGATCCCCTGAAGTTTGCCATGTTCCAGAACAACCCTGAGGAATTTATCACAAAGGTCATTCGGCTGATCAAAGAGCAGAAGGCTACGATGATCGTGGAGCACATCACCTACGATACGATCGAAGGCGGCTATGACAGCAGCATCTTCACTGCGGAAAAGCACGGTAAGACCTTCGACCAGGCTTTCCCCGCGACAAAGGCCATTCAGGATTATGTGTTCACGGATGGCACTGCTGAGAAGAGCGTGGAGCGCAAATTTGTAGAAGCCTTGGATGGTTCCCAGGACGTGAATATCTACGCCAAGCTGCCGAAGGGATTTGCGATTCCTACGCCGGTCGGGCATTATTCTCCGGACTGGGCTATTGTATTTAACGAAGGAACCGTACGACACATTTACTTTGTTGCTGAAACAAAAGGAACAATGGATAGTTTGAATCTCCGCCCAATCGAAAAGGCGAAGATCGATTGCGCTAAAAAACTTTTTTCAACGTTATCCAATGGTTCAGTAACATATGATCATGTAGATAGCTTCCAACAGTTAATGAATAAGGTAATGCAATAAAAGTTTCCCCGGCTCAACGAACTGAGCCCCTCCCGCAGGAGGGGCTTTCTTTAGTTCGCTGCACCGCTGCCAGCAAGCATCTGCAGCATTTTCACCATATCCGGGTTGCTGAGTACCTTCGCCAGCTGAAGCGGATCAAAGCCCATTGCGTTCATCTGATCAACAACCTCAACCTGCTTCCGCCTAACCTCGGCTTCCGGCTCTGCCCCGCGTCCGGTATAGAACGCCTTTTCGAGCAGTTTCGCGTTTTCCTGCCGGTTCTCGTCGAGAATGTGGGAGTACTGATCCGTGACCATGGATGCCTGTGCGTGGCCGGAGTCACCCTGAACGGACTTGATGTCGCCCTGGTTCAACTTCAGCTTATAGGTGATACTGGAGTGGCGGAGACTGTGAAAAACAATCGGCGGCAGGTTGTTTTCTTCAATCAAGTTCTTCAACGCCTTGCGGATCTGTGCGGATTCGCAAGGCAGTCCGACCGGCGTTGCGATCACCAGATTGAAATTGGCGTATTCGTTGCCGATGGCTTCAATCGTTGCGTCCTGCTCCATTTTCCAGGCAATGAGCATCTCAGCCACAGTTTTCGGAAGGAAAACCTTACGGATACTCGTGGGCGTCTTGGGCGTTTTCAGTACGAGTGCCGTCCGGTTATGAAGCCCCTGATCCGGGAAGACCGTAATGATATCCTTGGAGTCCAGCGCTTTCATAGCCTGCTTGCTCACACGCTGTAATTCCTTGGTGATAGAGATAGACGCTTTACCAGCCTGGATGCTTTCATCGGATATATCAACACAATCCCAGGTCAGAGCCAGAAGTTCTCCAATACGGAGCGTGCAGGAGAAGGCCAGGTTAAGGCAAAGCTTCAGCCGAGGGTCCTTGCAGCACTCGATTGCCTTAAACAGCGTCTGCGCATCCCAGATTTCCCGCTCCTTACATTCGTGCTTCGGAACCGTGGCATAGACAGCGGGATTCTTATCGATCAAATCCCATTTCATGGCCTGGGTAAAAGCGCTGCGAAGCACATTGTGTATTTTCCTGATTGTGGCGGTGGTCACCATGCGCGTTTCGTTGGTATATTTCTTCACGCAGATCGCAGGAACAGCCGGCGTTGTCAGGAGCTTCTGATAATACTTCTCCAGCGTATGAGACGTGACCTCAGACAGCTTCAGCTTGCCAAGATACGGCTCGATATAGTGATTGATCAACCCGGTATTGCTTGTGTAGGCGGAGGGTGACCATTTCGTCTTTCCATAAAGCGACACATATTCTGCCATCAGTTCGGTGACCGTGGAGCACTTGGGAATGACGAAGGTACCAAGCTGCTGTGTGTATTCGATCTCCGTTTTCCGGGTGTTGGCCTCGCTCATCGTCTTAAACGTTTCCCATTTCTGACGACGCACACCTTCTTTGTCGAAGTATGAATACACAACACAGAACCTGTTATTCCGAGTAACAATAGTTGCCATTCATCATCCCTCCTATGAAAGTGCGGACAGGATGTCCGCGTACTTGAAGTACCAGGTTCGTCCAATCTTTTTTCCTTCGGCTTTGTTGCTTTGCAGTGCCCGATAGATCCGCTGGGCACCAACATCCAGCAGTTTTGCCGCTTCCGCTACTGTCATGAATTCCTTCTCATTCTCCTGCTTGGGACAATGTTCGCCAGTATTTACGTGGTAAGTCTCCTGACCCTCAAGCCAGTACAGGAAGCTTGCTTTGGTAATTCTGGGCCGATCCGCAATGCGTATGAGTTTCAGTTCATCTCTGTGTTCGTAGTACAGCTTCCAGGCCTGTCTGGAATCCAGGCCAAGCATCCTGCCCATTTCAGGAACTGTCATGGAGGCTTCTTCTGTGGGGCGATCTTTTTCCCGGTCTTTCATGTTCCGATACCGGGACTGTGAAGCATACCAGTCATCAAAAATCACCTTCGGAATCCAGAACTTGCCTTCCAGCGTCAGTGTCAGGAGCTTTTCCCTGTGGATCAGCTCCCGTACACTTTCGTTTGCAAGGCCAAGAATCTTCTGAATATCCCGAATCGAATACATGTTGTCATGCAGCGCAGCGCCAGGCGGGGCGCCATCGACTTTCTTGTACCAGTCCTGCCTGGCATACCATTCTTCAAAGCTGGCCCTGACAACGCGCAGCTGTCCGGCGATCACAACAGTGTCGAACAGCTTCTTGTTGACGAGATAGTAGCTTTCAGTCTTTTTCAGGCCCAGCAGGGCACCCATGGCGCGCACGGTCATGGTTGTCGCTTCACTACTTGCCATCGCAGCTTCCTCCTTCCGTTCAGCTAACAGAGATGGTAGCACGCCTTCCGCCAAAGTTTTAGTCTGTCGTCGGCCTGAGTTAGCTGGAAGAAGATCATTGCTGCTGATACAGCCATGCATTGAAGCTTTCCTTGGGAATCCGATAGCCAACACTGTTGATCCTGATCGAGGGAAATACCTTCTGGTGAATCAGAGAATAGACGGCTTTGCGGCCAACACCCAGGATTTCCATTAACTCATCAACCGTATAGCAGCGGCGTTCCTGCGGGATGCTCTGACTCCTGTTCGTGGGCTGCTGAAACTGCATCATTTCCATCACTTTGCTCCTTAATCTTTTCGTTAAGGAATAACCCTTACATATATCAATGTAAAAATCGAGGCAAAGCGACACCGGTAAAATGAAAGTAAAGTCAAAAAAATTCCGGATCGCATGATCCGGATGAAAAACGCTCACGAGATTCATCACTTCAGGAGATATGTTGCGGCTTCATCGGCGATGTGTGTTACCCAGGCAAGTGGAAAAGCAGCGTATGCGTTGCTTGTGTCGCGGACGGAATCTCCACCGGTGGTTGCACCCATGTGGCAGTTAATGGCGGCGGCCTCATCGGTTTTTAGTTTCATAAACTGCT
>ERZ842401.7386-NODE-7386-length-11274-cov-4.434798_pt1 | contig 11274 bp, 8 predicted proteins | sample MGYA00521270_ERZ842401 | MGnify/ENA primary metagenome ERZ842401 (study PRJEB31892, sample SAMEA3878208) | bioreactor metagenome | biome: Moose rumen | place: Sweden | collected 2011-10 | study: EMG produced TPA metagenomics assembly of the PRJEB12797 data set... | reverse complement strand
CTGAGAACGGCAGCCGAGGTGTCGTCGCAAGAAGATTCTATTCCAAGAATTATGTCACTCATATCAATGCAGGTTTCCAAAGCGCAAATCTAATGAATTTAGAGCCATTCAAAACAGATTCTTATTAAATTTGTAGGTTATAGATTTCGGGCAATTATCGTCTGATGGGTAAGATAGGCAAAATTCTGGGCTGGACTCTGATAGTCCTGGGCTGCATTCTGATGACAGCCTACCTCATCGTGCAGATTCCCTATGTCCAAACAAAGCTCAGCAAATATGTCCTGGAAAAATTTACCAACAGCATAGATGCAGACATAACCCTGAGCAAGGTGGAGGTAAGGTTCTTCAACCGCCTTCATGTAGAAGATTTTGCCATCATATCCGGAGATACGCTGGTATATGCAAAAGACCTGGATGCCAGGTTCTCCCTCAGAGGGCTGCTGGACAAAAGCAAGGCCCTGAAGTCTGTGAGCGTCAGCAACGGAGTTTTCAAACTCATTTCCGAAACCGATTCCACAACCAATCTGAGCCGCATATTTCCACCTTCGGACGATTCCTCGCCGCTGGAACTGGATGCTGCCCTGAGCAGTCTGAGCGTAGAAAATTTCAGATTCTGCCTGATTGACCCGTTCAACAACAAGGGGGCGGAAAGCGGGCAAATCAATTTTTCCGACCTTGATGTCTATGACATAAACCTCCAGGCTAAAGACCTGAGCTTTACAGACGGCATCTTCAAAGGCAACCTGGAAAAGATGTCGGCAAAGGAAAAGAGCGGATTCTGCGTGGGTTCCATTTCAGGAAACTTATTGCTCGATTCCGGCGGAGCCACGCTTTACAATCCTGACATTCAGGCAGATGGAAGCCATTTCAGCGGAGAATACCTCAAGATCGGCTTTAACGAAGCTTCTGACCTGAAGTATTTTTTGGACAAGGTAAACCTTCAGGCAAAGTTCAAGAACACTAAAATTGCACTCAGGACAATCGGACGGTTTGCCCCAAAATTTTTGTCGTCCGATATGGAACTGCTTGCAAACGGAGAAGTCAGTGGCACTGTCAGAAACCTGACAATCAAGACCTTGGATGCAGTTTCCAAGAGCGGGCAGACTTTGGTTTCTCTGAATGACCTCAGGCTGAAAGGCTTGCCCGACATAGAAAAGACCACGGTCAGCGGCAACATCAGGAGGCTATCTACCAACGGACCGGATCTTTCGGACATTGTTGCAGGCCTTACCGGCGGGCAGAAGATAAGCTTCCTGAGCCAGCTTCCGCCGATGCAGACCTGGAACTATAGCGGAACACTGAACGGCACTCTGGCCCACCTTGTTACGGACGGTGTACTTTCTACCGAAGCCTCCACCATAAAGACAAATGTTGCGGTCAATGTCCTGGGCAAGGGTACAGAACCCCTTGTGGCCTGCAATGTAGATGTAAACGACTTTAACCTGCGTCAGTTTACCGGCAGCCCCATGCTCGGTTTGTTCAGCGGCAAAGGCAGAATCAGGGTAGATACCTCCTCCGGCAATTCCACCTCCATTGCCATAGACAGCCTCAATGTCAGAAAGATAGGCATTAACGGCTATAATCTGGGAGGCCTGTTTGCCAAGGGTGTTTACTCAGACGATGTATTTGACGGAAAAATCATCTGCCACGACCCTGCCCTTGACCTAATGTTCCAGGGCAACATTGCCACATCGCTCAACGACGGCAGCGTCTTCAACTTCTATGCAAACATCCCCTATGCCGACCTCAAAGCCCTCAACATAGACACCAGAGAAGGCCTGTCGGAAATCAGCACCTTCATAAGCGCCGACCTCTTTTCCGATTCAGAAAGCAACATCTTCGGATACCTGAAGATGGACAATACTTCATTTACCAATTCTCACGGAAAACAATATATCGGCAACCTGGACGCCACCTCCCTGTACGAAGACGGAAAATATGTAATAAACATTGTATCAGACTTCTTGAAAGCCAGATACGAGGGTACCCAGATGATAGACAGCTTCATCTACCAGTTCCGTCACCAGGTTCTCAGAAGGCATTTCAGCAATCTTCTCAAGCCCTACAACCAGACCTATGCCAACGAAACCTACGGCCAGCAGTTCAACCTCACACTCAAGACCCTCAACACTCAGGGTATCTGCGCATTCATCATGCCCGGCCTCTATATTCAGAACGGTACATCGCTGAGAATAAATGTAAACGAAAACGACCATTACAGAATTACCGCCAACAGCGGAAGGCTGGCATGGGAAAACAACTACCTGAAGAATGTCAGGCTGAACATTTCCGACAGAGATTCCATCATTGGGGCCTCGCTGTTCTCCAGAGAAATAGTGGCTGCCGGATTTGCGGTTGACAGCACACGCATGATTGCCAGCATACAGAACAACAAGGTTGACTTGGGCCTCCAATTCCATAACGACTCCACTCTTACCAATCTTACCAACCTGAATGCCGTTGTATCTATCCTCAGAGACACAATCCTGACGGCAAACGGCAAACCCGAGCATCTGACCACCCCTATTGCGGTGAATTTCAAGGAATCGGATATTACCCTCAGAGGTAACAAGTGGAGAATCAGGCCGTCTGAACTGGTGTATTCAGACTCCTTGATTATCGTGGATGGATTCAGGATAGAAAACAGCAGACAGCTTTTCCTTGCCAACGGAACCTTGTCGTCCGTAAGAAAAGATTCGCTGGGCATTACTACGGAGAACTTTGACATAAGCATATTTGACCAGTTCCTTGACAATCCTCTGGGGCTTGGCGGAAAATTCTCAGGAAATGCCCGTATTTCGCTCAACAAAGACGATACAAAGATGTTTGCCGCCTTCCGCGGAGATTCTGTCATGATGAACAACTATCCGGTCGGAAACATGGATTTGAACGCCAACTGGTCGGCCGAAAATCAGAGATATGATATAGGACTTACAACCCACAAAGACGGAACAAGAAAGCTGAACCTCGGTGGATGGTACAGGCCTTCGGATTCGTACGTAAGTGCAAGCTCAGACCTTAACGAATTGGGGCTCAAATACTTTGAACCGTTCCTGGAAGGCGTGGCCTCGGATGTGAGCGGAACTATCTCCGGAAAAGTGAATCTGAACGGCCCCATAGACGATCTGTCTCTCTCAAGCACAGACTGCAATCTCAACAAGCTCCGTTTCAAGATAGACTTCCTGCAGGTTCCGCTGACCATAGACGGTCCGTTTAAGGTCAACGACAACGGAATCCAGCTGAAAAACTGCAAACTTGCCGATACTCTGGGCGGAAGCGGCCGCGTGAACGGAGGAATAACCTACAACAAGTTCAAAGACATCAAAGTAGGCGTAGGTATCACGCTCAACAATGTACTCAGCCTCAACACAGACGAGGCCGATAACGAAGATTTCTACGGCAAGGTGTTCGCCTCCGGAAATGTAAATATCAAAGGAGACCTCAAGCATCTGGTGCTGGATGTGAATGCCACAACCGAAAGAAAAACCATGCTCCATATACCCCTTTCCGGAGCATCCAGTGCAAGTTCTTCAGACATCCTTACTTTCAGGCAGGAAGAAAAGCCGGTTGAGATAGACCCGTACGACACCCTCTTCTTTGCCCGCAAGACAAAGGTTTCCGAACCTATGGAACTTGAGGTCAACCTCAACGCCAATGCCACATCCGACGCAAGCGTATGGCTGGAAATAGACAAGTCCACCGGAGATATCCTCAAGGCCAAAGGAAACGGAAGGCTGGGCATAAAGGTCAATCCTTCCAAGAATATCTTCAGGCTCTCGGGTAACTATACCATAGACGAGGGCAGCTACCACTTTGTTCTTATGGGCTTGGCTTCCAGAGATTTTACAGTTCAGCCCGGAAGCAATGTAACTCTCAACGGAAAAATCGGGAACACAGCGCTGGACATAGAAGCCCTCTACACCACCAAGACATCCATAGAAAGGCTCATTTCAGATTCCACGGCAGTAGGCACAAGCCGCCTGGTGAACGCTTCCATAAAGATTACCGGAATATTGGACAACCCTCAGATAAAATTCGGCATAGATATTCCCGACCTGGATCCTACCACCAAACTTCAGGTTGACAATGCCCTCAATTCAGAAGACAAAATCCAGAAACAGTTTGCATCGCTCATTGCTTTCGGCAGCTTCACTCCGGAAACCGATTCGGGCATATCTTCCGGAAGTTCAGCTATTTACGCAAATGCAACATCTATGATTGTGGGTCAGGTGAATAACCTTCTGATGCAACTTGGCATACCTTTGGACCTCGGGTTCAACTACCAGCAAGGTTCCGAATACATCAACGACGCATACGAAGTGGCAGTATCCACCCAGCTGTTCAACAACCGGGTAATAATAAACGGAAGCATGGGCAACAACCCCTACGCATCCTGGGGCGGAACCGATGTCAGAGGAAACATAGACATTCAGGTAAAGATAGACCGCCGAGGCAATGTCCGCATGACCTTCTTCTCGCACGCAACGGACCTTTACTCCAGCTATCTGGACATGAGCCAGAGAACCGGTATGGGTGTAGCCTACCAACACGAATTCAATTCGTTCAAAGACCTGTTCCGCAAACGCACGCCTGCTCAGAAAGAGTACGACAGAAGACTAAGTATCAAGGAAAAAGAAGAACGCAAGGCAGCCCGCCAGAGAAAAAAAGAAGAAAAGAAAAAGGCCAGGGAAGAATCCAGGGCCTCTTCAGAAGACTAGCTACAGGGTAACTTCAACAATCCTGCCTATGGCCGAAGCATCGTAAGGCCGCTCAACTCTGATATAGTTTCCGGTATATCCTCCCATCACAGCCGGCGAACCTTTTATCCGGCCCTCGAACAGAACTTTCTGTACCGTACCTTCAAACCGTTTGACATATGCTCCGTGAAGCTCATCCGAAAGAGTTTCCAGAGCTTTTACCCTCAGCGATTTAACTCTTTCAGGCACCTGACTGTCCATCTTGTCGGCAAGCGTGCCCTTGCGCCTTGAATAAGGAAAGATATGCAGGAATGCCGGGCTTATCCTCTTGCCCAGAAATTCAAGCGTAGATGAAAATTCTGAGTCGGTTTCGCCCGGGAAACCGACTATTACATCTATTCCGAAGAACACATCTCCCATCTTTTTGCGGATATAGTCTATCTTGCCGGCAAAAAGCTCGGTATCGTATCTGCGGTGCATCCTCTCAAGTGTGGAATTGCACCCGCTCTGCAGCGGAATGTGAAAGTGCGGCTGAAACTTAGTGCCTGAGGCTATCCAGTCTATCATACTGTCTGTAAGCAGGTTAGGCTCTATTGAAGAAATCCTGTATCGCTCAATGCCACCGATTTTGTCAAGGGCCTTCATCACATCCAGCAAACCTCCTTGATAATCGCCGATATTCACTCCCGTAAGCACTATTTCCTTTACTCCTTTCTCAGCGATGTTCTTTGCCTGTTCAAGCAGTACTTCAAGGGGGACACTGCGGCTTCTGCCTCTGGCATAGGGAATTGCGCAATAGGAACAAAAATAGTTGCACCCGTCCTGAACCTTCAGGAACGAACGGGTTCTTTCTCCGAACGAGCAAGCCGGAAAAATGTCCTCAGCCGCCGAAGGGCTGCACGGCGAACCCTCCAAAAGCTCCATGCATCTGGAAAAGACGCTCCCCTTCCTATCCTGCCCAAGCACAACGGATACTCCTTCAAGAGCCTCCAGTTCTGCCTTTTTAAGCGTTGCGTAGCAACCTGTTACGGCTATTATGGCCCGGGGATTGAGTTTGTGGATACGGCGGATTATGTTACGGCATTTCTTATCGGAATGTTCCGTTACGGTGCAAGTGTTTACAACGCATACATCCACTCCGGAAGAATATGGCGAAACCTCCCTGAAGCCTTGGCTTACAAACCGTTGGGCAATGGAAGAACTCTCTGCAAAATTGAGTTTGCAGCCCAGCGTAGCCACCGCAACCGTTCTGCCTTTGACCCCGTCCATTAAATCTGGAATGTTACGCTGGAAGCGTAGAGGCGGCCTCCGAGCGGAGGGTTGATTTTGTCTATTGTAACGGATATTACACTAAGGGCCGGAAACTCCGCCTTTATCCTTCCGGCAATCCTATGTGCCACATTTTCAAGCAGATTTGAAGCAACGGCCATTTCTGCCGCAACTATGTCGTACAGAGTCTGATAGTTTACGGCATCGGACAGGCTGTCGCTTTGGGCAGCGGCGGAAAAATCGCCTTCCACGCTCAGGTTCACCACAAACCTGTTGCCCACCGTCCTTTCCTCCTCAAAGCATCCGTGGGAGGAAAAAAACTCCATGTCCTTGAGTTCTATCTTGTTCATATCCAAGTATATTCTTATTTAATTGCAAATTCAGCCAAGCAGTATGAAAACGCATGGGCGCTTTCCTATCTTCAGGCCGGTCTTTCTCCAAACGCCCACCGGAAGAGTCTTTATGAATTCGTCCGGCAGACTTATATCCGCCGCAACGGTAAGCATGGTTGACGGGGCGCAAACCTCCAGTATGGAACCCAGCAGGGCATCGTTCCTGTAGGGAGTTTCTATGAAGATCTGGCTCTGGTTCATCTTGCGGCTGTTTGCCTCATAGAGGCGCAGCTTAGCCTTTCTTGCATCCTCTTTTACAGGAAGATAGCCATTGAAGGCAAAGTTCTGACCCTGGAGCCCGCTGGCCATCAGGGCCATCATCAGCGATGACGGACCTACCAGTGGAATTACCTGGACATCCTCTCTGTGGCAGGCTGCCACCAAGGTGCTGCCCGGGTCCGCCACGGCCGGTAGCCCCGCCTCCGAAATCAGCCCTACATCGTTGCCCTCCAAAAGCAGGCTCACATAAGCCGCACCCGTTTTTGCGGGCGTGTGTTCGTTCAGTTCGTAGAAGTTCAGGGAGTCTATCTTGCCCTTAAGCCCGCATCTCGACAAAAACCTTCTTGCAGTGGTAATCTCTTCCACTACAAAATGTTTCAAGGATTCTACGATGTATATGTTTCTGGGCGGCATGCTGTCCACCACAGTACCCTCACCCAGCGGAGAGGGAATCAGGTATAATTTTCCCTTGGCCATACTGAGGGCAAAGATAACTCAAAATGCCGTTGATAAGGAGCGTTTTGCTATATTTGTTTGTCTGAAATTACTACTGGAACAATATGCTCAACTCAATAACATTTTTGGGAACAGGAACATCCACCGGAGTTCCGATGATAGGCTGCCACTGCTCAGTGTGCAGCAGCAGCAACCCTAAAGACAAAAGGCTAAGAACCTCTGCCTTTGTCCATTACAACGGGCTCAAGCTGCTGATAGACTGCGGTCCGGATTTCAGGACCCAGGCTCTGGCAAACGGCATCGAAGACTTTGACGCCCTGCTTTTTACGCATCAGCACAAAGACCACACCGGTGGCCTGGACGATGTCAGGGCACTCAACTACATCAACCGCAAGCCTACTACCATCTTCTGCGAGCAGAGGGTTCTGGAGGGCCTCAAAATGGAATATTCTTACGCCTTTGCCCAAGAGCCCTACCCGGGAGTTCCAAAACTGGACATTCACATTATAGACGAAAAGCCGTTCGAGATTTCCGGCCGGCAGATCATACCCATAAGGGCAATGCACTACAAGCTCCCCATACTCGGTTTCAGGATGGGAGGCCTCTGCTACCTGACAGATGCAAACTATATCGCCGAGGAAGAGCTGAAAAAACTCAACGGGCTGGAAATCATGGTCATAAATGCCGTAAGAAGAGGAAAGCATATCTCTCACTTTTCTTTGGAAGAGGCCGTATGCCTGGCCCGGAAGATAGGAGCAAAAAAGACTTTCATCACTCATCTTTCTCACCAGATGGCAGAAGACGAAAACAAAATAAAAGGCACCCATGCAGATCTTACTGCAGAGATGCCAGAAGGTATATTCATAGCCTACGACGGCCTGAAAGTCAATTTCTGATACCTTGCCCCGCGCTTTTACAAGTTGTCAAAAGAAAAGGGAATCAGATCGTTTACAGAGGATATCACCTCAATCTTTGAAGCGGCCCCCAGAATTATCTTTATGGGCTTTCCTCCGCGATTCTGGGCGTCCAGCATGACCTGTATGCAGGCTCCGCAAGGCCTTGTTGGGGTTTCTGTAAGCTTGCGCCCTTTCTTTGCGGCTATGGCCATTGCCTCTATAGGTACATCCGGAAAAGTAGAAAGCACATAATACAGCAGGGAACGCTCTGCGCACATTCCTGAAGGAAAAGCCTCGCTTTCCTGATTTGCGGCTTTGAAAATGCGCCCGTCGGAGACTCTTACGGCCGCCCCTACCCTGAACTTGGAATAAGGCGAATAGGAAGCGTCAGTTGCGGCTATGGCCTCTTGCAGAAGCAGGGCTTCCTTTTCCGGCAACTCAGAAATACTGGAATATTCCTGATAGCTTATGACTTTTTTCTTTTTCATATACCGCAAATTTAATAAATTTGTGTCAGTTGTAACATATTTTTACAGGTATGACTAAGAAAAACAGATTTGCAAAGTGGCTTGCCGTCATAGTAATTGTTCTTGCAGTTCCCGCTTGCATAGGGCTTTACCGTTTCATGCAGAAGAACAAGAAGAATGTTGCTCACAAGACCGTTCTGTATGTAAGGCCGGATACAGACTTTTCTGCCCTGATGGATTCTCTGGAAAAGCATCTTATTGATATCGGCTCATTTATAAAGGTTGCAAACCGTGAGCAGCTGCCCTCTCACATACATCCCGGACGCTATGTCCTGGATTCTCTGGCCACCAATATCCAGACTGTCAGGAATATAAAATACGGATACCAGACTCCGCTCATGCTGCCTCTGAGCGGAAGAATCAGGCATGCAAAAAACCTTGCCGCAAAACTCGGAAAAAGAATGATGGCAGACTCGGCCGCGTTCATGGAAGCCTTTACGGACAACCAGTATCTTCAGACTCTGGGTACCGATACTGCAAACGTACTTTCTCTTGTCATACCAGATTCCTATGAATTTTACTGGACTGCAACTCCAAAGGATTTTCTGGAAAGGATGAAGAAAGAGTATGACAAGTTCTGGACTGAGGAAAGGCTGCAGAAGGCAAAGAACATAGGTCTAAGCCCAAAAGATGTCTCAATTCTGGCCTCCATAGTTTATGGAGAAAGCAATTATGTACCTGAATATCCGAACATTGCAAGCGTGTATTACAACCGTCTCAAAAAGGGGTGGAAACTTTGCGCAGACCCTACCGTAATTTATGCTACCGGAGATTTTACCATAACCAGAGTTCTCAAACGGCATCTTGAAACCGATTCGCCCTACAACACGTACAAAGTCTATGGGCTTCCTCCGGGCCCTATCATGGCCCCCACCAAAGACTGCCTGGACGGAGTGCTGAACCTGGCCAGGACAGACTATATGTTCTTCTGTGCCAGCCCAAAGTTCAACGGCACGCACCGCTTTGCCAGAAACGAAAGAGAACACTTTGCAAACGCCAGAGACTATCGCCGAGCCTTGGACTCCCTTACACGCGCACGCGCCCAGGCAGCCAGACAGAAAGCTGAGTGAGAGATACTTTTTTTGAAGATTTCAAAAAAAGTGTATCTTTGCACCGGGGTAAGTCATATACGACCAGCTCCCTCAAAACTCCCCCAGGATCGGAAGGTAGCAAGGGTATGAGGTTGTAGCGGTGCGATATATGTAGCTTGCCCCTTCTTTTTGTTAATTTTGCAGCATAATGAAGATAATCGTAGGACTCAGCGGCGGAGTGGATTCCAGCGTTGCAGCCTTGCTTTTAAAGCAGCAGGGCTACAATGTAGAGGCTATGTACATGCAGAACTGGCACGACATAACCGGAACCCTGCACGGCGAATGTGAGTGGGAAGAAGAAAAAGCCGTGGCCGAAATGGTGGCCCGCAAAATTGGCATTCCCTTCCATTTTGTAGATCTGAGCCAAGACTACCGCAAGCAGGTTGTGGACTATATGTTCTCGGAATATGCCGCAGGACGCACTCCCAACCCCGATGTGCTGTGTAACAGCAAGATAAAGTTTGCCTCGTTCCTGGACAAGGTAAGCCAGCTGGGCGGAGACTATGTTGCAACCGGGCATTACTGCAAGAAAGAAACAATAGATGCCGGCGGCCGTCAGATTTGCCGGATACTGGCCGGAGACGACCCTAACAAAGACCAAAGCTACTTCCTTTGCCAACTGACTCAGCAGCAGCTATCCAGAGCCCTCTTCCCCATAGGCCATCTTACAAAGCCCCAGGTCAGAGAAATAGCCCGCCAGGCTTCGCTCCCTTCTGCTGAAAAGAAAGACAGCCAGGGCATTTGCTTTGTGGGCAAGGTTGACCTTCCGGTATTTCTCCAGCAGGTAATCAAGCCAAAGGACGGAAACGTGGTGGAAATCTTTGCAGAAGATTTTGAAAGGATAAAAAGCAGGCAGGCACCGGATGACTACAGCCCCGTAAAATACGCTCCGCAAGACGGAAAGATCATAGGAAAGCACATCGGAGTTCAGTACTACACCATAGGCCAGAGGCATGGCCTGAACATAGGCGGGCATCAGGGCAGCATCTTCATAATTGCCACGGATCCAGTGTCAAACACCATTTATGTGGGAGAAGGCAAAGACCATCCGGGGCTTTACCGCAAAGGCCTCAGAATCAACGCAGGAGAAGTACACTGGATCAGAGACGATCTCAAGATGGACATAGGAGAAGAAAGAGCCTATCTTGTCAGGATACGCTACCGGCAGCCTCTGCAGAAGGCTGTTCTGAATATGCACAAAGACGGAATGTACATACTCTTTGACCAGCCTCAAAGGGGCATTACCCCGGGGCAGTTTGCCGTATGGTATGATCCAAGCGGTGAAATGCTCGGAAGCGGCCCTATAAAGGAGTAGTTATCTCAGCCGCTCCAACGCCTTCTGTACCTCGGCATCAGAGAGGTTGTCGTAGCGGATGTAATGGTCCAGACCGTACAGATTACGGATTATCAGCCCTTTAAGATAGTTCTTAAGTTCACCGGAAGACTTCTGGAGTTCCTCTTCTGTAAACTCAATGCCGTTCTGAGCGGCATAATCCAGAAACTCCTTGAAATACTCGTCAGACACTTCAAACCCCTTTACGAACTTGGAGTATGTGCCGTATTTCTTTTCAAATTCTCTGCGATGATTATCTGAATATATGCCCACAAAATCGCTGAGAATGCCCCTGTTTACAGCCAAAAGATAGCTCTTTGAATAATGCGAGGTATCTACAGGAATATAGACATCGGGGATGATTCCGCCGCCTCCATAGACCGTGCGCCCAAGC
>ERZ842401.7385-NODE-7385-length-11275-cov-3.128788_pt1 | contig 11275 bp, 14 predicted proteins | sample MGYA00521270_ERZ842401 | MGnify/ENA primary metagenome ERZ842401 (study PRJEB31892, sample SAMEA3878208) | bioreactor metagenome | biome: Moose rumen | place: Sweden | collected 2011-10 | study: EMG produced TPA metagenomics assembly of the PRJEB12797 data set... | reverse complement strand
TTTCGCTGTTTGATCCTGACAGCGATCTGCAAATCAACCTCATCCGGCAGGACAACAGCACCCTGTTCATCCCGTATCCCCATTTCATGCTGGAACGGAAGGGGTACGATGCCTATCTCAGCGCTCCTGTTCATGGACTGAACGTTGAACAGCATGAAGCGGATGGAAAAATCATTCCGCTGTTGATTATTGAATCGAGGTGAAAAGAATGGGCAAACACACGAACTATGAATTGTTCGGCTGGGATTCCTTCGGAAAAGGGCTTCCCGTTCCTGAAAAGGAAGCCCTGCAGAACATGATCAATGAACTCGGATTTGAAGAATATGATTCCAATACTGACGAGAACCAGTCCTATATCATGAGCTTTGGAAATGAGAGCTTTCATGCCTATGACACCATCCGGGAGGCTCTTTCCCAGTACGCTGGACAGCACACGGGCTATCTGTTGGAATTGCAGTATGAATGCCCCGATGACGAGGATCGTCAGCATATTCGTTTTCACGGCACAGACACGGAGGAATACGATCAGATTTCCGTTTTTCCGCCCTTTACGCGGCTGATGTATCCCAGTGAAAACGACGAATTGCCTGTCTTGGCGTTTCTTTTCGTCGAAATGGAGGGAATGCCGGAAGTCCGTATCCTGGTGCTGACGGAACGGCGGCTGAAGGAAGATGAAATCGGCAGTCTGGAGGATTCCATTTCCTCCTATATGGAGAACGTGGAGGCGGTGAACTATGAGCAGGCTGTTCGGGATGTAATGAACGCCACGGATATTGGCTACTGGCTGCTCACGCCGCAGACGACCTTCTATATCTGATTCCGGGGAGGGAGACACATGCGTTGTACCTGCGGCTGCGCCCGCTTTATCGGGCATCAGCTGATTCGGGCGGACGTGGTGGTGGATGAGAAGGGAGAATTCCTGGAGAATTGCGAACCGTCCCTGGAAGCCGCCATCTATGACGCGGAAAAGCCTTACGGCCCCTTTACCTGTACTGTGTGCGGAAAAGAGTATGAAGAACTGACGGATGAAAAGGAGGCGTGACTTTGTACTTGGATAACTGGCCGGAGAAATTGCAGGAATATGCAGTGGACATTGCTGATCGCAGGATGGGCGACGTGGAGCAAATGATGCAGCGCAGCCCTGACGATTACCCGGAATACACGGTGGCGCGGGAAAATATCGCCGAGCAGGAACAGGCCCTGATGGACAAGCTCCATTGCGTTCCCTTTGATTTCGACGGACTGGAATGCGCTTTCAATGCCGTCAACGCGGCATTGGCGATTCAGGTTTATCTTCAGGGTGTGCAGGACGGCGGCAGGCTGTATAACGCCTTCATCACCGGGGAACTGCCGAAAAAGCAGGAATGAGAATCACAGAAGGAGGGATCGCGCATGGGCGTCAACGTGTATGAGATCGTTACGAACCGCATCCTGGAGGAATTGGAAAAGGGCCTGATCCCCTGGCAGAAACCCTGGACGGGCGTGAGAACCGGTGCGTATAGCAGGAGCACGGGCAGGCCGTATTCGGTGCTGAATCAGCTCCTGCTGTTCAAGCCCGGGGAGTATCTCACCTTTAAGCAGGCCCTGGACGCGGGCGGCAGCATCCGCAAGGGAGAAAAAGCCAGCTTTGTGGTCTTTTGGAAGCCGCTTCCCGTCACTGAAAAGGATAAGGATGGGAAGGAAATCAAGAAGATCGTCCCGCTCCTGCGATACTACCATGTATTTCATATTGATCAATGCGAGAATGTGAAGCCCAAATATACAGAACCCAAGCTGACCTTTTCCGATCCCATTCAGGAAGCGGAAAGGGTGCTTTCGGATTACAGCCTCCGTTCCGGGTGTCGCATCCTTCACGCCAAGCAGGACAGGGCCTATTATTCGCCCAGTTTGGATGAAGTCCATCTTCCGCTGCGGGAGCAGTTTCCCGATATCCGGGAATACTATTCCACCGCCTTCCACGAATGCACCCATTCCACCGGCCATGAAAAGCGCCTGAACCGCCTGACCAAAGGCGCTTTCTTTGGAGACAGCGATTATTCCAAAGAGGAACTGGTGGCCGAGATCGGCGCAGCCCTCCTCATGAACGACCTGGGCATTGAATCACCCGCTACCTTCCACAACAGCGCCGCCTATATCCAGAACTGGCTGTCGGCGCTTAAGAACGACAATCGCCTGATCGTTTCCGCCGCGGGCAAAGCGGAAAAAGCTGCCCGCCTGATCCTGAACCTGGACGCGGCGGAACAGGCGGAGGCCGCATAATTATACTTGCAATATGCACAGAAGGAGATGAGCGAATGATTTTGGCTGCCCATGAAGCGCCGTACACGCTGTTTGTTGAGGATGACGAATATCCCATGAACCCCCGGGAAGACTGCGATCCCTTTGGAAAAATGGTATGCTGGCACAGGCGATACAGTTTGGGCGACAAGCATCAATATGACGATCCTGAGGACTTCCTGCGTGATCTTTATCGGAAGTCTGTGGACGACAACGCCAAGCGGCTGATCTCCTTCCTGAAATCCGGCAAAGCCCGGGGCGCGAGGCTGGAATACAACCGGCACACCCACGAATGGGAGCTGTATACCTACTGGTGCCTTCGCACGATCATTGGGGATTCCAAACCCAGGTGGGATTTGGAAAGCTCCGCCCCGAAAAGCCAGCTCAATGACAGCGGCTGGTTCTTTGACGATATGCTGAACGCTTTGACCATCGACGACCTGAAGGAGCTGCTGGGAGAACGGGAGGATCTGGTCATCCTCCCGCTTTTCCTCTACGATCATTCCATGCTGTCCATGTCCACCGGCTCCTTCCTGGGCCGGGCAGTCCACGCGGAGTGGGATTCCGGGCAGGTGGGCTACACCTACGCGGATCGGGAGGAAATAGAAAAGAACTACGGGGCCGTGAACAAGGAAACGGTCAAAAAGGCGGGAGAAGTCCTGGAAGCGGAGGTTGAAAGTTACGATATGTATCTCCGGGGCGAGTGCTACGGCTTCCGCCTGTACAAGGACGGCGAAGAGGAGGATTCCTGCTGGGGCTTCCTGGGCGATGTGGATGATCTGCTCAAGGAGCTTCCCTCCTACCTGCCGGAGGAATGCGCCGGGCTGGTCGAAAAGCTGGAGGACTGCACAGAAAGCGAAAAGGAATACCTGTTCGACCATCAATCGGCCTGACAAACACAAAGGAGGCGCTTATGAAGCAAAACCCCTGTCCCGCTGCTGGAGGGTGCAGCGCGTATGAAGAACAATTCAATATCCCATTGTTCAACGCCGCCGTTCAACTGGCCATCACCACCACGGAAGCGCCCAAGCAGATATCGCAGGTTCAGGATACCTTATGTAACCTTCCCTGGTATGAGAAAGCGGACAGCGCGGCGTTCTTTGAACCCTACAGCATCCGCTATGTAGGCGAATTGCTGGAACGGTACGGAGAAAAGCTGGGCGATGCGCCGGAAAATACCCGCGCCCTGGCCCTGGCGCTGGCCTGGACCGCGCCGATCCTGACGCCCAATATGTTCGTAGGCAAGCAGCGGGCCAGTTTTATGAAGGCGATCCTGAAGAAAGAAAAGAATGACGTTTATTTCGCCGTTGCCCTGTACCTGCTTTCGGAGGGGGAGGAGAAGGAAGCAAGGCTGCGGGCTTTGCTGAACCGTTCCTATCAGCGGACGGAAGAACTGATCTTCTTCCTCTGTTCCATGGAACGCGCCGAACCGTACTATGAGCAGGTCCTTCCTCTCCTGACGGCGCTGCTGGGCAAAGGGAGGACGCTGAAGGCGGCGGGCAACGGCGGGATCTTCGGCTGGCTGCTGGAACGCTGCGCCAAGGCAATCAAAGGCTGCCGCAAGAAGGACAACGCGCTCATGCGAGCGCTTTTTGCGCTGGCCAAGGGCTATGTGCGGGAAAAGGACGCCGCCCACAGTGTACTGCTCCAGGCGGGATATACCAAACTGGACATTCTGTACCTCAATTCGCTGTTCGTGTGGGACAGGAAACTGCAATACTATCATGCGATGCCGGATTCTATTCCGGCGGAAAAGCTGGCTGCCGCCTTTGTCCTCTCCTGCATGAACGCGGAGGTTCCGCCAGAGGATTCTATGTTGGAATATGCGACCTGGCTGTTGGAACGCTATCAGGAATATAAAGTCAAATACGAGGGAAACTCCGGCATCCGCATGGCGCTGGCCAAGGCTGTTCGCATTGTCTGCCCGAAAATCATGGTTTGGATGCTCCGGGATCTGGAATGGAAGGACAGTCTTCCCTTCGATGTATTGGATGACCGCTGGGATACGCTGGCCAGGGAACTGCAGAAGGGCAAATACCACGAAGTATTCAGGGAGCAGCTGGAGCATCAGAAGGAGCTTACAGCGGAAATCTTCCGTGCATGGCTTCAAAAATATGAGGTTTTAACTGGCAGCAGCTATCTGGACACATTCCGGGCCTTTTCATATGACGAGGAAGATATTTTTGACGCTTGTGTGCGGTTCGGCGCTATCAGCCTGTGGGATTTCTTCAATGAACACAAGGATGAGCAGGACACAAGATACCAGTATTCACCCTTGCGGTACGTCTGGGATATGGTCGCCGGCGTCAAGACCCGTCCCGCCTTTGACTTCTGGCAGTCGTTCTTTTCCACGTTCGGTATGCGGCAGCTTCGTTCCTTCTTTCAGGACAAATCCTTTCATGAAGCGTTTTCTTCCGCCTCCAGGGGCATTTATGGATATTCCAGCCACCAAAAAGAGGTTCGCTATCAGCGGACTTTCCTTACCCGGGAGGAAAACCGCAGGCTGTATGAATGGATCGACGAATCTGTCTTCCTGTTCGCCCCTTCAGACTATGATGATATGGTGTTTGCTTTCCTGACCGCCCCGGAAACCCTGGAACTGTATGACCGGACTGAATTGCGGCCCATTTTTGACGCCATCCAGGAAAGAAAACCGAATCATTCGGATATCCCCGCCCTGAAAAGGGTCTTTCTTTCCGCTGATGAACTGGAAGCGGAGCGCCAGGCGGAGGAAGAAAGGAAGCAGCGGAAAAAGCTGGCCGATGCCGAAGCGGAACGGATCAAAACCTGCAAGGAAATGGACGAACGTTTTGACGGCACGCTGGAATCCGTCATGAAGTATCTGGACCGCTGCTATTATTCCAGCGCCAAGCGTTACGCCGTTCAACATGCCGTGTGCCTTTTGGCCGGTATCCTCATGAAGCGGCGCACATTCAGCAAAAAAGAATTCGGAACGCTGCTGGAAGTGCTGGGCACGCTCGTTCAGTATGGCGAAATGAAACAGGCGGATGTGCTGAAAACCCTGAATGACGTGATTATGCTGGAAGAGGAGGAAGCGAAACATGCTGATAATGACTGAACGGATGAAAACCCTCGGCCAAATGGAACAGAGCGGCCTGGCCCTCAAGCTGACGGCAGAGTACACAGAGCAGCAGATCAATGCCTGCTGTGATCAGCTGGAGGATGGCGCGCTTGACAAAAATGTCTATCAGAAATGCTTCTCCATTCAGGCGGCGCTGATCACCGTTCCCGGTTTTTCTGAAAGGCTGCGCTTTCTCCTGGGAAACGGCGTTTCGGCCTATCAGGTGGAGCAATGGCTTTCGACGGTGAACGAAACGGGCTGCGGGATCATGGATTATTCCGGGGAGGAATTACTGTATGTCTTTTCCATGCGGCTGGCGGACATGCGCGGCAAGCAGGAATTTGCCCGGTATTATCTGCACAGGGGCTGGACAGAACAGGCGCTGCAGGCCGCCGCGGATAATGTGTTTGCCTGCTATCACGAATTGGAGGGCGGGTTGGCCGCATTACCGGAGGAGGAACGGGAATTGTTTTCCCATCCGTGTTTAAGCGCGTATATCAATGGCGCGGCATTTTCCGAAGTGCTGCCTCGGCTTGCCGCTCATCCCGTCTGTCTGTCTCTTCTGGACGCTTGGTGCGCCGCTGGGATCGAGCTTTCCCTGGATGAAGCGGACTGGACGAGCCTGTATGCTCTTACCGTGGAAATGAAGGAAAAGCTCGGAAAAATCCATGCTGTCCTTGGCACCAAAAATGAAAGAATGGATATTTTCCTGCGTTACTGGCTGGACAACGGCGCGTTAGCGGAAGAACTGGAAACCTTCATTCGCTGGACACGAAATCGGACAATGGGAGAAATCGACGCGGCGCTGGATACCTATCTGGCCTATCTGAACGCGCTGTACGGCAGCTTTGGAAGCGGCATCCCCTTCCGGGAGGTACACGGCGGCGCGTTCCAGCTGCTGGCCTATGCCTTGACGCATAAGCAGAAAGCCTTCCTGCGCCTGATCGAAGAAAACTTCCCGCTCTATCAATCAATATCAGACAGTTCCATGCTCTTCTATCAGGATTTCTATTCCAGGACGCGGCTGAACGCATTGACCCTCAAAAACCTGATGGAATGCAAGAAAATCACCGGCGGGAAAAAGAGCGGATACAGCCTGAACCTTCTCAGCCGGAGGATGTTCACCTTTGATGAGCTGAAAACGCTGTTTCAGGCGGAAAAACCCTATGCACGCCTGTATGACCTGCTGGATATTCCCCGAACGGACGACCGGCTGCTGACCATCCGGCAGCTGCTCAAGCACGATTTGCTGGATGAAGAAATGAACGGCGATCAGATCAGCCAACTGGCCCGCCGCCTCTCCGCAAAGAATCTGATGGACTGGCGGGATCAGGAGTTTGCGCATATCAAGGGACTGACGCTGCGCCTCTGTGTCCTCATCCTGTCCGTATATGATCAGGTTGAACGGTTCCTGCCGGATATCCGTACCAGCGATGAAGCGGATTTTATGCTTCGTCAGCATGAAGCGCTGAAAGCATATACGGCATGGCCGGAAGTGCTGAAGGACATCCAGCGTTTGGACAGCGATTGGGCCGCGCTGCGGGAGGCGCTCCAGCTGGACGGTGATTTTACGCGGGAGCATGAACAGGAGATCATTTCCTTCCTCTGCAAAGAAGGCGCGTCCATTGCCATGGATTATTCCCGGGGCCTGCATGATCCCGAGGGCTTTTACCGGATCGTGCGGGCGCTGCTCATGGGGCAGTATGAACAGGTGAAATATCACAGCGACGATCTTCAGCGGGAGCTGTCCTTCCCCATCACGGAGCAGCAGAAGCGGCGGTGGATGGAGAACACGGAAATCACGCAGGGAAAAATCCACGCGGAGGAACGGGACGATTTCTTCTCCACCATGCGGATCGGCCAGATTCCCCAGCGCACCTGCCTGAACTATAAGGATGGCGCATATCGCCATTGCCTGCTGGCCTGCTTCGACAGCAACAAGAAGATCCTCTACGCCACCATGGGCGGAAAACCCGTGGCCAGGGCCATGCTGCGCCTGACCAAGGGCAGCTTTACCGCACCGGGAGGCAAGGCGGTCAAGTCCCTGGAGTTTGCGGACGTGCTCAATCCCGACGACGTTGAGCCAGAAAAGAAAACTGAAGAACTGGCCGTTTTCCTGGAGCGCCTGTATACCAACGGCATTGACGATCTGGCCAAACAGACCGTACAGAAGCTGTTCGCTGAATTAGCGGCGGAGAAAGCAAAGGAAATGGGCGCCCGCGTTGTGCTGAGCCATGATTACCGGCCAGTTGCCGCCGATATGGACTTTACCGCCATGAATTACTATCTCTATATCTCCAAATCCAAAGCGGGCGAACAGTATCTGGACAGTCTGGGCGGTTCCCAGGGCGCCAGCAAGGAAGGCAGCTATTACGACAATATTTTCATGCTGCAAGCAGCGTGAAAGGAGGGAGTTTTTTGAAAATCATTCGCTGCTGCAATTGCGGATGGTTTGGCCGGGAGGAGGAAATCACCATTCCCGGCCATTGCCCACAATGCCAGGAATATGAAGGCCTGGAAATTTGTGGCCAGGGCATGGTATATACCAGGGAAGAACTGCGCGATCTCTGGCTGCTTTTCAGTGATGTTTCCATCACAGATGAAGACTGTATCGAAGAAGAATACCTGGGCTTTCCAGCCGGGACCTGTCGCTTTGATGTTTGGCACTGGTTTGATGCCCGATGGCCAGGCGGCGTATACAATCTGGTTTATGAAGGAGGAGCGCATGACGCAGGATGAACTGAATCGACTGGTTGGAAAGATTCTCGTTATCCGAAATACGCCACATCTCTGTATCGATACAGGCAGAGATACGCTACTGCTTTTGCAATTGGCTGAAAATGACGAACCGCTTTTCAAAAAGGACGATCCCGTACAGTTTGTCGTTGCCTGCCGTCCGTTCTTCCAGGAAGATGAACTTCTGTGGGCAAACGGCAGCTATTTTCCGCTGCTCGCTTACCGCGATTCTGATTTGCCGCCGGCTGCACAGGCGCTTCAGGATGCAATGAGGGCCCTCACACGGTAAAAGAAAGAGGTGGGCTGTATGGATTTGATCAACGACGGCGTCCTTTGGCGGCATATTATCAGGCGTATCCAAAATGATGCAGCAGGAGAGTACGGCGCACGGTTTCACATCTGGACGGATGGCGATATGCTGCTGGTGGATGATGAAACCGCTGCTGAAACCATTGCGGATTTTCTGGAGATTCTGGGATTTGATGTCTGTACAGGCTATTATGATCCGAATGAGGATCAACAGAGCGAAACGGTCAATGAATACACTGGATGGCATTATATTGATATCGAGTAACAAGACTTAGGGAAGGAGGGAAGCAGATGTCCATCACGCAAGCGCAATTATGGGAACTGAGGCGGGAGATCGTTCTGAACTCCTTGTATTACAGTGATTATGAAAACTCCTTTGGCTTGGACCGTCGCATTGTCAGCGCATTCTTTGATGGCTTTCTGGACTTCATCGAAGAGGAAATGAAGGAAGACATTCCAGGCTTTACCGACGCCGCATTTTTTAAGCATATTCCTGCCTATGACAACCAGGAATACCTATGGCAGTATTTCTGCGGTTTTGAAGATGTTCTGCCGGGGTGTTATCCAGTGGAAGAGGAGAATGTGGCTGCATAACGACGATACCTTTGGCACACAGGCACTTGGGCGGCTCTCAGCAATGGGAGCCGCTTTTTTTACGCAAAGGAGGCAGCATGGTACACGATCATGTGCATATTTCCTATGGCGTTTCCAAATTGGGCGCGGAAATTCCTTCCGTGAATTTACCTGTTGGCTGCACATGCCGGAAGGATGCGCCCTGCTTCAAAAAGTGTTATGCCCGCCGGGGACGGTTCTGCTTTCAGCGAAACCGTGCCTATCTGCAAACCAACCTGGAATTGTGGTACTGCGATCCGCAGTTTTTTGAGCGTGAGGTAACGATTGCTACATTTCGTTCCCGGTTTTTTCGCTGGCATTCCTCCGGCGATATTCCGGATGCGGATTATTTGGCCATGATGGTGCGGATCGCTCAAAATCTGACAAGCACCCGTTTTCTGTGTTTCACCAAGAAATATGAGCTGATCAACGCCTATATCGCAGAGCATGGCGCGCTGCCCGATAACCTGACCGTGGTGTTCAGCGCCTGGGGGACTTTCCAGCTGGAGAATCCATATAACTTACCTGTTGCTTACATCCGCTTCAAAAAGGAATCGACAACGATCCCGGAAAATGCCCGCCCATGTCCTTCCTATTGCGGCGACTGTGTTGCTACCGGCATGAGCTGCTGGGATTTGAATCCGGGTGAATCTGTTGTCTTTCATGAGCATTGATAAGGAGGAGTGCCAATGAACGAATGCTATTTTGTAACTGCAGACCGTTACCTGGAACAGTTCCTGTATGCCCATCGGATTTCTTTTATCCGCCAGTATTACGAAAAGGGGCGTACGCACTGGGTTTATCCCATGACCCTGCGTGTGCTGGATATTTTGCGGGAATATCTGGAGCTTCCCCAAACAGGAGGCGCCGCATGACCGTTCAGGATTGGATTGCTTTCTTTGAAGCGCATGTGGCCGCGGAAGAGAAACGGCCATTAACTGTTGCGCAGTACGGTTCCTTCCTGCGGCGGTTTGACCGCTATCTGCAAGAGCAGCATAATCTGAGCCTGAAGCAGGCGGATATTAGCTATGTCAAAGGGTTTCATCTTTCTGCTTATTTGCAGGAGTTGGCGGGGGAAGAACGGGCGGTCAGCACCCGGAATAACTATGTGGTCATCCTCAAGCGTTTCTTTTCCTGTATGAAGGGCATCGGCGTGATCAGCGATGATCCGTCCCAAATCCTTCATTGCGTTAAAGAAAAAAAGACGCCGGAAACCAAAGAAAAGCAGGCTCAGAAGCGATACACCGCTGAAGAAGTTAAAAAACTGATCGAAGCTATGTCTGGCTTGCACCCCAAGCACAACGATTTGCGGGACGCCGCCATTATCGCCCTGATTTTGGGCAGCGGAATGCGTGCCTCTGAGGTTTGTGCGCTGAATGTCAGCCAACTGGATGAGATCCGGGCGGGCGACGTGTTTTGCCAACGAAAGGGCGGCAACTGGGCACATGTCAGCGTGGCGGATTACGTTGCGCCTTGTATTGATCGGTACCTGCAAACGCGGAAAAACTTGAAACCGGACGATCCGCTGTTCCTGTCGCAAAAGGGAAATAGATTGGATCGAAAAGCGTTATGGAAATCCCTTTCCGGCAAGCAGCACAGGCTGAAATTGAAAACCGGCATCCACATCTTCCGGCACACGCTGCTGACCGCAGTGGATCAGGCGGGCGGCTCCGCTATGGCCCGGGATATTGGTGGGCATTCCAGCGTTTATATTACCAATCGGTATGTGCATACCAGCATGGAGGAAAGAAAACAGGCGGTCAGCGATACACCCTTCGCAGAAACAATCATGGCCGCTATTCCGCAAAAGCAGGCATCGTGAATTACTGATGAACAAACCGCCGCAGATTTTCTGCGGCGGTCTGTTTGGGTGATCGTAATAAAATATTACTGCTTCAGCTTCAAGCCGTCATGAAACGCCTTTCCGACGATTTCTCCGACAACACGATATGCGTTAGCGGCAGGATCAAAGATAATGGGGCGCAGCTTGCCCAAGTCAATTTTTCCATCGGTCAGGATCTTATCATCCGCCTGGGAGGAAACGATTTCACCGATCAGGTATCCGGTCTCGGAATCCCATGAGCGAACCTTGCATTCCAGGGTCAATGGATATTCCTCAATAATCGGCGCGTTGACATGGGCACTCTTGTGAACATGGCATCCCGCTTTTTCAATTTTATTGACTTTTTTTCCAGTTTCCACGCCGAAGTAATCGGAGATCAGGACGGTGTCCACTGTACCGAAAGCAACGGTGAACGC
>ERZ842401.7384-NODE-7384-length-11275-cov-3.287166_pt1 | contig 11275 bp, 10 predicted proteins | sample MGYA00521270_ERZ842401 | MGnify/ENA primary metagenome ERZ842401 (study PRJEB31892, sample SAMEA3878208) | bioreactor metagenome | biome: Moose rumen | place: Sweden | collected 2011-10 | study: EMG produced TPA metagenomics assembly of the PRJEB12797 data set... | reverse complement strand
TAAGCATGCAGACAATCCTGCCTCAAGAATAACAATTACACAAGCAACAACAAAATTAATGTCTAGTGCTAAGCCTGATATAACAATTGCAACAATGGCATATATCGCAAGACATATTAACAAAATAAGTGGTAAATTCTCCTTAGAAAAAAATCCCTTTAAATTAAAACCTGACATTTTATTCTTACTTACTTCCATGGATAAACTCTCCTAAACTTTAAATCTCTTAATTCATTGACTCAATAATTATAATAAAAGTGTCTATTTTTCTCAACAATTTAATTGATTTTTTACCCTCAATATATTACACTAATCTAGCGTAAAAGCAAAAGATAAATTAAGCTCCGATAGCTCAGTTGGTAGAGCACCTCACTCGTAATGAGGGGGTCGTCAGTTCGAGTCTGATTCGGAGCTCTTTCTATATTATTTTAAGGGAGGATAATGTATTGGAATTCATTCAATTCGATCACATTTCTAAAAGCTATGACAAACAGTTAGTTTTGGACGAGTTAGATTTATACGTAAAGGAAAATTCCTTTGTGACTCTACTCGGCCCTTCCGGTTGCGGTAAAACTACTACTCTACGCCTCTTAGGCGGATTCGAAAAGCCAGACTCAGGCAAAATTTACCTAAATGGCAATGACATAACAGCCTTGCCCGCCAACCTTAGGCCCATCAATACAGTTTTTCAGAAATATGCCTTATTTCCTCATATGACAATTGAAGAAAATATAGCCTTCGGACTTAAAATCCAAAAAAAATCCAAAGATTATATTGCAGATAAAATCAAATACGCTCTTAAGCTTGTTAACTTGGACGGTTTTGAGAAACGCTCCATTGATTCACTTTCTGGTGGTCAACAGCAGCGTATTGCTATCGCAAGAGCCATTGTAAATGAACCAAAAGTATTACTTCTAGATGAACCACTAGGTGCACTTGATTTAAAGCTTAGACAAAACATGCAATACGAGCTTATGAAGATTAAACAAGAGCTTGGCATCACATTTATCTATGTAACACATGATCAAGAAGAAGCCCTTACCATGTCTGACACTATTGTTGTTATGAACCAGGGCTATATTCAGCAAATTGGTAGTCCAGAGGATATTTATAACGAACCTGAAAACGCATTTGTTGCTGATTTCATCGGAGAAAGCAACATCATAGAAGGAATCATGATAAAGGATGAATTAGTTTCTTTCCTAGGCGTGCAGGTTCCTTGTGTTGATAAAGGCTTTGGCACCATGAGGCCTGTCGATGTGGTTATTCGTCCAGAAGACGTTGAATTAGGGCTTCCTGGAAAGGGATTTATGGATGGCGTCATTACAGATTGCTTGTTTAAGGGTGTACATTATGAATTAGATGTACAATGCGGTGAATACGAATGGCTGGTTCATACCACCAAATACTTTGAGGTTGGCCAAAAAGTTTCACTTAACGTAATACCTTTCAATATTCAAATCATGAACAAGCCTGAATCTGAGGATGAGGAGGTATTAAAAGAGGATGATTAATAGACTTCGTACCAGTTTTTTAGCAACTCCATACGCAATCTGGGTACTGATTTGCACTATTCTTCCTCTCTTTTATATCTTAGGTTATGCCATAACCACAGATACAGGAAGCCTTACCATGACAAATCTTATAGCCATTGCAGACCCTGTCCATTTAAAGTCCTTGGGCTTATCAATACAGGTTGCGTTAATTACTACTATCATATGTTTTTTAATGGCTTATCCCGTTGCCCTGATATTGCACAATCTTAAAATCAGTAACAAGGGATTTATCGTATTTTTATTTATTCTTCCAATGTGGATGAATTTTATGCTCAGAATATTAGCTTGGCAAAATATCCTATCAAACAACGGTATTTTAAATAGCATATTGTCAGCTTTAGGCCTTCCAACAGTTCATATTCTATATACAAAGGCTGCCGTAATACTTGGTATGGTATATGACTTTTTACCATATATGATTTTGCCTATCTATAACTCACTTGCAAAAGTAGGTGATGACATCATAGAAGCAGCTTCCGACTTGGGTTCGAGCTGGATCAATACCTTTTTCAAAATCACATTGCCACTTTCAAAGGATGGTATTATTTCTGGCATTATCATGGTTTTTGTGCCAGCTCTCTCTTCCTTTGTTGTTTCAAACTTACTAGGTGGAGGAAAGGTACTATTAATAGGTAATGTTATCGAGCAGGAATTCACCTTAGCCAGAAACTGGAACTTAGGATCTGGACTTTCAATTATACTGATGCTATTTGTTCTGGCATCCATGAGTATTATGAATAAAGTTGACGATTCGGAAAATGGAGGTATTCTACTATGACAAATATAAAAAAGGGAGCCTCCACACTATATCTTGCTATAATATTTTTATTTTTGTATGCCCCCATCCTAGTACACATAGTCTTGTCTTTTAACAATTCTATGTCTAGGACAGTTTGGGGTGGATTTACATTTAAGTGGTATCTAAATCTGCCAACTAATGACACAATTATGGATGCACTATTTACAACCATAAAAATAACTGTATCATCCAGTGTTTTGGCAACAATACTTGGTACTAGCGCGGCAATTGGTATTAATAGAATGAAAAAACGACATGCTGCAATTATGCTAGGTGCCACTAATATTCCTCTTTTAAATGCAGATATTGTAACTGGTATTTCTTTAATGCTCCTATTTACAAGATTTACTGCTCTAGGGGAGTTTTCAGTTGTACTTGCCCATATTGCATTTTCGGTGCCTTATGTGATTTTTAATGTGTTGCCAAAACTTCAGTCTATGTCTGATGCTTGTTATGAAGCAGCTATGGATTTAGGGGCCACGCCAATTTACGCCTTTTATAAAGTCATCTGGCCTGAAATATTTCCAGGGGTTTTATCTGGATTTCTAATGGCCTTCACCATGTCTTTAGATGATTTTACTATTACGTATTTTACAAAGGGAGCTGGTGTTAATACTCTTTCAACCATGCTCTATACCGAGCTTAGAAAGGGCATACAGCCCGAATTATACGCATTATCAACTCTCTTGTTTTTGTTGGCTTTTATCATGCTTATTGCAACAAACTTCAAGGGAACTAATAAAAAGGAGGTTGCTAAGTAATAATGAAAAAATTAATTTCAATTACAACTCTCCTTTGCTTAGTTATAGTAAATGGGTTGGTTACAACTTCCTGCTCAAGTACAGATGCTGCCAGTGCTGACACACTCATTGTGCTCAATTATGGTAAATACATCGAAGCCGATGTTTTAAAACGCTTCCAAAAGGAAACTGGCATAACAGTAAAATATGAGGAATACGAATCCGTTGAGGATATGTACGCCAAATACAAGGCCGGGTCAATTAATTATGATGTAATTTGCACATCCGATTACATGATAGAAACCTTAAGAAAAGAAGGAGAATTGATTCCCATCGACTATAATTCACTTGAAAATTATAGGAATATTGACCCTGAAATAATTGAAGCATCAGAAAGCTTCGACCCAAATCATAAATATACCGTGCCATATTTCTATGGTACAGTCGGGATTCTCTACAACACAAAAATGGTTGATGAAGAGACAGTTAGCTCCTGGAATAGTTTGTGGGACCCTGCATATAAAAATCACATTGTAATGATTAATTCTCAAAGAGATGCCTTTATGGTTCCTTTAAAAATGCTTGGTTACGACATAAATACCACCAATACCGCTGAGCTTGATGAAGCATATGATATGCTGTGCAACGAAAAGCAGTATGTATACGCCTATCTAATGGATGAAACCTATGAATGCATGGTTTCTGAGGATGCTGCAATGGCTGTCTGCTATTCTGGCGAAGCTGCAATGGGCATGGAATATAATGAAAATCTTGCCTATACAGTTCCCAAAGAAGGTGGCAATCTATGGATTGACTCTTGGTTTGTACCTCGCACCTGCAAGCATTATGATGCAGCTATGAAATGGATTGATTTCATGTGTCAGGAAGAGGCTGCCACAGAAAACTTCGAATATGTTTGGTATGCCACTCCAAACCTGACTGTTGCCGGCAACGAAGATGCCGAAACACTTGCAGATGAAACAGTATTTCCAACCAAAGAAACCCTTAGCCGTTGCGATACATATAAAGCATATGATGACGACATATTAGATTACACAACCACTCTTTGGAAAAAGCTAAAAGCTTATTAAACTATACTTAATACATTTTCCTTTAAGGAATAATAATATAGGCTGTCAGATAGAATATCACCTTCAGATAACTCTGTATTGTTCACATAGGAAATCATTTCCTTTAGACTATCGATATCTGTCTGGCATCCTTTTTTTATTTTCATAATAATAACCTCATGTATCGAACATGGTATAACAAAAAAATCTGAATTCATAACCTCCGCCAAGCTCTTAAGCATATCCTCGTACAATATAACCGATGCTCCCAAATAGCCCTTTCGATTAGACGCCACATACAAAGGAACATAGCCTTCAGTCTCTTTTGCTATGGATTGAAAATCATCATCGTTAGAGTATTCAGCTAAAGTCGACATGATTCCTTTTACCTTTAAACCTAAAAGCCTTGTCGTATTAAAGCTTGCTTTTTCCATTAAATCCTTTGTTGTAATATTCCATCTTTGCATATGCTCATTTTTAATAAGGATACTGCCATCAATATCCTCATCACCCTTATTTGGCATTAAATAATAGAAAACTATGGCCAAATCCATATACTCTACATATGGGATATCCTTTAAAAGAGTTTCATTGCGCTTTCTATTAATCAATTTATAAACTACTCTGTCTTTAATGCGCTCAAAATCCAAGAAAAATGAAACATCCAGCATGATATTTTTCTTGGACTTCCTATACTCCATTAAAATGATATTTGCAATGCTGTTGAAATCTCCTGTATTCTCTAGCTGCTTAAAATACCCATTCAAATAAATAGTTGGTGCAACATTACTGGTCCCTGCTTTAATAGTCACTCCATCCAAAAAAATCCCATTGTTTTTAAGTGTAGTAACAGAAGTAATATTGTCTACCTCAGGTTCATTATCCTGAATATAATGCATAATATTAATCTTAAATTCCTCGAATGTCATAAAAATATGGGGAAAACAAAAGAATATGATGTAGATTTTTAAAAGTCAAAATAAAAACGGTTCGCACTACGTAAGTGCGAACCATAATATACCAAGAATATAATAAAAAATCAAGCCCTATTTTTATAATTATTTGCGAGCTCCTTCATTTCCTTAGCATTTGAAATAACAGCTTCTGTTATCGCTGTGCCTCCTAACATTCTGGCTAATTCTTCTACCACCTGAGACTCATCAAATAGCTTCTTAATTCCAGAAATAGTATGCCCCTCTTCAACATTTTTTTCGATAAGGAAATGAGTATCCGCCATAGCGGCTATTTGTGGTAAATGGGTAATGCATATCACCTGGTGAACATTGGCAACCTCTGATAGCTTTTCAGAGACAGCCTGCGCTGTTCTTCCTGAAATACCCGCATCAATTTCATCAAAAATAAGAGTATCAATTCCGCCGCCTGATGCAAGTACCGTTTTGATTGCAAGCATAATACGGCTCATTTCACCACCCGATGCAATATCCTTTAATGGCCTAAGTGGTTCACCTGGATTTGTGCAAATAACAAATTCACCCTCATCTACACCATCGGCAGTAAAATGATCTAGTCTTGTAAGCTTAACGTCAAATTCTGAATTAAGAAAATTTAAATCGCTCATGGCTTCCTTCATCTTTAAAGAAAGCTCTTTGGCCTTAGATTTTCTGATTTCAGATAGTTTATCAGACAAAGCTGAAAGCTCTTCTGTAGCCTCGTTAACCGACTTTTTTAAGTCGGCCAAATACAAATCGAATGACTCAAACTTTTGCTTTTTATCCTGTCTTGCCTTTAGTTCATCTAATATACCTTCTATTGATGGACTATATTTATCCTTAAGTCTATTTATCTCGTTTAATCTAACTTCGACCTCGTTAAATCTCGCCCCATCAAATGCCGAATCAGCCATATATGATGAAAGCTCCCGATTGAAGTCTGATATGATACTATCAGCATCATTTAGCATGGCCAAAAAATCCGAGGCTTTTTCGTCTATGCCTTCTATGTATCGAATGTCTGCTATAGCTGAACTAAGTGCATCAGACACTCCCCCATCACCAGCCATTGCCTCGTGGGCTCTACCAAAGTATTCCATGGTTCTGCTGTAGTTTGAAAGACGTTTGTATTCTGCCTCTAGTTCTTCATCCTCACCGATTTTCAAATCAGCGGACTCAATTTCATTTATCTCGTGTTCAAGTAGTACAATCTCTCGTTCTTTAGATTTATCGCTATTTTTAGCATCCTCTAATTCATTAACGAGCTTTTTGTAGTTTTTATACGATTCACTAATTTTTTGCTTTAAATCACCTATCTCGACTTTGGCAAACTCATCTAAAAGCTCCATATGCCTTTTAGTATTTAATAAAGATTGGTGTTCCTTTTGTCCATAAATATCAAGCAACAGGGCTCCTACCTCTTTCATCTTGGCAGCTGGAACCTGCTCGCCATTTATTTTACCTACACTCCTAGATTCAGTTATCTTTCTAGTCATGATGACTTCATCATCATATGGCTCTATGTCCATCTCTCTTAATGCTGATTTAGTTCCTTCGTCATCAACTAAAAAAACTGCTTCTACTAATGCTTCTTCCTCTGGATTTCTAAGAAAATCTTTTGAGGCCTTGTCTCCTAAGCTAAGATTGAGCGCGCCTAAAATAATTGATTTACCAGCGCCCGTCTCACCAGACAAAATATTAAGACCTCTCGAAAAAACAATTTCCTCTTCGCTAATTAAAGCCAAATTTTTTACGTGTAAACTTGCTAACATATTATTCTCCTTTTCACATGCTTACACTTCATAGTTATATTGCACTTATCTATCTAACAGTTTCTTTAACTTTCCCATTAACATAACAGTGTCATCTATGCTCCTTATTGCACACATAATTGTGTCATCCCCTGCAATGGAGCCCACTATTTCTGGAAAGTCCATATGATCTAAAGCTGCTGCCACAGCCATAGCCATCCCCGAAACAGTTTTAACAACTAATATATTTTGAGCATTATCCATAGATACAAAACCATCCAAGAAAATACGAATATATTTCTCATTCATATCGTCCTCAGTAGTTTTAAATGCTACATATTTGAGTTTGCCCGAGCCATCTGCCACCTTGGTCAGTTTCATCTCTCGAATGTCTCTAGATACTGTGGCCTGGGTTGCATTAAATCCCGCTTGCTCAAGCTTTTCAGTCAATTCCTCTTGAGTACAAATTTCATTTTTGACAATTAACTCTAAAATTTTTGCTTGTCTTTCAACCTTCATTTAAATCTCCTGCATTCTTGCTCTTATGCGTTCCAAGAAATTTACATTTTCTAGCATAACCATATTAGATGTAGCCTTAGATTTATATATCTTTAATGTTTCTCCCTTTTTGAGGACTTGTCTTTGTGTACCATCATAAATAATATTCGCAGTAGGATTATCCTCATCATGTCTTGCTTCGATAGTAACCTCCACCTGATCTGTCGATGATAAAATAATACTTCTGGAATTGAGAGTATGTGGATTGATAGGTGTAAGAACTATACAATCAGCATGAGGACTAACTATAGGTCCATTTGCAGAAAGATTGTAGGCAGTAGAACCTGTAGGCGTTGAAACAATTAATCCATCACAATTATGCGAATATAGCTGGATACCATTTACTCTTACAGTGAGATTCAACACATATAGACCAGCTGCATGAGATGTTACTACTATATCGTTCAGTGCCCTAAACTTATTTGCACTGTCATAGGAATAATCTCCTTCTAACATCATTCTCACATCTATTTTATAGTTATCGTCCAGCAATTGATCGAGGCAATGCTCAACATTATCGACTGTCATGTCGCACAAATAACCTAGATGTCCACAATTAAGCCCCACAATAGGGACCTTTCTATTGGTGACATTTTGGGCCACTCTAACAACAGTACCATCCCCACCTACAGTAATAATACATTCTATATTATCATCAACGGTGACTGTATTTTCAGAGCTATCTGGACACGTATCCAAATCCAGGATACACATGCCTCCCTTTTTAGCTATATAATCTCTAATTAAATTGATATATTTTTCATGTAAATCACTAAAAGACCGAGCAACAATTAAAAAGTTTTTCATTATCTGTCTAAGTCACTATGGGCTGCTGCAACAACAGCTGCCACATCTATAACTTCCCCCTGTTTTTCTTGCGTGGCTATGTGAATCAAATACTCTATATTTCCTTCTGGTCCCTTTATAGGAGAAAACTCCAAATGCAGAACAAAAAAGCCTATGCTTTTCACAAAATCGACGATTGTATTAATAACTTCCTCATGAACAGCAGGATCTCTAACTACACCCTTTTTACCGACCTTTTCTCGACCGGCTTCAAATTGGGGCTTAATAAGGCAAACCATTTCGGCATCATCCTTGAGCAGTGCCTTTGCGGGACCAAGCACCTTTGTAAGACTAATGAAGGATACATCACAAGAAGCAAAATCTAATGGCTCTTTTATATCTTCTAGGGTAACGTAACGAATATTAGTCTTTTCCATACATACAACTCTAGGGTCTTGCCTTAGCTTCCAAGCAAATTGTCCATATCCCACATCCACGGAAAATACTTTTGACGCTCCATTTTGTAACATACAATCGGTGAATCCACCAGTAGAAGCGCCTATGTCCATGCAAACCTTATTGTCCAAGGAAATATCAAAATGTGTCATGGCCTTTTCGAGCTTTAGGCCTCCTCGGCTTACGTATTTAAGTTGCTGACCATGAATCTCGATATCTGCATCAATATCAATCTTGGTGCCCGCCTTGTCCTCTCTGTTGCCCTTGACAAAGACATTGCCTTCCATAATCATGGTCTTAGCTTTCTCTCTAGAAGGTGCAAGCCCTCTATCTACTAAAACTATATCAAGTCTTTCTTTCATGTTATTACTCTAAAACCTCTAATATCCGTTCTGTAATTGAATTAGCATCCATTCTCAATTCCTTGAAAAGCAATGTTACACTTCCATGTCTAACAAATTCGTCAGGAACAGCAATTTTTAATACTTTGCCCTTGTATCCTGCGTCATCCAAATATGTCTGAACCTGTTGACCAAAGCCTCCCGTAAGGACGTTTTCCTCCATGGTAACTACTAAATCATAGTCGTTTCTAATGCTATTAAGGTAAGTCTCATCAAGCGGTTTGGCAAATCTGGCATTGAAGATTCCCGCATCTATACCATGTTCCTTTAATTGTATTTCCACCTCTTCGGCCTTTTTTACCATAGAACCCAAGGCAAATAAAAGTACCTTTGAGCCTGGTTTTATTTCCTCTGCTTTGCCAAGCTCGATTGGCGCCCTGTGCTCTTTAAGACCACAGTAAGCCTCGCCCCTAGGATAACGAATTGCAATAGGGCCGTCAAAGGCTACAGCAAATTTCATCATGTCTGACAATTCCCATTTGTTTTTAGGGGCCATAACAGTCATATTGGGCATAGATGTAAGAAAAGAAACGTCAAAAATTCCCTGGTGCGTACTTCCATCTGCTCCAACCAATCCTGCCCTGTCTATCGCAAAAATCACGTGTAATTTTTGTAGGCATACATCTTCCAAAATTTGATCGTAGGCTCTTTGCAAAAATGAGGCATAAACTGCAAAAACAGGAATCCTACCTCCTAAGGCCAAGCCAGCTGCAAATGTAACAGCATGCTCCTCAGCTATACCTACATCAAAAAATCTATCTGGAAACATGTTTCGAAATCTCTTTAATCCAGCCCCCTCAGCCATAGCTGCCGTGATGGCCACAACCTCAGGATTTCTATCACCCATTTTTCTCATTACAGTGGAAAAAACATCTGTGTATCCAGGATTTGGATTTCTCTTAGGAAGACCTGTCTCTATTTCAAAAATATCCGTACCATGGAATCTGGATGGATGGCGCTCTGCTGGTTCGTATCCATTGCCTTTTTTGGTAATCACATGTACCAACACTGGTCCCTTGATATTAACAGCCATTTTAAATGTCTCAACCATGGAAGTAATGTCGTGTCCATCAACTGGTCCCAAGTACATTATCCCCAAATCTTCAAAAACCATGTTTTTTTTGTTTGAGAAAATATTTTTCGCTGATTTTCAACGAGATAAAAATGTCGCTTTGCAAATAAGGCAATAAAAATTTGCTCAACGCGTTAAAAAATCGGATATTTGCACGCTCAAAGAAGGGCATGTCCAAGAAGAAATCGTTATGAGAACACATTTACTGAAATATGCAATGTTGGCCGGCCTGTGTGTTTGCTTTGGCTCCGGTGCCTTGGCCCAGGCGGATGTCGATTCACCTTATTCGCTTTTTGGCATCGGGCAGTTGCGTGGCAAGTCGATGAATGTCAGGCTGAAAGGTATGGGTGGTTCAGGCAATGCCATGTTCGGTGGTGGTATGATTAATACCGAAAATCCTGCCACTTATGCCAAAATTGACTCTTTGGCTTTCCTTTTTGATGCCGGCTTTTACTTCAAATCATCGACTTTCAGCACCTCCAACCTTTCGGAACAGTCGACAAATGCTTCGTTCGATTATGTTTCGATGGCCTTTGGAATTGCATCGTGGTGGAAAATGGCACTCGGCGTGCAACCCTACAGCACTACAGGCTATACCATGTTGGTCAATACCAATCATCCAGATGCTGGTAACATTACCACGAAATTCAAGGGCTCGGGCGGCCTCAATCAGGCTTTTTGGGGTAATGCCTTTAAAATTGGCAAGCATGTCGCTGTTGGCGCGAATGCCTATTATGTGTTTGGCAACACTCAGACAGAGACTTCGCTTTACTTCCCCGATTCGGCTTATTATATCGGTACCCGCCGCAACGTTGACGTGATGGTTAGTTCCTTCATGTTCGATTATGGTGCGTTGTTCAATACTACCGTCGGCGACGGCATCGAAATGAGCGTTGGCCTCACTTACGCTCAAAAAGTGAGACTGAAAGGGGAACAGACTTATTTTGTCCGTTCCATCGAGGAAGACATGGATACCGATGTGGAATATCTCATCGACACCATCGCCTATCAAGAGTTCAACCACGCCCGTATGATGTACACTTTTTTGCAGACGGCGGATGAAAAACTCATCGACAACATCGATATATCCAGCGGGTACCCCTTCCGGGAAAAATGGGATCTCCTCGAAAACTTGC
>ERZ842401.7383-NODE-7383-length-11276-cov-4.909188_pt1 | contig 11276 bp, 10 predicted proteins | sample MGYA00521270_ERZ842401 | MGnify/ENA primary metagenome ERZ842401 (study PRJEB31892, sample SAMEA3878208) | bioreactor metagenome | biome: Moose rumen | place: Sweden | collected 2011-10 | study: EMG produced TPA metagenomics assembly of the PRJEB12797 data set... | reverse complement strand
TTATTATATGTGAAATAGCAGGTGTAAAAGAAGCAGTATTAATACAAAATGCTTTTCCTACACTTGAAAAATATGTAAAAAGTAGACATAAGATAAATGGAGAATATATTACTGTACCTTCAATTATTAAAAAAGAAATAATAAACAGTTTTAGACAATTATTATTATTAAAGAAAAAAGGTAATAATTTATTTTTTACTGATATTGATAAAATAAAAGAAATAATGTTAGATGAATTATTAATAAAAGATTAGTAATAACAATGATATATTGACATTTATAAAAATTAATAGTATATTATAGTTGTACTTATGTACAAATGTTAGTCGCTTCCAGGTGGTGCGAGATATAAATGATCCTGGTTGAGAAATGTTAGTCGCTTCCAGGTGGTGCGAGATATAAATGATCCTGGTTGCAAATGTAGAAAAATATAACATTAATTTGTTATATTTTTTTTATTAAATATACTTTAAATGTAAACAAAATAATAAAAATTCATAAATTAGCACTCATATATTGACATTGCTAGAATATAATAGTATAATGAAATAAGCAATCAAGATTAAAGAGTGCTAATGTGGAGGTGAGGTATGAACGAAAGAAAGACCGAATTACTTAAATTAATAGTAGAAGAATATATTAAAACAGCTAAACCTATTGGTTCAAAATCACTTGAAAAAGAATTAAATTGTTCTAGTGCAACAATAAGAAATGAGATGAGTGATTTAGAACAATTAGGTTATTTAGAAAAAACACATACATCTTCTGGTAGAGTACCTAGTGAAGCGGGTTATAGATATTATGTTGATAATATAATGGTTCCAAAAGAACTAACAGGGGACGATGTGTTAAAGTTACAAACTATTTTTAAAAATAAATCATTAGTTCTTAGTGATGCTATTGAAAAAAGCCTAGAGATTGTATCAGAACTTACAAGTTATACTTTAGTAGCATTAGGTAATTCTTCTAAAGAAAATTGTTTAAGTAAAGTAGAAGTTATTCCTGTAACTGATACTAATTTAGTCGCAATTATTGTAACTGATACTGGACATGTTGAAAATAGAACATTTTCAATTGAAGAAGGTATATCTCCACTTGAAGTTAAACAAACAGTTGATCTAATTAATAAACATATCTTAGGTACACCTTTAGATGAAGTATTATCTAAATTAGAGTTTGAAGTAAAACCAATTATAAATGAAAATGTAAATTATCAAAAGAAATTATTTGATGCTTTCTGTAATTTTATAAATGATGTTACAAATGATTCAAATGTTAAAATGAAAGGTCGAGCTAATATTTTAAATCAACCTGAATTTAGTGACAGTGATAAAATTAAAAAAATAATATCGAAATTTGAAGATAAAAATTATATTAAGAATATCAAAGAAGAAGATAATGGAATAAATATTTATATTGGTAGTGAAACTGAATTTGATGATGATGTTACAATAATAAAAGCAAGATATAATGCTAATGGAGAAGAAGGTACGATTGCGATAGTAGGACCTAAAAGAATGGAATATGACAGAGCAACCACACTTCTTGAATATATCAAAGAAAATATAGAGAAAATGTAGGTGAAAAAATGAGTAAAGAAGAAAAGAAACAGTGTAATTGTGATGAAACATGTGAATGTGGATGCAATGAAGGAAAAGAATGTACATGTGATGAATCTTGCAAATGTAAAGATAATGATGAATGTACATGTGGCGATGATTGTAAGTGTGAATCAGAAAAAAAATCTAAAAAAGAAAAAAAGGGTAAAAAAAGTGAAGAATTAAAATTAGCTTTAGAAACAATAAGTGATTTAAATGATAAATTACTTAGAGAAAAAGCAGAAGCTATAAATTATCGTAAAAGGAAAGATGAAGAAGTATCAAGATTACTAAAATATAAAGATGAAGAATTAGTAACTGAGATGCTTCCAATTATCGATAATTTTGAAAATGCTATAAAAATGGATGATACTAATTTAGATGATGAAGTATCTAAGTTTTTAGAAGGATTTAAAATGATATATGGTAATTTACTTACTGTATTTGAAAAATATGATATAAAACCAATTGATGGCATTAATAAACCATTTGATCCTGCTTATCATCAAGCAGTTATGACTGAGAAAGTTGAAGGAAAAGAATCAGGAATGGTTGTTGATGTACTTAGAAAAGGTTATATATTAAAAGATAAAGTTATTAGACCAGCAATGGTTAAAGTTAGTGAATAAGGAAAGGTGATAAATATGAGTAAAATAATAGGTATTGATTTAGGAACAACAAATAGTTGTGTATGTGTTTATGAAGGGGGAGAAGCAAAAGTAATTGCTAATGCTGAAGGAAATAGAACTACTCCATCAGTAGTAGCATTTAATAAAGAAGGAGAAATAATTGTTGGTTTAAAAGCTAAAAACCAAATGATTACAAATCCAGATGTAGTTTATTCTATTAAAAGAGATATGGGTACTGATAAAAAAGTTGAAGTAAATGGTAAAAAATATACTCCACAAGAAATTAGTGCTATGATTCTAGGAGATTTAAAGAAAACTGCAGAAGAATATTTAGGAGAAAAAGTAACAAAAGCTGTTATTACAGTTCCTGCATATTTCAACGATTCTCAAAGACAAGCAACAAAAGATGCTGGTAAAATAGCAGGTTTAGAAGTAGAAAGAATTATCAATGAACCAACTGCAGCAGCACTTGCTTATGGTTTAGATAAACAAGATAAAAATGAAAAAATATTAGTATATGATTTAGGTGGAGGAACATTTGACGTTTCTATACTTGAATTAGGTGATGGTGTATTTGAAGTTTTATCTACAAGTGGTAATAACCATTTAGGTGGAGATGACTTTGATAACCGTATTATGGATTATTTAGTAGAAGAATTTAAAAAAGAAAATTCTATCGATTTATCTAAAGATAAAATGGCAATGCAAAGAGTTAAAGATGCTGCTGAAAAAGCTAAGAAAGATCTTAGTGGAATGTCATCTACTGAAATTTCTATTCCATTTATTACACAAGGTGATAATGGACCACTTCACTTATCAGTTAATTTAACTAAAGCAAAATTTGAAGATTTAATAGGTGATTTATTAAATTCAACATTAGAACCAGTTAGAAAAGCACTAAAAGATGCTGATTTAACTAAAAATGACATCGATAAAGTAATATTAGTTGGTGGATCTACTCGTATACCTAAAGTTGTTGATTTAATTAAAGATGAATTAGGTAAAGAACCATCAAAAGGAGTTAATCCAGATGAAGTAGTTGCTATGGGAGCTGCTATTCAAGGTGGAGTATTACAAGGAGAAGTTGATGATATAGTACTTCTTGATGTAACACCACTTTCACTTGGTATTGAAACTTTAGGAAATGTATGTACAGTATTAATTCCAAGAAATACAACAATTCCAACTTCAAAATCACAAGTATTCTCAACTGCTGCTGATAACCAACCAGCTGTTGATATTCATGTATTACAAGGTGAAAGACCAATGGCAAGTGATAATAAAACATTAGGTCGTTTCCAACTTACAAATATTCCTGCAGCACCAAGAGGTGTACCTCAAATTGAAGTTACATTTGATATTGATGCTAACGGTATTGTTAATGTTAAAGCAAAAGATTTAGGAACAAATAAAGAACAATCAATTACAATAACATCTTCAACTAATTTATCAGATGAAGAAATAGATAAAATGGTAAAAGAAGCAGAAGCTAATCGTGAGGCTGATGAAAAGAAAAAAGAAGAAGCAGAAGTTAAAAATGAAGCTGAACAATTAGTATTCCAAACTGAAAAATCTATTAAAGATTTAGGAGAAAAAATAGATGCTAAAGATAAAGAAAAAGCAGAATCACAAATCAAAGATTTAAAAGAAGCATTAGAAAAAGATAATATTGATGATATTAAAATTAAAAAAGATGCATTACAAGAAACAGCTATGTCTTTTGCTACAAAAGTATATGAAGAAGCTGCAAAAGCAGCTCAAGAAAATCAAGATAATACTGAATCAAATGATACAAAAAAAGATGATACAGTAGTAGATGCAGAATTTGAAGAAAAATAATTATATAAAGTTCTAGTTAACTAGAACTTTATCACTATTAAAGGAGAAAAAATGATAAAAGAAAAAACTCGAAATGAAATAGAAGAAAAATATAAGTGGGATTTAAGTACATTATATAAAAATGAAGAAGAATTTAATAAAGAATTATTAAAAGCAAAAGAACTTATAGAAAAAGTTACAGAATATAAAGGTAAATTAACTAAAACAAGTGATAATTTATATAATTTTCTAAAATTAGAAGAAGAAATAACTATTTATATCGAAAATCTATATGTATATGCTAGTTGTAAATATAACGAAGATGTGTCAGTTAGTGAAAATCAACAAAGACAAAATAAAGTACTAAATTTAGATACTTTATATAGTGAAAAATCAAATTTTGTAATGCCAGAATTAATGAAAACTGATTATAAAGTAATTGAAAAGTATATAAATGAAAATGATAAATTAAAGGAATTTAAATTTGATTTAGAAAAAATATATAGATATCAAAAACATACTTTAACTGATAATGAAGAATTATTATTATCTAAAATAAATGAATTAAGTGATAAGTATAAAACTAATTTTGGGTTACTTACAAATTCATTAATAGATTTTGGAAAAATAAAAGATGAAGATAATAATGAGGTAGAACTTACTATTGGAAATTATTCTAAATATATTAGAAGTAAAGATAGAAGAGTTAGAAAAGAGGCATTTTATACTAGATATAGAGCATTAGAAAAATATTGTAATATATTATCTGTAAATTATGAAGGACATTTAAAAGCAGATAGTATAAATGCAAAAGCTAAAAAATATGATTCATCACTTCATATGTATTTATTTCCTGATGGAATGACTGAAAAAGCATATGATAATTTACTTGACATAGCAGATAAAAATATAGAAGTATTGTATAAATATCATAAATTAATAAAGAAAGTATCTAAAATAGATGACTTTAAAGTATATGATTTATCTGTACCACTTACTAAAGGAAGTAGTAAAAAATATACTCCAGAAGATGCTAAAAAAATAATATTAGAAGCACTTAGTGTATATGGTGATGAATATAAAACTATTTTAAAAAAAGCTTTTGATGAACGATGGATAGATTTTTATACTAATAAAGGTAAAAGAGCAGGGTACTATGAAACAATGGGATTTAATACTCATCCTGTTGTATTCGGAAACTTCACTGATGATTTTATGAGTGTATCTGCTATATGTCATGAATTAGGTCATGCAATGAATTCATACTTTAGTGATAAAAATCAACCACCTCATCTTTCACATTATCGAATTATTGTGGCAGAAGTAGCATCATTAACAAATGAAATGGTTTTATCAAATTATATAGTTAAAAATTCAAAAGATAAACAAGAAAAATTATTAGCTATTGAGAATATATTAGAAGTTTTTTCAAATAATTTCTTTGGTACTTTATCTGAAGGATCTATTTTTGAAAAAATCGTTCATAAAAAAATAGATAATAATGAAACATTAAGTGATTTAGATTTTAATAAAATATTTAAAGATATAGCAAGTAATTATTATGGACCTGATGTAGAATTAGATGATTGCATTAAATATAATTGGTGTAGAATTCCCCATTTTTATACTTCATTTTATTATTATAAATATTCTATTGGAGTTGCATGTGCATGCTACTGTGCTAATAAAATAATAAATGGAGATAATGAATTCTTAGAAAAATATTTAAAATTTCTTACACTTGGTGATAGTATGATGCCAATGGATGAATTAAAAACAATTGGAATTGATTTAGAAAAAAAAGAAGTAATTGAAGATGCAATAAAATATTTTGATAATCTAATTGATGAATTTGAAAAAATATATTATGAGAAATAAGGGTGAAGTATAATGAATAAAAGAGATTATTATGAGGTATTAGGTGTTTCTAAAAATGCGAGTGAAGCCGAAATAAAATCAGCTTTTCGTAAACTTGCAAAAAAATACCATCCTGATGTATCAAAAGAACCTGATGCTGCTGAAAAATTCAAAGAAGCTCAAGAAGCCTATGCTGTTTTATCAGATTCAAGTAAGAGAAGTCAATATGATCAATTTGGTCATGCTGCTTTCCAAAATGGTGGAAATGGTGCTGCTGGCTTTGATTTTAGTGATTTTGATTTTTCTGATATATTCGAAGATTTATTTGGTAGTAGTTTTGGATTTGGTAGTGGAAGAAAAAAATCCAATAGAGCTACACGTGGTGATGATTCATTAATGCGTGTTCCTCTTACATTTGAAGAAGCTGTATTTGGTTGTTCTAAAGATATTAAATTAGATGTATCAGAGAATTGCCCTGAATGTAATGGAAAAGGTGGGCATGATGAAAGTACTTGTCCAACATGTAATGGAAAAGGTGTAGAAGTTGTAGATCAAAGAACACTATTTGGTGTATTTCAATCTAGAACAACTTGCCATACATGTGGAGGAACTGGTTCTACATTTTCTTCTAAATGTTCTAAATGTCATGGTAATGGTACTATTAAAGTAAATAAAACTTTAGAAGTTAAAGTACCTGCTGGAGTAGATACTGGTAATAGACTTCGTTTAGCGGGAAAAGGTGGTGCTGGTACTAATGGTGGCCCAAATGGAGATGTTTATTTAGAATTTGTAGTTAAAGAACATCCATTATTTGAAAGAGATGATAATGATATCTATTTAAGACTTCCTATTACTATCACCGAAGCAGTTTTAGGTTCAAAAATAGAAATTCCTACATTAGACGGTAGTGTAAAATTATCAATACCAGCTGGTTCTAGTACTGGAGATAGACATCGATTAAAAGGAAAAGGTATAACAAATATAAATGGATATGGTAAAGGAGATATGTATGTTATACTTGATGTAATAATTCCTAAAAAATTATCTAAAGAGCAAAAAAAATTATTTGAAAAATTAGAAGATACTGATTTAGATAACAATAGAAAAGAAATTAAAAAATATTTATAAGTAATTGTATAATTACTTATTTTTTGCTATAATTTAAAAAGGTGATTTTTATGTTAGTACCAAGTTTAAAAGAAGCAAAAAATAGATCAAATAAAGAATCTATTGTAAAAGCTAATGAATATATAATGAATAATGATTTAAAAAAATTAGGTAAAGGTAAAAAATATTTTTTAAAGACATATGGATGTCAAATGAATGAACATGATTCAGAAAATATAAAAGCTATTCTAGAAGATATGAGTTATATAGAAACAACTGATATGGAAGAAGCAGATTTAATACTTTTAAATACATGTGCAATAAGAGAAAATGCTCACAATAAAGTATTTGGATATTTAGGTAGAGCTAAAAATCTTAAAATGAGAAGACCAGAAGTAATTGTAGGATTATGTGGTTGTATGGCACAAGAAGAAGTAGTTGTAGATAAAATACTTAAAGAATATCGTTGGATGGATATTGTATTTGGAACTCATAATATTCATAATTTACCTAGTATATTATATAAATCTATTAAAGAACATAAATTAAATATTGAAGTATTAAGTTGTGAAGGAGATATAATAGAAAATATTCCCGTTAAAAGGGATTCTAAATCTAAAGCATGGATTAATATAATGTATGGGTGTGATAAATTTTGTACTTATTGTATTGTTCCATATACTAGAGGTAAACAAAGAAGTAGAAGAAAAGAATATATCTTAGAAGAAGTAAATGAATTAATTAAAGATGGATATAAAGAAGTAACATTACTTGGTCAAAATGTAAATGCTTATGGTAAAGATTTAGAAGATAATTATACAATGGAAAATCTACTTGAAGATGTTGCAAAAACAGGAATTGAAAGAATTAGATTTGTAACTTCTCATCCTTGGGATTTTACTGATGGTATGATTGATATAATTAAAAAATATGATAATATAATGCCTTATATTCATCTACCTTTACAATCAGGTAGTGATAGAATACTTAAATTAATGGGTAGAAGATATACAAAAGAATCATATTTAGAACTATATAATAAATTAAGAAAAGCATTACCTTATTCATCAATTACAACTGATATAATAGTAGGATTTCCAGGGGAAACAGAAGAAGATTTTAATGAAACATTAGATGTAGTAAATAAATGTAAATATGATGGAGCATTTACTTTTATCTTTTCAGCACGTGAAGGTACTCCAGCTGCTAAAATGAAAGATGATGTTTCTTTAGAAGAAAAAGAAGATAGATTACATAAGTTAAATGAACTAATAAATAAATACTCAAAAGAAGCAAATTTAAATTATTTAAATAAAACTGTTAAAGTATTAATAGAAGGGGTATCTGAAAAAGGAGAAGATACTTTAATGGGATATACTGATACAATGAAACTTGTTAATATAAAAGCTGATAAAAAATATATAGGTACTATTCAAAAAATAAAAATAACAGATGTTAAAACATGGAGTATGGATGGTATTATAGAGGAGGATTAATATGGCATTAAAAGTAGATAATAAAGATAATTTAGATTATCTAAATAAATTATTAGAAGATAATGGACTAGAAATTATATTACCTGATTTAAATTCTAAAAAAGAAGAAGAAAAAAAAGATACAAAGGATTCTAATAATAATGAAAAATAATTTTGAATATGAAATACATATGATAGAAGAAAATAATGAAATATTTAATCGTATAAATGGTAAATCATATGTTAAAAATCCAGATATTTCAATTGATGAATTACGATATATTAAACTAAATTATTATGATTTTAATAACAATATTTGTTATGGAGAATTAATAGTAAATGAATCTATTGTAGAAGATATAGTTTATATATTTTCTGAATTATTTATTAATAAATATCAAATACATAGTATTAAATTAATAGATGAATATGAAGCAGAAAATCAAAATGAAGCTGATTATAAATCTATGTTAGATAATAATACATCATCATTTAATTATAGAATTATTAAAAATACTAATGATTTATCATATCATGCATATGGTCTTGCTATAGATATAAATCCATTAAATAATCCATATATTATAAATATTAATGGTAAATTAGATTATGATTCATTAACAAAAGAAGAATTATATTATGCAATGAATAGAGATGAAAATATACCTCATGTTATAACACATAATGATTTAGTATATAAATTATTTATAGAAAGAGGATTCGAGTGGGGTGGAGATTGGAATCCAAAATATAAATCATTAGATTATCAACATTTTGAAAAAAGAAATGTAAAAAAATCTATCAATTGATAGATTTTTTGTTATGTAAATATAATGTATGAAATATAGAAAAATACTATTTATCCTTGAAAAAGAATAAAAAAAATGTTATAATTAACTAAGGATAGAAATTAATTATAAATTATAAGAAATATAATTATTTTAATATCTTAAAAAGAAAGGTAGGAGAAAGAATGAAAAATAAAAAGGGATTCACATTAATAGAATTATTAGCAGTAATAGTAATATTAGCAATAATAGCACTAATCGCAGTACCACTAGTATTAAATATGATAAGTAATGCTAGAAAGAAATCAGCAGAATCAAGTGCATATGGATTTGTAGAAGCAATAGAGTATAATAATGGATTTGCACAAGCAGAACAAGCAGGATATACAGAAATAAATGGAGAAAATCTAGATGCAACAAGTATAAATGTAAAAATGAAAGGTAAAAAACCAACAGGTGGAACAGTAACAATAGAAAAGGGAAAAGTAACATCAGCTAACCTTTGTGTAGAAGGATATACAGTAGTATATAATGGAAAAGAAGTAACAAGTACAACAAAAGGATGTACATCATCAAGTAGTGGAGGAAGTTCATCAAGTGAACCAGTAAACTCAAGTGTACCAACAATAGCAACTTGTCCAGGATGTAAGTTTGTACATTATAATGTCGAATATGATCAAAATGGTGATCCAATTAATCCGTTAGTGATGGAATCAAGTACAGCACCAGCAAATGCAACAAATGATTATACAACATTAACAGCTCGTCCAATTTTTTTAGGAATAATTACAAACGAGGATACAGGGGTAATAGAAAGAGCTTTCGTCTGTGGAATAGAAAATGGAACAGCCTTCTGTTTAGAAGGAAAAGATACTACAAAATATGCAGATCCAAATATAACAACATTAAATACAGTATTCTCAGGTTGTAATGTAGATTCTAGTCTTTCCAAGTCGCGCTGTAATGGGTCTTCAATATCTGCCACTGCCAATGATGATGGTCGTGTAAGCGTTATCGATAGCAGTGGTGGTTGCTGGTACAATGGTGGTAAAATGTATTGCCATTCTTAGTAGTTGTTATGTCTGCCCAAAATATCTTTGATTTTGAATATATTAAGACTAATAATAAAATTAGTCTTTTTTTCATATATTTTAATGGTGATATTATGAAAATAATTGCTCATAGGGCTAATAATAATCATAAATATAAAGAAAATACTATAGAAGGGATAATAGATTCGTTAAATAAAGATTATATAGATGGAGTAGAATTTGATATAAGATTAACAAAAGATAAATATTTTGTATTATATCATAATGCTACATATAAAGATAATTTAATAAAAAATAAATATTTAAAAGATTTAAAATTAGATGAATTAAATAATGTATTAAAAAATATAAAAAGTAACAAAATAATATTGATTGATATAAAATGTGAAGAAGGTAATTATAAAGAAATGTCTGATTATCTAATTAAAGTACTTAAAAAATATAAAAAATTAAATATTTATTTATGTAGTTTTAATTATGAAATGTGTTTATATCTTAAAGAAAAAACAAAATACAAAGTAGGATTATTAATATCTAATTTAATAAATAAAAATAAAAATATAAAACCATTTGATTTCATATCGATTAATTATAAAATATATAAAGATATAAATAAGGATACTTTTGTTTGGACAATTAATAAAAAAGAATTATTTAAAAAATTTCTAAATAAAAAAGTATATATAATTACTGATAAAGCATATTTAATTTTAGAAAAATGATTGACAAAATTGCATATATAATGTAAAATTAATATGTAGTTTCGGAGTAGTACTCAAGAGGCTGAAGAGGCGCCCCTGCTAAGGGTGTAGGTCGGGCAACCGGCGCGAGAGTTCAAATCTCTCCTGCTCCGCCATTATGAAATTAAGAACAATATGTTCTTTTTTTTAATTTTAAAATATAAATTAACAAATTAAAATGTAATAAAATTGTGATTTTTCACGATTTTATT
>ERZ842401.7382-NODE-7382-length-11276-cov-11.250602_pt1 | contig 11276 bp, 12 predicted proteins | sample MGYA00521270_ERZ842401 | MGnify/ENA primary metagenome ERZ842401 (study PRJEB31892, sample SAMEA3878208) | bioreactor metagenome | biome: Moose rumen | place: Sweden | collected 2011-10 | study: EMG produced TPA metagenomics assembly of the PRJEB12797 data set... | reverse complement strand
TTATCGGTGTTTTGTCAACCTGACAACCTTTTTCTTGAAAAATTACTACTATGATATTTCATAATGAAGATTTCATCGAACTCACCTGTTTTTCAGGTCAAAAACGACATAAAACATCACAAACATCACCACTAATCCTTCTCTGGAGGCAGTAAGGGTTCAGAAACCATCTGCGATTCATAACAATGAGCAGGGATTGTTACTGACACAATATTTTCATCCAAAGCGGCTGATATCTTACAGATAGTTGCCAACGTAAGATTGTGAGTGCCAGAAAGCCAACGACTTACTTCGGTCTCTGTCTTACCAAGACGTTTGGCAAGATCTTTCTGCGACATTCCTTTAGATTCAAGAATCTCATATATACGGTTTGCGATGGATACTGATAAGTCCATCTGTAGTTTCATTTCTGGAGAGATTGTACTGCGAATCTCATCCATGATTCGATTAGTTTTCATTTTTACCTCCATTTCTTTTATTCTTCATTGATCGAGAATGACAGTTCCCCCAGTAACTCAGTACCCTTTACAACTATCACCTTGTCCTTTTCTCTTTGTTTTAGTTCTATGTCAATCTTCTGAAGTGTCCTCACTTGCCGATGCAGATTTTCGTCCTCCTGATAAGTGGCTGTAGACTTCAGACCACCATTGCCGAGAATCAACACTTTTGCTTGAATATTCAGTAAATAAAGTCTAAGTGAAGTTGTTTCAAGATGCGAAGGCAATGCCATAACCCTATCACGCCTTGTTCCTTCATAGCGAAAGTGGCGATTTCTTTCCATATCGACTTATTAACGCAATGCAAAAATAAACATAAAAGTTGATATTGCCAAACAAAACAGCAAAAAATTAACTTTTATGTAAAGATATCGACTGAAATACCTCCGAAAGGAGGATGTAGGGGCTTCATCCGTGAGGAGCCTCCTCACGAAAATTACCAGCCTCCTCACGTGCAACCTTATGACAACCTTGACAACCTCAAAAAGGTTGCAAACCCAGTGGTTATCGGTGTTTTGTCAACCTGACAACCTTTTTCTTGAAAAATTACTACTATGAATTTATTCTTCCCTCTTAATCTGCAATTGTCTGTTCATGTCCTAAAGTGAATCATAGAGTCCCGCCTTTTTCATTTGGTGATGTTGTGATATTAAAAACTAAAATTTACGGGTAGGGAAAACGACAGTCACCTCGCATATTTATTTTTCTTTCGAAAAACTTTGTGGTTCCTTTGTTGTTTCAAAAATAAGTTGTACTTTTGCACTATGCGATTTCCTTTTCATATAGTAGAGATGCTGAAGCGTAAATCTGGGAGTGATTTACGCCTGCCTTCCGATTGCGAACAACTTTCATTGGATATCGAAAGTAAGACTCACGTACATATTGGGACCACCACACTGAAGCGACTCTTGGGTTTTGCAAAAGACGAGCGTACTCCACACACAACGACACTCGATGCCATTGCCCACTATTTGGGTTATGCCCATTGGGAAGAGTTGTCGAAAATCGAAGATACAGGCAATTCCGACTTTAATAACTTCTCAGAAGAACTTCGTTCCAGTAGTTTGAAGACTGGTGATCGAGTTCAAGTCACCTACCTCCCAGACAGAAGGGTCGTCTTCGAATATGATGCCGATAATCACTATCATGTGGTGGAGAGCGAAAATAGCAAACTCCATGTTGGCGATATGGTAGAGATACAAAACTTCATACTCCATCACCCCCTATTGGTGGTTCAAGTATGGCGTGACGGTGAGTCGCTTGGGCAATACACAGCAGGCAGAGTTTCCGGCTTATCTTCCATCACTCTCCTCTCATAATTCTTCAATAGTCTTGATGGAATCCTCGCAGTTTAGCAATCGAATACCTAATGATGCCTTAGAGCGCATTGAACGACATGGAGCAACATGCGACACCTATCGTGTGAAACTCTATGGAAAACTGCATTTCCTCAAACGGCTGAAAGCAGACTACGCCAACGACATCCGTTATCGCGAAGCCTTCCACAAAGAATTTGAAACAGGCTATAGTTTGGAACACCCCCACCTGGTGCGCTATATCTCACAGACTGACGATGGCATCCTGATGGAATATGTTGATGGTGAGACACTTGCTGAGTGTATTGCCCGCCATCCTCAGTATTTCACTCGCAAAACTTCAGACAAATTGCTCCATCAACTACTCGATGTAGTAAAATACCTCCATGCCCACCAAGTATTGCATCTCGACCTGAAGCCAGATAACATTCTGATTACCCGCATCAATGATGATGTCAAACTCGTAGACCTTGGTAGTTGCTATACAGATACCTTTGTCGATACGCAAGGATACACCGACTCTTTTTCCGCACCAGAACAAATAGGGAATGGGACTGTTGATGAACGTACAGACATCTATGCTATCGGCAAGATATTAGAAACACTTCCCAATGCCTTTATATATAATAAGGTAATAGAACGCTGCACGGCTAACAATCCTGCTGAACGTTATCAGTCAATAGATGAAATCCTGCAAGCGATCTCAAAAAGAAGGGTTTCACCTTATCTTCTTCTTTTACTGATTCCTATTATAGCCATTACATTTCTATTCTATTCCCCAAAGCAACATCAACCAGATGAAATCGTTGACACCCCTGCCACGCCTCAGCCAACAGCGCAAGAAACTCCTGCTGTTAAGCCAGAAACTTCATCTGCCAAGCAAGCCCCAAGTTTTAAACCCCAAGTTCCTGCTAAATCAACAGTCCCAGCGAAGGAGGATTCCATGGAGCAGTTACGTTCGGACATCCAGCAACTGGTGCTCCCAGCCTTTCAATCCACTTTAGGTGCTGTTGATCATCCAAGTCAGAACAGCCAATTATGGAATGAAGCAATGCAGCAGTATATTGCAAGTGAGCAACAACGCATGGAACAGATAGTCCGTTCACATCCTGAGATCCCCATGGACGTTGTAGTCACAGAATACCGCAACTATGTCCAATCCTTGATAACAATGGCAGCCAACAAATAAAATTCTCTGAAATGGAAGAAATGGTCACCCCTTTTCTTCCTTTATTCTTTTTTATGTTGTACCTTCGCATTTGCAAGTGAAAATACAGAAATTATACACACTATGAAAAAGAACTCCATTAGAAGTGCTTGAAACAAAGAAAAAAGAAGTACTTTTGCAAAAATTCAGCTCACAATGAACGTTTTTTGCTAAATTATTCTTATCTTTGCAAAGTCGCAGATAATCTGTGGCAGACATGACATAGGAAGCGTTTAGCTTTCATCTGTACCGAAAAGTCTGGTAAACTTTACAAGTAAAGCAGGTGATTAGTGAACACGTTCCCTCCTTGGTTGGAATATGTTTGTGTGGTCATTTTGGTCCACACCCAATATATCCTCCAAGGGTGTGGGCTGTTTCTTTTATCTCTTTACGGGTTTTACCAGAGCCTTCGGTAGGATATTGAGAGGCTCACACCTTCTTTTGTGCCAAAAAGTAGACCTAAAACGATTAATGTATAATATTTTAAACTAATTGTAATTGATTATGAAAAGGAATTGTTTGTTAGTGTTTATTTTCACTTTTGCATCCCTTGCCAATGCAAAGGATTTAGTAACTGACGAATATCGAAGGAACTCCTTGTGTCAGTTTTTTATAAAAGAGACAAAGTCCAATATTGAAGGCATTGAACAATCTTTAGAAAAGACCTTCTCCGAGTATAAGATTCCTGATAAATTTAATGATCATTGTATGAATTATCGAACAGTGTCGATTTCCGACTTGTCATATACTAGTAAAGATGCAAAGTATATAGGCAAAAGGAGTCGTAAGTCTTTTGGTAAAGCCTTAGGTTCTGTTTTGACCGGTACAGGACAAATGTTAGCAGGAAATTATAATTATCAACAAGAGGTTTTTTATACTGAGAAAGTCCCATCTATGTTATATCGTTATTGCTTAGATAATAAAATTGCTAATAAATTGATAGCCAAATGGTTTAATGCTTCTAACGAAAAGGTTGACGGTTCGTTTTATAATATGTCATTAATACAAGAAAGAGGAGCATACAATGCGACAGAGCTAGATAAATTGTTTAGCCAAGAATTTGTTCGGGGAAAAGCACTATTACAAGATGCTGGAGAAGAATTGATTCCTAACACCTATGTTACTTTTACTATGTTTTCTTTTGAGTCCATAAGTAAAATTTCAGAAGAGGCGAAAAAAAGTGATAGTAAAATTAAGGATGGAGAAAACCCGATAGCTTATTTTTCTAAGGCCATAAAAGAAATGCGAGCAATGGGAACAAATGTATTAGGGATGTCTGGTTTTCAAGTTATTGCGTATACCTATTTGTTTAAGTTGAAATGGACAGAAGAAGATATGGAAAACTTTTACAACAATTATTACAACGAATATGTTGGAAAATTGTTATATAGTAATGATTTTACTATAGAATATGTCGGATATCATAGGAATAAAGGTTGGTTTATGACTAAAACAAAAGATTATTCGTTCAACCCGAATAGCGATATTCCAATGGTTCAACAGACTGCTTATAGATCAATGGAAAAAAGTTTTGCAGAACTGATGAAGAAATATGAAGACTTTCGAGTAAAAGCTTCAATAATAGATGTAGAAGATGAATGTGTCACATCTTTTATTGGACTCAAAGAGGGCGTTAATGCAAAATCACAATTTGAAGTTTTGGTTAAAGAATACATACCTGAAAAGAATAAGTATAGGTATAAATCGGTAGGAAAAATTAAAGTTGACAAGAAAAGGATATGGAATAATCTATATTCAATAGAAGGTGTTAGTTCTGAGATTGAAGAAGATAACGATGCTAATGAGGAAGTTGATCGTACTTATCTAAAAGGAAATACTAAAAATTTAGCACCAGGAATGCTAATTAGACAAATAAAGTGAACCGATATGAAAAGAGTTGTTGTTATTTTTATTATTTTCTCCTTTGTATTAAATGTTGTTGGTGCAAAAGAGAATTTTGATGATAGTCAATATGATATTGAAATGGCTGAGGTTGGTGAACCTGGTACACTTGTAATTAGAGTATGGTGTTATAGTAAGAAACCAAGAATAGATGAAGAAGTTGCAAAAATGAATGCTATTAAAGGCGTGCTATTTAAAGGTGTGTCTGATTCTGGACGCATAAAAGGGCGTAAACCTCTTGTCGAGGATGGTTATGAATGTCACAAAGAATATTTTGATGTTTTCTTTAAAGAAGGGAAATATGGTAAATATTCTCGTGTGTCATTAAATAATTATGTAGAACAAAATGGTATGATTAAAGTTGGTAAAAAGTTTAAGATTGGGAAAATAGTTGTAATATCATATAACGCTTTGCGTAAACAACTAGAAAATGACAAAATAATTAAAGGGCTAAATTATGGATTTTAAAATGAAGATTATTAATATTCTTTTATTGTGTATAACAATATCACTAAATGTGTTTGCACAAGCAAAAAGACCAACTTTGATGGTCGTTCCAAGTGACTTGTATTGTAATCAGAATGGGTTTATTCAGACATTTGATAATCAGGGACAAACAGAGGTCGTCCCTGATTATAAACGTGCATTGCAAAACGATTCTCAATTGCTGGTTGGTATAACTGCTATTGGACAGATGATGGCAGATAGAGGGTTCCCCTTGAAATTGATGGAGCAAGAATTAAAGAACTTAAATCAAGAAAGTGCAGAAGATGCAATGCTGACTTCAAAATACGGTTCGGAAATTTCAGAGACTCCTGTTGATCGATTAAAAAAGTCGTCAAAAAGTGATATTATTCTTCAGGTCACTTGGTTAGTGAACAGAATTGGTCCAAAATATTCTTTGACTTTTAATCTCCAAGGTATAGACGCATATACCAATAAACAAATTGCTGCATGTCAAGGAACAGGAGCACCAACGTTTTCTGCAGAACTACCTATTCTCATAGAAGAGTCTGTCGCAAATCATTTGGAAACTTTCACAGAACAACTACAAAATCATTTTAATGATATGTTTGAGAATGGGCGTGAAATAACAGTTCGACTGAAAAAATGGGATGATTCGGAATATGATTTTGAATCAGAATTTGATGGTGTCGAATTGGGTGATATTATTGAAGATTGGCTCTCAACTAATACAATTAAAGGACGTTTTAACACCTCAGATGCAACAGATAGTTTTATGTATTTTGAGCAAGTACGTATTCCACTTTATGACGACAATCAACGAGCAATGGATGCAAGACGATGGTCTCGAGGACTTATTAATAAACTGAAAACCATGGGGATTCCTGCAAAACTGATGATGAAAGGACTTGGACAAGCAACAATAATTATAGGAGGAAAATAAATGAAAAAAATACTGATTTTTATTGCTTTACTATGTTCAACTGTATCTAAGGCTCAACTTCAACTTACGCCATATATAGATGAGGAAAATTGTTTGTCAATGCCAAATGGTATTTGTCAGTTGCTTACTCAAAAGCTTACAAGTATTATTATGCAAAATGGTCTTCAGAGCCAGATGGGGCAGTCAAGATTTGTTTTAACATGTATTGTTACAGAAGAATCAAAAGATGTGTTAACAACAGTCCCTACACAAATAGCATATGTTTTGAACCTTCATATGTTTATTGGTGATGGAGAAACAGGAACAAAATATGTAACTCAATCATTTCGAGTTAAAGGAGTTGGGAAAACAGAAGAAAAAGCATATCGTAATGCTGTTAAGAATTTGTCTTCTAAATCAGAAGCAGTATCATTATTTGTAGATAAAGGAAAATCAAGAATTCTTGATTACTACGAAAATAATAAATCTCAAATACTATCGTCTATTAATTCTGCAATTGCAAGTAAAGACCTAGAACGTGCATCATATGAATTGTTTCTAATTCCTCAAGAATGTAGTTATTATATTGAAGTTCTGAAATTGTTAGGAGAAGTAAATGGACTTATTATAGATAATCAGTCGTCAGAACTACTTTTGTCTGCAAGATCAATATGGACAACTAAACAGGATGAAGAATCTGCAAAAGAAGTGACAGAAATAATATCTCAAATAGACCCTAATGCTAGTTGTTACTCAGATGCCATAAAATTCATAAAATCAGTACAAACTCGATTGGAGAAAATAAATAATCGTGAATGGACAGCTAATCAGCGACAACTATCACATGAACGTGAAATGGAAATGGCACGGGAGAGAAATAGGACTACAGAAAAACAGATGACTATTAAAGCACAAACTTATCAGAATCTGGCAAAAATAAAAGCTGCGAGAGATGTAGCAGTTGAATATGCCAAAAAACGTCCACAGATTGTTTATCATGTAAGCGGTTGGAATTAAAGAATATTAGAGCCAGAGGATAAGGGCCAAAGATGGCTATTTAAATTTCTTTGGACACTAGTAGATATTGATATCTAAATGTGTAATCAACAAAGATTTGAATTATGGGCAACGTAGATAACCAAATTAAAGAAATAATAGATGGAACTCCAGATATTCTTAAGAACTATATAGAAGCTACAAGGAGTAAGTCTGCAATAAAAAAGACTTCCGAATCCTTAAAACGTGATATCCTAAAAAAAGTGGAGAGCGCGATTAATAAACTGTATGAAGATGATATGATTTTGCTGACAGATCAGATGAATGAGGTAACGATCTGTGGTCGTCTAGCAATATATCTTCATGATCTTTTTAGAGATTATTTGGGATATTATATTGATATAGAATACTATAGACTAAGAAGACCTAAAAACGAGGCTAATCTTAGGGAAGATAGGATACGTTGTGATATTCTTCTTCATTCTAGGGGAACATATGAAAGAAGGGTAGATAATCTGTTAGCCATAGAGGTTAAATTGGAAAATAATCATGATGACGGTTCTTCAGACAGAAAACGATTAGCAGAGTTTGTTTTGCCAGAAATATCAGATACTCCTGCTAATGCGGTGCATAGTACTTTGATAGGACTGTTTTTGAGAATAGGTATAACAGGATATAGCAGTGTGCTCCTTACTTCTCGTGAATACATAAAGAAACAAAGTAATATAAATAAAAAGTAGTTAATATAGGATTAATTACAAAGGGGAGGTTTTAAAACCTATAAAATTTAATTGCAAAAATCAAAGACAAGCTAATTTAGATTCCTGTATAAAATGAAAGTAAAAATCTTTTCGCTAAATAGATTCTTGTTGTTCTTTATCTATTTTAACATTTTCATAGGAAACTCCATGAAGAATGGCAACTCTAAATTCAATGCGATTCTTGCTGTCGTACAACAGTAAGACAACTACTCATGCACTATAGGGTGCTGAGTAGTTACAGGAAACTGTTCGTGAAATAAATAATTACAAAATACTTAGAATTATGAAACAAATGAAATTAATGATGGCTGTGATGGTAGTGGTACTACTAACAGCGTGTGGTGGGAAAAAGTCTGGAACTGACGTTCGGGAGATTACCAAAGAAGATGTGGAACGAGAATTGTTGACACTCTCCGAGATTGAAAGAGTATTCACTGACATTAAAAACAATGACTGGTATGTCGACAACGACAGGGTGATTGCTGCTTTTGCCAAGAAGGTTTATAAACCAGTGGTTGATGACAGAGACATCGTGCTTGTAAAGAACTGCAATATGACGCAAGAGAGAGAGACTCAGAAAGAGTATGCTTTTGCTCCTGTTAGCCCAGACAGCATAGCTTCTGCTGTTTGCTTCCTGTTTAATGGCGCTGTTCCTGTGGCTATAGACATCAATTTGTATAAAGAGACTGTATATAATATGTATGTTGAAGAGGCAGAAAAACTTAAGTATGCAAAGGCTACAGATGATGAGAAAGAAGGATTTGAGAACACATGGGGTTCATTGAAATCAGGAAAAGAATTGTACTATAAATCAAAGTATTACTTCCTTCTATTGGACAGTGTCAAACATCAATTAGGAATTAGGTATGCGTTATTTACCTCTCAAAAGGAGATAAGAGAAAAGATGAATTTCTCAAATGTTATAAAACTACTCGATTATATAGATGATAACGCTCATGCATCAGATTGTGGATTACAGAATATTCTTACGAATAAACAAAAATCTACTGTAGGTGGTTTTATTGACTACATCTATGGTAGAGATGTGAAAACGAAATCTGTGAATAGAGAATCTGGCGTTTATACTATGGATGCCACTTCTGATCATGCTTGCTATTTGGAATACCGTGATTTAGGATTTAGCTTCTATGCCAATTTTTACTTCAAAAACAAAGACGATGCTGACAACTTCTTCCAAAGTGGTATTGATTATGGCTTCAAAAAGGAAGGAAGGTCTTATTACCTCCCACCAGAGAAGATTCACAAGACCAACAGGAAGAATGAGTTAGACTGGGAACAGTTGTATATGGATAAAGTCGTTCTTGATGAAGGATGGTATTTCATTTACATCTCTCCAGGTGATTTTGGTGATTGATACATGAGAGATACTTTCACCGACGAACAGGGAGCCATCTTCAGCGCTGACAGGAAACGGCTGTTGAGGGCTCCCAATATTAAGAGGTATATGATTCCTGAGGGGACGGAGTCGATAGCGGATGATGCGTTCAGGGGCTGTCGTCGTTTGGAGTGTGTATATGTCCCATATACTTGTCCGTTTGAGTCTATCAAGACGGTGGATTGGGGAAAGATTGGTTACACGAGTTTCTGGGATGAGCCATATATTCCTGAAGAGGAGAATCCTGATGATTCCTGGTATGAAAGACGGCAGGTGGTAAAGGACAAGCATAGCATTATGTATGTTAATGACGGTAAACGGCTATTGGGTATCTATGGCAGTTTCTCTGAGCGCGAGTATGTTGTGCCGGATGGGGTGATTACCATCTGTGACAGGGCTTTCATCCATGCAGAGAATTATCTCGTGCTCTCTTTGCCTCGTTCCGTGAAAGTGATTGGTTCAGATATCTTTGGGGAGAAAGGTGGAAGGATCGTCATCAGGGATGAGAGTACAAGTTATCCAAAGTGGTCGTAATAACAAATAGTGTTTATGGAAGAAAAAGAGAAACCTTTTGTCTTTGAAATGACAGATGTGGAGTCGGACCGAGTTAGGGCGTTCATCAAGAAGCATGGTCCGTGTCCCTGTCGTGTTGCCGAGAAGTTTGGCGTGAAGTTCATTCCCAGCATGATGGGCCTTTTCTGTTATGTCCGTTGCATGGGGTGTGGTGAAGAGGAAGAAGTCACAGAGATAGAAAAATTCTGATTTCAGGATATAGATTCGCAATGGTTAGGAATTTGCGAGATTCTTGATGCACAACGACAGACGTTCGAAAACGTCTTTCTCATAAAATAAGACCGCCCACACTTTACCCCTATGGGCTAACAAGCGATGTTGCAAAGGTAGCGATTCTTTCTGAAACAAAAAAAGAAAAAGAGATGAAAACCTAAAATTCTTTTGGTTTTTCGCTTAATTTGCACTACCTTTGACCCGAGATATGAAGAGAAAGATACTGTTTGGGGTGTTGCTCCTCGCCACCACGGCACAGGCGGGCAACAAGATATACTCTCCGATGGTCAAGACACTGACGACCATCGTCAATGACGACTGGCAGAATCGTCCTGTCATGGAATTAGGGACAGACGACGTGCTGACCATCGGCTTCGATGAGTTGTCACACGACGCTCATCGGTATATCTGCCACATAACCCGTTGTGAAGCCGACTGGACGGAGTCAACGGATGTCTTCGAGAGTGATTGGCTTCAGGGGTTCAACGACTACCCGTTGGATGACTATCGCAACTCCCTGAATACCACCATCAACTACACTCACTATGAGTTTAAGATTCCTAACGAGCAATGCAGCATCCGCATGAGCGGCAACTATCGGCTAAGCATCTACGACGAGGACAACGGTAACGAGAAGGTCCTTGACGCGGAGTTCTATGTCGTTGAGCCGCTGATGAATATCGGACTCAGCATGACAACCAATACGGATATTGACCTCAACAGGGGGCATCAGCAAATAGCGATGACACTGGAGTACAAAAATGTGAAAGTGGTACGTCCGGAGGAGGAGATATATACTGTGGTCATGCAAAACTGGAATGAGCAGACGGCACGTGTCAACTTGTCACCGCAATACACCTATCAACTGGGACTGAGATGGGAACACCAGCGAGACCTCATCTTCGAGGCTGGCAATGAGTATCATAAATTCGAGGTCCTTGACGTGAGTCACCCTACCATGGGGATCGACCGCATCACATGGGACGGGGAGCATTATCAGGCATACCCTTTCACTACGACTGTCAGAC
>ERZ842401.7381-NODE-7381-length-11279-cov-4.458660_pt1 | contig 11279 bp, 6 predicted proteins | sample MGYA00521270_ERZ842401 | MGnify/ENA primary metagenome ERZ842401 (study PRJEB31892, sample SAMEA3878208) | bioreactor metagenome | biome: Moose rumen | place: Sweden | collected 2011-10 | study: EMG produced TPA metagenomics assembly of the PRJEB12797 data set... | reverse complement strand
TAAATGTTGATGCCTGCATCCCACTTCCAGTTGTCTGTATCAATGATCGTCCCGTTGAGCGAAACCTCAATACCGCGGTTGCGGGTATTCCCGATATTGGCGGTGTAGCTGCCCACTCCTGCCGTTGAGGGAAGATTCAGATTGAGAAGAATATCATGGGTGTTCTGCGAGTAGTATTCGACGGTACCGGAAAGACGTCCCTGGAGGAATGCGAAATCGATACCGAAGTTCCATGTGTTGGAATACTCCCATCCGAGTTCAGAGTTTGGAAGAGTCGAAACATAATATCCGGTTGCGTAGGTGTCACCGAAGTTGTAGGGACGTGTTCCGAGGGATCCGAGTGTCTGATAAGGGTTGATAGATTGGTTGGAAGTCTCACCGTAACCGACACGGAACTTCAACTCGTCAAGCCATCCTTTCGTTCCTTCCATGAAAGCTTCATTATGAAGGTTCCAACCGAAGGAAACTGCAGGATAAGTGTGCCACTGGTGTCCCTTCGCAAGACGTGAGGATGCATCTGAACGCACTGCTGCAGAAATCATATACCTGTCAGCATAGGTGTACATGATACGTCCCATGTAAGAAATGAGACCGGCCTGCCAATAGTTCGACGCATTGGGGCTGACAGTAATGTCCTCGGCGAGGGACTGTCCAAGATTATAATAAAGGAACTGCTCGTTGGGGATGTTGCGTGCCGAAAGGCCGTTCTGGATATAAGTGGTCTGTTCAGCGGAGAACATGGCAACAGCATTGAGGTGGTGCTTACCGAAAGTCCTGTCGAAAGTGAAGAGGCTTTCCGTGGTCCAGTTCTTGGTCTCGTTCTGGCTGATGCTGGCGCTGTTGGGATTAGCGACATTATAGCTGTTCACACCCTTTCCGGTGAAAGAACCGGACTTGTTGTTGCGGTAGTTCAAGCCGACGGTCTGCTTGAAGGAGAGTCCTTCAACCCAAGGAGCCTTGAGCTCAACGTAACCGGTGTTGTATGATCCGAATCCGAAGTTCTCGCTGACCCAGCGGTCAGAGTACTCTTTGATATTCTTCTTGGTCGCCAGCCAGACATCGTCCAAAGGCATGCTTGAACGGACAAGGTCTGTCCCGTCTGATGCTTTGGGGTTGAGGATAGGGGTAAGCTGCAGGATGCTGTAAAGGCTGATTTGGTTTCCGTGGCTTGTATTGTAGTTAGTGTTTGTTGAGAAACCGATCTTGAGCCAATTGGTAAGGGTCTGGTCGAGGCTACCGCTGAGGGAGACCCGGTCATAGTCCTGAGTGGGGACAACGGCCTCGTCCTTATAATAAGATACACCGAAACGGTAGCTGCCCTTCATCGTTCCACCAACTACGCTGAGTTCGTGGTTGTGGACAATACCTGTACGGTAGAAAAGGTCCTGCCAATCAATGTCAAGGCTTTCATCCTCGAATCCTATCTTGGTAGTGAACTTCCCGGCTGCATTACGGAGTTTCACGTAATCGGGACCGCTCATCATAGGATACTTGATGGCTTTCTTGAAACTGACATAATTGTTGAAAGAGACTTTGGGCTCCTGGCCTGAAACGCCTTTGTAAGTAGTGATGAGGATGACTCCGTTGGCACCACGGGAACCGTAGATAGCGGTTGAGGAAGCGTCCTTCAGGATATCCATGCTCTTGATGTCACCGGTAGCGATATCGGAAAGGGTTCCCATGAAAGGAACTCCGTCAAGAACGATAAGCGGGTCGTTGGATGCGGACAGGGACCTGTCACCACGGATACGGATTTCCATGCTGGATCCAGGACGGGAAGAGGTCTGGGTCATCTGGACACCGGCGACACGGCCGTTCAGTGAACGTGTGAAGTCTCCTGCTGCGATTTCACGGAGATTGTCTCCGCCCATGGAGGCGATGGACCCGGTGACATCCGACTTCCTCGCGCTACCATAACCGATAACGACGATTGCGTCCAGGGCCTGAGCGTCATCACTAAGGACGATATCAATATGTGTGCGCCCCTGTACAGGAATACGCTGTGTAGTATAGCCCATGCAGGAAACCTCGAGGGTAGCCGTAGGACTAACCGTCAAAGAATAGGTTCCGTCGATTCCTGTGACGGATCCGTTGGTAGTGTTCAAGACCAGTACAGCGGCTCCGCTGACGGTCTCCCCGCTCTGGTCAGTGATTGTTCCGCTGACGGTCACATTCTGAGCGAAAGCGAACAGAGGAACCATCAGTGCTACGGCCACTGCCAAAAGCGATTTGTTAGTTTTGGATTGCATAATATATATGGTTGATGATTTGTTTCGGGCAGATCGGTTACGAAAACGGTACAAAATTATCGGCTAAAAAAGGAGTTTCTCACTCAAAACGTTACAGACGCTTTAGATTTTGTTCCATGCGAGACAAAAACAACACGCTGAACCATTGCGGCATAAAATGATTTATTATTTTTGTACCAAATGAGGAACAAAAATGAAAAAAGTGTGCTTTTCCCTGCTGCTGGCTCTGATTCTGCCAATTCTGTCGATGGGACAAAGGGCGAGGACCTTTACGCCCGACAATGGTCTTCAGAACACCCAGATAAACAGTATATATCAGGACCCGAAAGGCTTCGTTTGGGTATGTACGGAAGGAGGACTTCTGAAATTTGACGGGGTCGGCTTCGAGGCGTTCCGCCATGACAGGGAAAAACCCAACTCTATCATAAGCGAATCCGTCACGCGCATATATGAAGATTCCAAAGGAGTGAAGTGGGTCGGAACCGCTTCCGGCCTCGACGTCTTCGATTCGGAATACAATACCTTCAGCCATGTCGACCTGCATGACGGACGTTCCCCATCCTCCAGCCAGTTCATAAGCGATATCCTCGAGGTTCCAGACAGGATATCCGGAAGTCACCTGTTCGTGAGTACCGGTGGATACGGGGTATATGTGATAGACGTGGACAGCAAGGAGCCCCTTGATGACCTGAGGGCCAAGATATATTCCTCCTTCGGGGGAGAGTTCGTCAAGTTCCTTTTCCTCGATTCCTCAAGAAGGATATGGATCATTTCTGACGATCAGGAAGAAATCCGCATCCTTGATGCCGACACACTTGAGCCGGCAAGCGATGTATCTTTCTCGTCAGACCTCTCAGCAGAACTAGGCAAGATAAGGATCAACGTCATTATGGAAGATCCTATCGGGAAGAAGATCATAATCGGCACTTCCTCCCACGGCATCCTCGTTTATGACCCCGAACTCAAAACCATACGGCACGCCCTGACTCCCCGAAGCCGCTCTTCAAACATCATCTCCGGGATCTTCAGCCCCGAAATCAGTGCTGAAGATGGAAGAAACTTCCTTGTTGCCGACGAGAATGACGGCATACTTGTTTTCGACACCGGGACTGAGTCGCTGCGGCCAGAAACGAATCCTGATCTTATTCAGGTGCTGAAACGGAAAAAAGCCGGCAAGCTGTTAGAGGACAACCAGGGCAATCTTTGGGTGGGAATATACCAAAGCGGCATCACGGTCTTCCCGAAATCAATGTTCGGTTTCAAGTACATGGGGTTCAACGCCGACGGAGAAGACGAGGAAAGCGCCTGCGTAATGTCGATATATGAAGGACCCGACGGGAAGATCTGGGCCGCCACCGACGGGGCCGGACTTTTCTGCCAACAGGACCACGGGACGACAATCAATTATACAAGAGAGAATTCCGGGTTGACGAACAATGCCATAATGGCCGTTTGCGGAGACAAGCACGGAAACATCTGGATAGGGACATATGGTGACGGCCTTTTCTATCTGAACCCGTCGACGGGCATCAGGAAATTCCCCGACTCCGCCGGAATCGGCACTGTAAGAATCAGAGCGCTCGAATACGACAATGCCAATGACTGCCTGTACGTCGGGACCCACGGAGCGGGCCTAAGATGCGTCGACCCCGACAGGAAAATCGTCACCGGCGGAGATGTCCAGGAGGACTACCTCTGGGTCAGTTCTCTGCATCTGGACAAAGACGGACTCCTTTGGGTCGGGACATACAATGGCGCCACCATATACGATCCTGATTCAAGGCGTCTTAAGCCTTTCGGATTCCTGGAAGACAGCTCTCCGATAAGGGTGTTCAGCATCGGATCGTCTCCGGACGGGACCATGTGGTTCGGAACGGAAGAAGGGCTCTTCTCCACCCTTCCGGGGACAAGGGAAGTGAAGCAATACACCGAAAATGACGGCCTTGCGAACAACGTGGTGAGGGGAATCCTCACCGACGGAGCTGGAGACGTCTGGGCTTCGACAGCGAACGGCCTTTCCAGAATATCCATTCGTTCCGGGAAAATAACGAACTATCATGCCTCTGATGGTCTTCAGGGGAACGAATTCCGCTCAGGATCAGCGTTCATGTCCCCCTCAGGAAGGCTGTATTTCGGCGGAACCGGCGGAGTGACCTACTTTTCTCCCGCCCTTGTCGAAAGCGTGGGACACAAGGTTCCTCAGGTATACCTTTCAGGTCTCAACATGCTTGACCGGGAAATCGAATACGACCCCTCCCTTGGATCAGGCAACCTTATCGACAAGCACATTTCTGAGGCAACATCGATAGAGGTGCCGAGCAACGTTGACCTTTTCTCGATCGAGTTCTCCGTACCGGAATACACAAACCCCCAGAGGATAGTGTACGCATATAGGCTTAAGGGGTTTGATTCCGACTGGAAGATTGTCCCTGCACGGCTCAGGATGGCAACATACACCAATGTCCCACCAGGAAAATACCAGTTCGAGGCGAAAGCCTTCTTTGAAGGGACATCGGAAGACTATTCCCTTAGAAGCGTGAACCTGCATGTCGAAGCTCCCTGGTACAGGAAAGGGTGGGCATACCTGTCCTACATTGTTCTTCTTTCCCTTGCGGCATTCGCTCTCTTCCGATATATCCGCCAAAGAAAAGCTGCAGAAAAAGAGAAGAAGAACGCTGAGCTGAAAGAGCTCCGTCTCGGACTTTTCACGAATCTTACCCATGAGATCCGTACCCCGCTCAACCTTGTAATGGGACCGCTGGGGTCAATGAGAGAGGCGGAGAAGGATCCCGCAAAAAAAGACACCTACAACCTGATGTACAGGAACTGTCTGAGGATAAACCGCCTTGTGAACCAGGTCATGGACCTGCGGAAAGTAGACGCCGGGCAGATGCCTATGCACTTCAGGAAAACGGATATCGTTTATTTCATCAAGGATATAATGCAGTCCTTCACAAGCCTTTCCAAAGCGAACCGTGTGGGACTGTCTCTGACATCGTCAAATGATGAGGAAAACCTTTGGATCGACCAGGGAAACTTCGACAAGATAATCTACAATATCCTCTCCAACGCTTTCAAGCACACCCCGGAAGGAGGAAAGATCAGAGTCAACGTGTCTGAAGCGGTTCCGAACAAAGGAGAACTTGGTCCGGACATCAAACAGTATGTTGAGATAGACATTTTCAACTCCGGAAGCAGGATAGAGGATGAGTACATCACAAAGATATTCGACCGCTTTGTCCAGATCAACCCCTATGACGCCAACATCGGATCCGGAGTCGGGCTGAACCTCACCAAAATGCTCGTCGAACTCCACCACGGGGAGATTTCCGCAGAGAATCTCGAGGACGGGGTGGTTTTCAAGGTTCTTGTACCGGTCGGGAAAGACCATCTTACCCAGGAAGAACTGTCCATAACCACCCGTAACCAGGACCTCTGGGAGAAGAACAGGGTATTTACTGAACAGAAACGGGAAGAGGAGATCCCTTCCGAAGAAGAAAATGAGCCGGAGAAAAGGTTTTCCTCCCGCAAATCCGTAGTTATTGTAGAAGACGATGCCGAGACGAGAAAATTCCTCGCTTCTCTTCTCCATTCTACATATAATGTGTTCTCATGCGCGAATGCGGAAGAAGCATGGCCCGTCATCACCACCTCGATGCCTGATGCCGTGATAACTGACCTTGTCATGCCGGGAATGAACGGAAGCGAACTTTGCGCGAAGATAAGGAAGAACCCGGCGACTAACCATATTCCGGTCATAATACTCACAGGTCAGGACGGTGAGCAGGAAGAGCAGAACGCATCAGACAGCGGAGCAGACAAGTTCCTCTCGAAGCCAATCTCTATTGAGCTCCTCATGAGCAACATCGCGCAGGTAATATCAGCAAGGGATACGGTGAAGGGGAAATTCAGCGCACCAATGAATTACGACTATACGGAAATAAAGATGGATGCCGCAGACGACAAACTCATCCGAAAAATCGTGGACAGCATCAAACGGAATCTCGAGAATCCCGAATTTGACGTCGCCGCCCTTTGTGAAGATGTCGGCATAAGCAGGGTTCACCTCAACAGGAAACTCAAGGAAAACGGCAATGTCCCTCCGAGCGTCCTCATAAAATCCTTCAGGATGAAGCAGGCGGCCTATCTTCTCGTGAACAAGAAGGTCAACATCTCCGAAGTGGCTTACAGGGTAGGATTCTCATCACACTCATACTTCTCAAGTTCCTTCAAGGAGTTCTTCGGAATGACTCCTCGTGAGTTCGTAACCAAATATATCGAGAATCCCGAAGACGCGAATCTCGAGAAACTGTTTGAATGAGAGAGAAATAGGATTGGCGGATAAAAAAGGAGGCGACAACTGCCACCTCCCGGGAGCGGAAAACGAGGTTCGAACTCGCGACCCTCAGCTTGGAAGGCTGATGCTCTACCAACTGAGCTACTTCCGCATCTTCGCTGCAAATATAAAAAGATTTTTTGTTTGTGCGCTCGCTTTATCGTGATATTGGGTGCGATCTTCCCCGAAAAACGAATATGCACACATAACAATAGAATACATACCGTCCATGGTTCTCAGCCCACTGGATATTGAAGAAGAGGAATCCGGAATATTTGAGCCCAAACCTGCCATAAATGGAAATTTATTGGAGAATTTTTACTATCTTGCAAAACAAAATTTAACAGAATTACGCAGATGAAGAAGTCGTTTATCAATCGGATGACAAACCTTACCAAGGCAAAGGAACGCGCTGCCTTTTCCGACGTTGACCGCCAGATCAAGAAACACAAATACGGTTCGGACGCTTTCATGAATATCCTTGAGAGCCGCTACTCATGTCACGCTTTCAATCATTATCCGGTTTCTTCCACCAAACTGGAAATGATCCTGGAAGCCGGCAGGTTGGCACCTTCTGCAGGAAACCGCCAGCCCGTCAAGATCTGGGTCGTAAAGAGCGAAGACGCACTTGAACGCCTCAGGTCAGTACATCCTTGCTACGGCGCACCTGTCGTACTGGTCGTAGGCTGCCGGAACGAGGAGGCCTGGGTTCGTGAGAGCGATGGAGTCAATGCAGCGAAAACAGACGCCGCAATCGTCCTTACACATTTGATGCTTACAGCCACCGATGCAGGTCTTGCGAACATGTGGATCTGGGATTTCGACCCCAACAAAATCAGGGAAATCCTTCCTGAGACCCAGAACCATGGCATTTATGGTCTTCTGGCAATCGGACACCCCGCTTCCTCTGAAGGAAACCCCACCGAACTGCACAGCCAAAGAAAGCCCATCGAGGACCTTGTCATCGAACTCTGATTTCTCAGAGCCGAAAGAATCTTTCCCGGCCTTCTGCTAAAGAGGGTCGGGATTGTTTTTGTGTCATAGAATGCCTGAACCTGACATCTTTCTGCCCATCAGTTACAAACCATTCCTCATTGAGAACATTATTGCACCTGATTATGAAAGAAAACTCCTGATAGAGAGACGCTTTGTCATAGAAAGAATTATATTTGTCAGGAACATACCAAGAAAGCCATTTGACATGAAAACCAGACATTATTTGATCCCCGCCATAATCTGCAGCCTCATCCTGGCTGCCGGATGCAGCGACAAGAAAACTCCGGAGTTCAACACCCCCGTAGACGTCGGAACAGTCAGTATTCCGGGAAACTTTTCATTTGATTCCGGAACAGGAAGGTACACACTTACAGGAGCTGGAGAGAACCTTTGGTTCAACAAAGACGCCTGCTTCTTCGTTTACAGACAACTTGAGGGAGATTTCCTCCTAGAAGGAGAGGTAAGTTTCGAGGGAGAAGGCACTAATCCTCACAGGAAGATCGGCTTCATGATTCGTGAAAGCCTTGATGAGGATGCCCGCTATGCGGATATCGCCATACACGGAGACGGATTGACTTCTCTCCAGTACAGGGAGAAAACAGGAGACATCACCCTCGAGAAAGCCCTTGAGAAAAAATCCATCGGTCCCACCAAGATAAGGCTTGTCCGCATCGGAGACCGTCTTTCGATGAGAACCGGAAGCGTAACTCTTCCCGAGAGCGATGATGCCGCTCTTCTTTTGGACCTTCCGGAGAACTGCTATGTCGGCCTGTATATCTGCTCACATGAAGAGGACATCTCCGAGACGGGATATTTTGACGGGGTCACTCTGACCCAGGACCTTCCCGTCGCAAAAGGGACAGCGAAGATTTCGATATTCTGTGACCATATAGAGACTATGGCAAGGCAGGAGGGAATATCTTTCGCCCAGGCGGCAGAAAAAGTCAGAGACATGGGAGTTACAGGGGCTGACATCAGGGTAATGCAGAAAGAAAGTGTGATAAAGACCCTTGACAGCCTCGGATTCGCTCACAGCTGCGCTATAACAGATATCCCTTACTCCAATGGTGAAATGCCTGAACTTGAGGAAGCGACTATCAAGTTCATGAAGGAAAGAGGATTCGACAAGGTGCTACTTGTCCCCGGCCTTGTTCCGGACGATTTCTCGGAAGAGCAGAAGGACGCCGTAAGGAACAGAATAGCCGCTTTTGCGGAGAAGGCGCATGGTGAAGGCCTTGACGTGCTTTTCGAGGATTATGACAATCAACGGTCTCTTTGCTACAATTCAGACCTGATCGATAAGCTTCTTGCCAAAGCCCCTTCATCAGGGGTAGTCTTTGATACCGGCAACTTCCTTTTCGCAGGAGATGACACAGAACAGTGCTTGACCCACTTCATTGACAAGGTCCGCCACGTTCATCTTAAGGACAGAGTCTCCGAGACGGATATGAACTGCACCCCTGCGGGAGCAGGATGCATTCCGATGGAGAACATCCTCGCAACCTTGAAAGCGAACAATTACGACGGATGGTTGACAATTGAACAATACGGATCAAGGAACATGCTCAAAGATGCCGAGACGGCGTATGACAACATCATCAGCATCTTGAACAAGAAGTAGTACTTCCAAAAAACACTTCATCAACTGCAATTTACGAAGAAATCAACAGCCCTCCTCTCATCAGAAAATGGGGGAGGGTTCATTTTTTTAGTAGCCCTACATTTACCGCTATAATATATGGCATACCATATAAGCCAGAAAGAAGATATAATAAAAGAAGCCCTAGATTTCTCCAGAGCTTCTTGAGAGCGGAAAACGAGACTCGAACTCGCGACCCCGACCTTGGCAAGGTCGTGCTCTACCAACTGAGCTATTTCCGCATTAACCCGTTTTGGTGTTTCGGGATTGCAAAGGTACAACAATTTTGGATACTGCCAAATGTTTTTTCGCTTTTTCTGCAAATCCCTCTCACCAAAAAGGTTTCTTATACCTCAACGCAAGTGTTGAACTCACGCAGGAAACGCATGTCGTTTTCGAAATAGTGCCTCAGGTCATTGACCTGCCACTTGAGCATCGCTATCCTTTCAACACCCATTCCGAAAGCGAATCCGCTGTACTTTTTGCTGTCAATTCCGGAAGCTTCAAGGACATTGGGGTCCACCATTCCGCAACCGAGGATCTCGAGCCAACCTGTTCCCTTGCAGATGTTGCATCCTTTTCCTTTACAGATGTTGCAGCTGACGTCAACCTCGGCAGAGGGCTCCGTGAACGGGAAATAAGACGGACGCATACGGATCTGGGTCTCTGCGCCGAACATCTCCCTTGCGAAAAGGAGGATAGCCTGCTTAAGGTCGGCGAAAGAGACGTTCTCGTCAATATAGAGGCCTTCAACCTGATGGAAGATGCAGTGTGCCCTGGCCGATATAGCCTCGTTTCTGAAGACCCTTCCGGGACAGATAACCCTTATGGGGAGAGGCATCTTCTCCATTGTCCTTACTTGTACCGAGGAGGTATGGGTGCGGAGCAGAAGGGGATTAGGATGACCGACAGAGACGAAGAAGGTGTCCTGCATATCCCTTGCCGGATGGTTAGGAGGGAAATTGAGGGCTTCGAACACATGGTAATCGTCCTCCACCTCGGGACCTTCGGCGACATCATATCCGAACTTGCGGAAAATGTTGATAATCTGCTGACGCGCAATGGAAACGGGATGACGTGAACCAAGACCGTAAGGATCGCCCGGCATTGTGATGTCTTCTGCCTTAGAGGATGTGACATTCGTTGAAACCGCGTTGGCTTTGAGTTCCTCAATCTTGGCCATAGCCTCTTTCTTGAGAATATTCAGCTGCTGACCGAACTCCCTTTTCATCTCAGGGGCAATATTCCTGAACTCTTCGAAAAGCCTTGTTACCTCTCCCTTTTTTCCGAGAAGGCGGACCCTTGCTTCTTCTACCTCTTTATCCGTTGAACATTTGAGGCTTTTGAGTTCCTCAAGAATCTGATCAATCTGTTCCTTCATACTGTAAATAAACTTTCTCTTGATTCGAGTCCGCAAAAATACAAATATTTGCCCGAAAATGTAGTCCTTGCGACAAGAATGCTATTTCTTTCCTTCCTTTTTGGCCTGTCTCTTGTCACGGGCCTTCTGCTGCTTGGCAGCACCGCTCTTCAGATAAGCGTTCCATTGGTCCTCATCGAAGAGTTTCTGGAAAGTATCGTAGATCTGCTGCATCCACTTGTCCTGGATTGAGATATAGATGTCCGAGTTGGAAACTTTTGATTTCTGGAGTTCCTTTAACTCGGCATCAAGGGCTACGTAGTCATGCTGGAGGGTAGAATCCACGTAAAAAATCTGCCAATCAGCCAGTTTGAGGAGGTCACCCAAGCGGTCTGCCTCCTGAGAGGCAATGTCTTCCATGGAAGGCTCCTTGGAATCCTGAGACTGTGCGAAAAGCCCCACTGAAAAAAATGCGGAAACCAAAAAGGTCACCAATATGGAGGTCCTGAACTTTCTCATACCAATAAAAATTAATAGATTTGCAGTTTGTAAAAGGTCCTTTGAAAGGAAACTGTCAGCAACTACCGTGCCCCCTTGGAAACAAGTGTTTTTCCCTTGAGACTCAAGGATTGCCGCAAAATTAATGAAATATTCACAAACGGCAAACTATGACAAGAGAAAAACACTTGTTTCCAAGGG
>ERZ842401.7380-NODE-7380-length-11279-cov-8.256771_pt1 | contig 11279 bp, 12 predicted proteins | sample MGYA00521270_ERZ842401 | MGnify/ENA primary metagenome ERZ842401 (study PRJEB31892, sample SAMEA3878208) | bioreactor metagenome | biome: Moose rumen | place: Sweden | collected 2011-10 | study: EMG produced TPA metagenomics assembly of the PRJEB12797 data set... | reverse complement strand
GCCTGATCAATGGAAAGCATTATAGAACACAAGGCGTCAGAGCGGATACGCTTACCGTTTTTGTTGTAAATCGGGACTTTTTCCAAATAATTATAAGTTTATATGTACTAATACAAATCAATAGAATGGTAGCATCCTTATTCTAACCGACCCGCTATTATCACCATCAACAGATGTAGCGTAGACACTTACATATTGTTCTTTTTTGACATCGCTAACAACAAAATTTACAATTGACGTTCCGTTGGACCTTATTGAGATAGATTTCTCGCCTAATCTTACATTATCTACATATAGCGTGACTTCGGTAGTAATCTTTTCATCACTATTATTTATGACAGGAACAGATATCAAAAACTCATTCTTGGCATTTGCTCTTCCGGTTATGGCTTTTGGCAAACCGATTGTAACATATTTAGGAGCCTTGCGGTCTGAAACTTCCTTAGTTTTTTTTACTAAAGAATCGGGGAGTCTGTTATAGGACGCATTATTAACAGTTTCTTTATGAGGAGTAGGACTTTTCGTCACCGTTTCTTGTTTTGTTTTTTCAACCGGAACATCGTTTGCAAGCCTGGTGCCTAAGGCGTTATTATGTTTATTCTCGTCACCACCATCTGTTCTGTGTGAAATATCCAAACCGATATCATCACCACCACCTTTATCATTCCCTCCTTCACCACGAATGATATGCCGTCCCGAAGGGTATTTAGTTCCAGGGTCAATCTGGTCTGTTTTCAGAATTGCATCCTTCGGCCATACCATCCACGCAAGCATACCGATGATAGCCAAAGCACCAGCCACCAATAACGGCTTGTAATTCATCAATGTCCTGTCAGCCGCTGTTTTTTTCTTTTTATCAGAAGCCTCTACATCAGGCTTCAGGAAAGATGTTTCCTCACTGTCTGGTTTATTGTTTGTTGTGGAGTTGACAAATGTTGTTTCTTCTTCGGATAACTTAGTGGTTGCGCTATTGAGACTCATCTCTATCTCCTCCACTGTCTGCGGACGTTTACGCCTATTAGGAGTCATCATCCATGTTATTAATTCCCTTGTACTCTGGCTGACTGTTACAGGGAAACGGAAAGCCGTGGCTTCATCCTCCATGATCTCCGAGGGTGTAGGCGGCTGCTGGCAAGTTAGCAGATTATAGAGTGTTGCACCAAGTTCGTATAAGTCTGTCCATGCGCCGATACGCTCTTTCTTGCCGTCCTCCAACTCCGACGGGGCATAGCCTTTAGTCAGTGTGATGCCCGAACTGACAGTGATGCCATGCTCTGCATCCAACTGTTTACTGGATCCAAAGTCAATCAGGAACACACGACCTTGTCGGTCCATTATCAGATTGCTCGGTTTGATGTCGAGGTGCAGCATCTGTGGACTTTGACTGTGGATGACCTTCAGGGCTTGAAGTACCTGATGCAGTACATCCATTGCTTCGTATTCACTAAGCGGTTTGCTCTCCCGAGTGAGCGGTGTGCCGTCAATATAGTCCATGACATAGTACACCGTTCCGTTCTCTTCAAACAAGTCGTGGACACGAACGATATGGGGACTATGGATCTCGCGCAGCCGCAGAGCCTCCTTCTTAAACTTCTCACGCTGCGACTCAAAAGTGGCGTGATTATCGGGCACACTGACCGTTACTTCATTCCTTTGGCGCAGGTTGATACTCCTCATGAAGAACTCCTTCATGGCGTATGTCTCATCGAAATACACTTTTTTCACGACATACGTATTGCCGAAGCCCCCGCTTGCCAACTGCTTCTCCACTCTGTAGGTCTTGCCTAGCAAGAGAGTACCTACAGGCAACATATTTTCTTGACTAATCATAGATGAATTGACTTTATCGAGCAGATTCTACTATATTATCTCTTTTCTTGTTTGAGTCATTATGTCTATTATATAAACAACTATTTCAGCCATTTTATGAAGCGCCTCAGAAGCGAGTCTGGCTTTGTAGCGGCAGTTTCATATATCAGCGCATTACAACCGACAGAAGACTCGTCGTTCTTTTGTTGCTCATCATTTTCTTCAAAGGCGACATCTTTGACCTGTATGAGCCATGCCGAGTGGTTGTCGGCATTGTCTTTAGTGGCAGTTATCAGTTGATCACGTTTTTCTTCGTTTGTCATATTTGAACGGAGTAATGATAACAACTCTTGGTCTGTCATCTTCTCTAACATTCCGTCGGAGCAAAGAATAAAGTAATCGCCGGGCTGAATATCGGTGGTATGTGCCATGTCCATCTTGGGCTGCCGCTCCTGCCCCGGCATAATGGCACGAGTAATAACATTCTTCTTATCATAGGTTGCCATTTCCTGCTGTGTGATCTCACCAGCAAGAAAGAGGTCGTAGACCAGTGAATGGTCACGGCTCTTATAGAGTAAACGACCCTCACCGGGGCGCAAGTGATAGATACGGCTGTCACCGATATGCGCCATAGTAGCCCCACCCTGATGGAATGCTAACAGGGTCAGCGTGGTTCCCATCTGCTTGGTGGAGCCATCATCAAGGGTGTTGATTTGGCGGAACACCTCGTCAATGGCATCGTGTAAGATGTCGTCCATCAGCAACGTTCCCGTCCAGTGTTCTTTCAAGTATCGGGGCAGCACATCGCACACGAGTCTGCTCGCCACCTCGCCGTGTTCGTGACCACCCATGCCATCGCATACCAGGAACAGGCGATCTCCACTTGTTGCTGTGCTGATGTCAGGGTAAACGCTGTCCTCCTGATTCTGTCGGTTACCAAGTTCATTAATGCCTAATGGCTGCAGAATCTCAATCTTCATGGGTCCAATGGTTTTTGGTGGAAACGCAGTGTCTGGTCGCCTATTTCGATAGTGTCACCGTCCTCCAAGACGAGACGGTCTTCCTGTGCCAGCGGCTCATCGTAGACCATGGTGGGCTTCTGGGCTATTTTCTCTGCCGTACGCATGTCGCTGGCAACTACTTTCACCCTGCCGTTCTTGAGTCTGATAGCCTCCAGCAGACAGTGCTGACGGCTTACCGACTTGTCGCTGGTGGCAATCTCTATACTTGCCTCATGTGTGGAACTACTACGACCAATAGTATTCCGCCCTTCACTCAGCGCATAGCAATGACCGTCCCATGTCAGGTAGCCAGGCACAGTTGCTGCTCCTTTCTTGGAAGCCATGATGGTCTCACCTGTATCGAAGCGTACACGCAGTTTCACTCCACACGTTGGATTGGGGCACTTGATCATCAGTTCAGGCTCACCCTTAGGATTGGTGACCTCCAGCGTACCGTGACAGGCAGGGCAGACAATTTTCTTACTTTCCATTCATTTTAGTATTTTATTTTTGCCGGCAAGCCGGCTTTATATATTCGGTCATTCACTCCCGCCCTTGCTTGGGCTTTTCCAAAGCCCTGCCAGGCGTGCGCTCATGACCTCGCATTGCTTAGAACTCTTTTGTTGCTGTGACTCATCATTTCTCTATAGGTTTTGCACTGTCCACTCCGTAACGGTGCGCTCGTCACGGCTGAAGTTGATGCCAACCTTTACCACGCGGCGGTCATCAAGGGCGAAGGCGGCGGCGTAGTCCTTGCGGATGGTCTGCGCTATAGCCTCAGTGGCGGTGTGACCGTACTTCAGTTCTAACACGTAGATGCTTCTGGGCAGGCGCAGCACGATGTCAATGCGACCATTGGCGGTCTGACGCTCGGCCTCCACATCGGCGCCGAAGGCCACGAGCAACGTGTAAAGCACCGACTGATAATGACGCTCATTGTTATTGTTAAGCGAGTAGGGGTAGCCCGCAAAGAACAGGCGAAGAGCCTCAAGGAAGGGTACAATATCATCTGAGCGGCGGAACTGCATATACGCCTGACGCAGTTTGTTGCGACCCGTGGCATAGTCATTCGATAAATATTTATATAAGGTACGCGCGAAGCCCATGCGCACCTCGCGGTTGGGGAATCCGAGCGTATAGGTCTGCGTCTCTTCGTCGTAGTCCTTGATGCTCAGATAGCCGCTCTGGAAGAGTAGCGGCACTACGTCGGTAATGGTCTCTCCGATAGGTGTGTCGAAGCCGTCAGAACTGGTTTCCACTCCTTCCAGTTCATCCATGTCTATCTGCTGCCGCTGCATCAGTTCAATCATCATGGTAGGCGTGGCAGAGGCAAACCAGTAACTGTCCACCTCCTGACTATTCAACGCATTAAACAAACTGAACGGGTTATAGATATCGCCTTGAATGCGTGAGAAATGATAGCCGTCGTACATATCCTTCAGTTCGGCAAGTGCCGCCTCGTAGGCCGTACCCGTGTTCTGGGCAAACAACTCAATATCAGTGTGTAGGGCGGTGGTCAGTTCCTCCTCGGTGATGCCGCAGATGCCCTCATACTGCGGCAGCATGGAGATATTCTGCAGGTTGTTCAGTTCGCTGAACACACTCATCTGCGAAAATTTGGTGATGCCCGTGATGAACACAAAGCGGATAAGTTCTCCCTGTCCCTTCAACGGACTCAGCATATCGCGAATGGTCTGGCGCATGATGTGACGTTCCTCAGGATGCTCAACCGAATCGAAGAGCGGGGCATCATACTCGTCCACCAGCACCACGATGTCCTTGCCCGACTGCTCATAGGCTGCCTGAATGATGTTAGTCATGCGGGTGCCGGGCGACGCACCGTTGAAAGGTGTCACATGATAACGTACCTCAAATTGGCGCAGAATGTTTTCTATAGCCGACTGTAAGTGCTGTAGCGTAAAATACTTCCCATTACTGAAGTCAATCTTCAGCACCTCGCGCTGCGTCCACTCTTGCTCATGCTCACCGATGTAAAGACCGTCGAACAATTCGCGCCTACCCTCGAAGTAGGCTTGCATTGTGCTCAGCAGCAGCGACTTTCCGAAGCGGCGTGGGCGGCTCAGAAAGTAATAGTAGCCTTTATTCACCAATGAATATATATAGGCAGTCTTGTCGACATAGACCATGCCTTGCTTACGGATGGTTTCGAAACTCTGTATGCCTACGGGATAGAACCTTTTCTGTATCATCTTTCTGGTCTTTAGTTCATTCTTTCCACACCATCATGGGCATCTGGTCATCAAACTTGCCCCACATGACGGGGTGCTGCTTCTGCCTCGACTCCTTGGCGACACCTTTGCTCACGAAGTCGAACAACTCGCGGGCGGTGATGGTGCGGTTACGGTCAGTGTCGGCACCGCCGCGAAGACCACGCTCCAAATAGGCGGTAAAGAGGCTGTTGCGCCAGCCGCGCAGTTCCTGCGACTTCTCGTCGGTTCGCGACGAGAGGAAGAAGAGGACGCTGGTATCTGTCGGCTTCTGGTTACGCTTCTCGCTATTACGTGCCTTACCGGCAAAGCACGCGTCGGCAAGCACCACCTTCGTCTGTGCCTCGCTGCGGCTCATGGCTGACGTGATGTCAGAGTACTTCAGCAGACCGTCGTAGCAAACGAAGCCGCCAGGTACACCGTGACCACTGAAGAAGAGCGTGATGGCATCGTCTTGTGTGGCACGGGCGAAAAGACAGCCGAGCGTCATCTTGACGTTCTTCACGGTGGCATCCCTGTCGGTCAGCAACTGTGTCTCGGCATCACCGTTACGTTGGTAGAGCGTCTGCATGGTGACGGCATCCTGTGCGCTGACCTTCAGGTCGCTCTTCGTGCCGGGATAGTCGGCAATGCCCACCAGTACCACATAGTTCCTCGCCCAGGTTACGAGGGCGAGGGTCAGGAGCAGGAGGGTTGTCAGTGTTCGTCTCATAGCAGTTGGCGGTTAGATGGTCTGCACATCAGCATCGTTTACATAGTCAGGCATATCCTCGGCAATATGATCCTGTTGCGAGTTGCTGGCAATCTCGGGCTGGACAGGGTTTGTGCTTTCCTGCATGGCTGATGCCAGAGCGAAGTCAGTGACAGAAAGTTGTTGACCGGAGATGTCAACGACTTCTTCATCGTCTATCTGCCCGTTGTCATTGCGATCTGAGAGAGCGACATCGAACACCATATTGTCATCCACATCGACCAATGCCACCTCTTGACCGTCAATCACCACGTGACCCACATTCATGGTCTGACCGCTTTCTGCCTGCATCTGCTCAACGCCGAGGAAGTGCACTTCCGGCTCGTCGTCATGAGGTTTCGGGGATTCTGGCTTGTTGTCTTCGTTTTGGTGGTTGTCATCGTCAGTCTTGACATTGCCGTTTTGGACCGTATTGTGATGGGCTGTGTCGTGATGAGCCTCGCGGTGCCCCGTGTGCTCCTCACCAGGCTGCACTTCCGGCTTCACCTGTTGTGCAAACTGCTGGTGCTCACCATCAGACATGCTGTTCCACTCTTGTGCGGTATAGGTATTGTAGATACCACCATGCCAGTGGAACACACCGCCAGGTCCCACCTCACTGCGGGCAGCGGCAAAAGCCTCTCCGAACGACAGGTTCTGGTCTACCTCGGCTACATGCAGACCATTTGCCGTGGTATGGCTTTGGACTTCAGCGGTTTCGCTGTCCTGTTGTTCATTAGCCTCGGTGGACTGTTCGCCGGCAAAGGCATTGGCTGCATACATCCCTGCCGCACCCATCAGGATACCGGTCACGCCACCGATGGACACCTGCTTCCAACTGCTGTTGTTTTTGGTCTGCTGCTTCTTGTTCTCGTTCTTCGGCTGCTCCTGGGCTGCTCCAAAGACTGTACTCTCGTTGTTGTTCATTGTGCAAATTGTTTTAAGCGTTAATAATGTTGTTTCTTGATGCAAAGATACAACATTCCGGGGTGCTCGTCAAGTGTTTCACTTCTGTTCTCCATGAAATGCCCCGTTTTCGTGACGAAATACCGCTATAGAGGGTCATTTCTTCCAGACGGCTCCACAGTGGGGGCACCCCTTCGTCTGGCGCAGCATGTCGTAGTCTTGCAGCGTCAGCAGGCTGCCGCACGCAGGGCATTTAAAACGGTGCTTTGTGTCCTCGGTCAGTTGGTTCTGCTGAAGGGGAATCTTCGACGATGCCCTGAAGGCAATCACAAAGAATACTAACGAGATGACACCGGCGGCAATATAGAGTCCCATAAACAGCGGATTGTCGCGCCCCGTGACAGCACCGAGCACCACAGCGAACATGGTGATCAGTCCCGTTGCAGAGCGTAGCGTGTTGAAGCGGCGCTCACGAATCTGCATCTGCAGCCGTTGCTTCTGATAGTCTTTCCACACCTGTTCCAAGGGACTGATATCGGCAATCTTGGGAATAAAGGGTTTCAACATGTCCCAGCCAAGGCGGTAGTGCTCACCGCCAAGCACGATGCGGTCGCCCTCCTTGATGCGCTTGCACTCTATGGCACGATGGTTCACATAAGTATCATTTTCTATGTTCAGATTGGTCAGCACCAGCGTACCGTCGTCACCGATGGTCAGCCGGGCATGCTCCTGCGACACACTACGTGGCACACTGTCCGTCTCACCGAAGGTGGAAGACTGCTTACCGACAGTCAGGCGCAGTTTGCCGGTCTGTCCGTCGCGCCCTATTGTGATTTCTTTCATGCTATACCTTTATTATAGTTTATTATGCACAAAGATAAAAAGAAAAATTTGGCTTTTCCAAAGCCCCGCCGGGCGAGAGCGTTTGTTATCGCATAGCTTAGAACTCTTTTGGAAGGGTTGTTACTCAGAGGGCCAAACGCAGCCCGAGGCTGCCGTTGCGGTACGAAGGCGTGTAGTAGTTACGGCGCGAAGAGCGGCAGTACCTCGCGCTGCTGTTCCAACAGCCCCCACGGCACACACGGCGAGACCCACTGTTAGGACCAGCCGGATTCGTCTGAGAACCACTGCTATAACTGCCATACCAGTCCTGACACCATTCCCATACGTTGCCGCTCATGTCATACAAGCCCAACTCGTTGGGTGACTTCTGACCTACAGGGTGAGTCGCACTGCCGCTGTTGTCTGTGTACCATGCCACGCTGCTGAGATTGTCACTGCCCGCATACTTGTAGCCACGGCTTCGGTTGCCGCCACGGGCAGCATATTCCCATTCCGCCTCTGTCGGCAGGCGGAAGCGCTTGCCCGTCAACTGGTTCAGCCTGCGGATAAACTCCTGGCAGTCTTCCCAACTCACACACTCCACGGGAAGTCTGGCACCCTTGAAGTTTGAGGGGTTACTGCCCATCACCGCCTGCCACTCCTCCTGCGTCACCTCGTACTTGCCAATCGAGAACGAAGAGAGCGTCACCTGATGAGTAGGTTTCTCGTCATCATATGCGTCACTGCCCTGCTCAGAAGTGCCACCCATCCAGAATGTGCCGCCCTCAACTGACACCATGTTGCCTATGAGGGTTTGGAGGACCGAACTAATGTTAGGCTTTTTCGTCTCACTCCTTGACGGGGTAGTCTGCTTCTTTATTTCACTCCTTTTCTTTGTCGAGGTGGTGGTAGTTGTCTGCGTCTTCTTAGTAGGTCGCTTAATAGCCCCACCTGCAGCCTGTGCCAACAACAATGTCGGCACAAGGGCGAGCATCAGCATAAGTACATATTTCTTCATAATCATATTTATTGATACTATAGTTACACTTTAACTTTCACCATGAGTTCCTTCATGCGCCGCAACGCATCTTTCGACACAGGCAACTGGTAGGCGAAATGCTCCTGGTCGGAAAGCACGAGGTGCTGCCGTGCCACATTGACGCTGTAGATGTAGCGGACGTTGACGATGAACCGCTTGCCGACGCGCATAAACTGGACGGCTTCAGGACCAAGTTGCTCTGTCAGCACTTGCTCAGTCTTCGTAAGACTGGCGGCAATGGTTGCCTTCAACTTGTTCACTGAGACTATATGGGTATAGTTACCATCCGCCTCAAAGTAAACAATCTTTCCTACCTCCATGCGCAACAACTCGTCACGGCTGTTAAACAAAATTCGCTTTTCCATGTCAGTCTATCCTCTTACCCTGTTTGTCGTACCACTGCCCTTGGTCGGGCTGTCCGTTCTTGAAAGTGCCTATGAAGTAACTGCCGTCATCCTTGATGGTATAACGGCCACGGCTGAAACTATTGTTCACGAAACTACCCTCAAAAGTGTCGCCGTTGCCATAACGGAAATAGGCATTGTCACCCTCCATCTCACCACTTACAAAGGGACCTTTGTACTGTCGCCCGTCGGTGAACGAGGCTTCGCCGACACCGTTCGGGTTGCCGTCGTCATCAACCGGTCCAGTGTATGAGCATACGCCAAGTGCCGACTTAAAGTATCGGTCGGTAACCCTCTTTGCGGTAACTTCCTTGACCTGTTCAACGGCATTTTCAATTGCATCACCACCTGCTGAATTTTCCTCACCATTCGGTTTCAAGATAAAGAACAACACACCTGCCACCAATAATGTGGCAACGACAATGCCTATCCACTTTATATTTACAGACGGTTTCTTTTCATCATTCGGAATAACGTGTTTAGGTTTTGAAACTTTCTTATGAGGCACAAAGACAGTTTCCTCATCATTGTCTTCAGCCTTAGACTCCGCAAAAGGCTTCATCAGAAAATCGCGCACCTCAGTTACTGACTGCGGACGCTGTTGTCTCCTCGGAGCCATCATCCAGCGAATCAGATACCTGGTCTTAGCACTGACAGACTTCGGATAAACGAAGGCATCGTCTTCCTGCATCTCACTCACTGTGGGCGGCTGGTTATTGGTCAGCAGATTGTAGAGCGTTCCACCTAAACCATAAAGGTCTGTCCAAGGACCTATCAGTTCCATTTTCTGGTCTATCTGCTCCGGCGGGGCATATCCTGGTGTGTAGCACATGGCAGTGGTGGTGGTAGTGTAGCCATCAGAAGCACTCATCTGCTTGCTTGCGCCGAAGTCTATCAACTTCGCCACACCATCGGTACCCACCATAATGTTGCCTGGTTTCAAGTCAAGGTGCCAGATTCCCTGTTCATGCACCTCCTCTAATGCATCCAGTATCTGATTCAGTATCTCCATAGCTTCTGCTTCAGACAATGGTTTCTTGGTACGTTTAAGGCGTGTGGAAAGAGACTCTCCATCGACAAAGTCCATGGCATAATAAGCGGTACCGTTTTCCTCAAACAAGTCGTGAACCTGTACAATATGTGGATTATGCAGTTTCCTTAGGCGGCGTGCCTCCTTCTTGAATTTTTCCTTTTGCGCATCAAACTGTTCTTTGTTCAGGGTATTACTTACGCTGACAGTTGTGTTATCGTCATCACGCTGGCTGATTCCTTTCATAAAGAACTCCTTCAGTGCCATACGCTCTTCGAACTCCACATTCATCACTTCGTATGTATTACCAAATCCACCAGAAGAAAGATGGCTGACGATACGGTACTTTCCTGTCTGCAGTGTCATCTTTTCCGGGAGCAGAATCTGCAAGTCGATATTTTCTTTTTTCATCGCTTTAGTTTTATATCTTGCAAAGATAACTAAAATTTGATAAAGATACAAATTTTTGCTGATTTTTAGTTTGTAACAAAGTTAGAGACTATGTTTCAAAAAAAACTACTCCCCTCCTCCCGTTTCCTTCTGAAAGCCCGATGTACAGGGCGTTTGGGGACGGGAGTAGATGCTCCAACTACTCCCGTTCTACTCCCGTTCTGGCTTTTTCATCTCCCCTTTTGTAAAAAAAGCAGGTGGGGAGGCTGGGGGATTCAAGAAAAAGTTGTATCTTTGTAGTCGATATATCAACTATGATATTATCAACAGAATAATAAACCAATTATTTTATAACTATTAATGAGTACAAAAAATCTAACCATCAAAGCCGATTTTCGGAATGCGCCGAAAGGTTATCAACTGTGTTTCAACAAAGAGTGTCCCATGAGGGACGAGTGTCTGAGGTATCTTGCCGGCAAGGAAGTGCCAGAGGAGCGTGACTGGGGTCCTGCCGTCTACCCGAACATGAAGATGACGGAGAGGGGATGCCGACTGTTTGCCACTGGTCAGCCCGTCAAGATGGCATGGGGCTTCGGCAAACTATTCGAGGAGGTGAAGAGCAAGCACGAAAGGGGATTGCGTACCGCTATGCGACAATACCTCAACGGCACCAGCAATTACTATCGTTACAACAATGGCGAACGGATGCTGAACGAGGAGCAGCAGAGGTGGATCATCCAACTCTTCCAACGCACAGGCTATACGGAGAACCTGGTCTTCGAACATTATGCCTATGTCTATGATTTCTCCACTTTCTAACGAGGAAAGAAGGGTTTTCATTATATTTATACTCCATTAACATGATTCCCATGAGTCTTCCGGATATCTGGGAATCCCATTCCGGATGCTTCGTAGAGGTA
>ERZ842401.7378-NODE-7378-length-11283-cov-3.792572_pt1 | contig 11283 bp, 9 predicted proteins | sample MGYA00521270_ERZ842401 | MGnify/ENA primary metagenome ERZ842401 (study PRJEB31892, sample SAMEA3878208) | bioreactor metagenome | biome: Moose rumen | place: Sweden | collected 2011-10 | study: EMG produced TPA metagenomics assembly of the PRJEB12797 data set... | reverse complement strand
GCAACCGACGATAAGCTACATGCAATTTGCAGCCATAACGCTGCTGACGCCCTTGGCCATTACCCTGGCGATATGGATGCCCCGCAGGGTGTCTGACGACAAGGTGGCCAACCGGTCGCGCTGGCTGATGGTCGGCGGACTGGTACTGTTAATCGCTCAGTTCGCACTGCAATTCGTGCTGGGACTGCGGCAGAAGGGAGTCCCGCAAGCTGCCATGCTCAACCTGTTCCTTTTTATTCCCACCTCAATCCTGCTGTCGCTGAGCGTGCTGAATCTGCAACGCCAAGGACGACTGACGCGCATGGAGTGGTGGATAGGTGTCCCCACGTGGCTGCTGTCTATGGGCCTCATCGCCTGGGGAGCCATGACCAATGACGAGCCCAACCGCTTATTGCGGGCAGAGATGGCGGCGAGCATCGTCTATGCCGCCATGCAGCTTTTCTTCTCGGTGAAGCATATCCGCGAGGTGAGGCGCATGCAGCTGGTCCTCGACAGCTACTACGACCACGAGCGGCACGGACTACTCACATGGTTTCGGATCAGCATCGTGGTGCTATCGGTGTTGTCGCTGTCGGTACCCGTACTCATCTTTGCCTCGGGCCTGCCCCTGGCTCTCTACGGTCTGTTTTTCTTCTTCGGCATCTTCTATCTTTGGCTGATGTTTATGCGCTACCTGGATAACCAGACCCTCTTGCAGGTGCGAGTGGCCGAGGAAAATGCCACAGAAGAAGAAAGCGAGAAGCAGAAAGCGAAGAGTGAAAAGATTGCCTCGCCCGAGGTGATGCAGCGCGTCGGCCAGGCCGTGGAGGCGTGGGTCAACAGTGGTGGCCATTTGCGTAATGGCATCACCAGCTCTGATGCTGCCCGTGAGATGCAGATACCACGCTACCAGCTAACAGCATGGGTGACAGCGTCGGGGCATGAATCGTTTACCCGCTGGATGACCAAACTGCGTATTGAAGAAGCGAAACGCATGCTGAAGGAGAACCCCAAATGGTCGAATGAACATATTGCCGACCACTGCGGCTTTACCCGCACCAACTTCCAACGTACCTTCAAGAAAGAAACTGGTCTATCGCCTACCGAATTCTGCCGATAAGGTGCTTCACGCCTATAGGGAGAAGTAACTTTTCGTTTGGCAAAAAGAAGAAAAAGCAACTTTTCTTCTTTTTTCTCTCACTTATTTCGTAACTTTGTGCCCTCAACGAACAGTGAATTTATAATAATGAGAAGACTATTATTGCTATTGGCGCTGATTTGCAGCATGGCAGCCAGCGCCAAGAATGCGGACGAACTGTACGCAGAAGGAAAGGCCCTCTATGAGGCAAAAGACTATGCCGCTGCACTGGCGAAGCTGAAGCCTGCTGCCACGAAAGGGCACAAGAAAGCGCAATACCGCGTGGGGCGCTGCTACGACAAGGGCTACGGCGTGGAAGAGAACAACGAAGAGGCCCTCAAATGGTATGCCAAGGCGGCTGACCAGGGTTATTACAAGGCGGAATACCAGATGGCTCGTGCCTATGTGAAAGGAAAGGGCGTGGCACCCGACGAAAAGAAAGCCCGGTCGTGGGTGAAACGGGCTGTCAGCGGCAAGAAGCATGGCGCCGAAATGCTACAGGAGATAAAGAATGATGCCGCCAAGGGTGACAAAACCGACCAGCGATTGTTGCAGCTGCTAGGGCAATAAGAAAAGCCGATGCAACGGGTAAGGTGGTTTTCGGTGGCTGTGCTGTGGGCCATGATGGCTGGCAGCATGCTGGGCCAGCAGCTGAGGCTGTCGGGCAAGGTGATCGATGCCGATACCGAAGCCCCCGTGGCATTTGCCTCGATACTGCTGGGCGAAAGCCATCTCTGGGCCGTCACCGACGACAAGGGAGCCTTCACGATAAAGGGAGTGCCCATGGGACAGGAGCTGCTAACCGTGCAATGCCTGGGCTATGAGAAGCATGCGCAGCCTCTGGCACTGCGCAGCGACAAGACCGATCTGGTCGTCAGGTTGCGGCCTGCCAGTCTGAAGGTAGACGAAGTGACGGTGACAGCCCGACGGCGACAGGAGGAAGCCACTACCAGCTATACTATAGACCGCCATGCGCTAGACCATCAGCAGATGTTGAACATCAGCGATGTGGCGGTGCTGCTACCTGGCGGCAAAACGGTGAATGCCACGCTGATGAACGATGCCCGTATGGCCTTGCGCAGCAGCAGCCAGGAGAAGGGCAACGCATCGTTTGGCACGGCCATAGAGATTGACGGCATGCGGCTGGACAACAATGCTACCGACGGCGAGACCATGGGAGCCTCCACCCGCACGGTGAGTACCAGCGATGTGGAGAGCATTGAAATTGTGACCGGCATCCCGTCGGTGGAATATGGCGACCTGAGCAACGGCATCGTCAAGGTAAACAGCCGCAGGGGTAAGTCGCCCTTCGTCGTGGAGGGGAAGCTGAACCAGCACACACGTCAGCTAGCTGTGAACAAAGGCTTTGCCCTGGGGACTCGTCAAGGCGTGCTGAACGCCTCGCTTGAGCATGCCCGCTCGTTCAGCGATGCCGCTTCGCCGCACACGGCCTATCAGCGAAACATTCTCTCCCTGCGCTATAGCAACATCTTCTGGCAGCAATCCACGCCACTCACCCTCTCGCTGAACATGACGGGCAATGTGGGCGGCTATGACTCAGAGGCCGACCCCGACGAAGAGCTGGACAGCTATGCCAAGGCCCGCGACAATGCCCTGCGGGCCAGCCTCGATGCCCGCTGGCTGTTGAACAAGTCATGGATCACCAACATGCAGCTCACAGCGTCTTTTTCCTATTCCGACCGCAAGCAGGAGCACTACACCCACACCAGCAGTGCCTCTACCCAACCCTATCTGCACACCATGGAAGAAGGTTACTTCCTGGCCGACCTGAGCCCCACGGGCTACTGGTATGTGCGGAGTTTCCACGACTCGAAGCCCATGACATGGGCGGTGAAGCTGAAAGCTGAGAAGAATGCCATGCTGACCACTGGCCGCCTGCCGCTGCGCAGCCACCTGATGGCAGGCATGCAGTGGAACGGCAGCCGCAATGCCGGCCATGGCACCTACTACGAGGACCCGCTGCTGACACCCACTTGGCGCGAATACCGCTACGACCGCCTGCCAGCCATGAACAACGTGGCACCTTATCTGGAGGAAAAGCTGACGCTGACTACGTCGAGCCGCCTGGGCGCATCGTTGCAGCTGACGGCAGGTCTGCGCAGCGACATCACCCTGATCAGCGGCTCGGACTATGGCACCGTGAGCAGCCTGTCGCCCCGAGTAAACGGCCGCTACGTTGCCTGGCGCAACAGGCAGGCACGCTGGGTGAGCGAACTGGAGATGCACGCCGGATGGGGACGCAGCGTGAAGCTGCCCTCCATGCAAGTGCTCTATCCGGCACCGAGCTATAGCGACCTGCTGGCCTTTGCATCGACCTCGACAGCCGACAACACCTCCTATTATGCCTACCACACTTATCCCAGCAGCGCACGCTATAACCCCCAGCTGCACTGGCAATATACCGACCAGGCCGACCTTGGCTTGATGCTGAATATAAAAGGTACGCGAGTATCGGTGTCGGCTTTCCGCCACAGAACCTGCCGTTCCTATTTGTCCACCCGCTTCTATACGCCCTTCAGCTACCGTTACACGGGGCAGACGGCCCTTCAGCAGAGCGGCATCGACGCTGCGAATCGCCAGTTTGACATCGACCGCACTACTGGCATCGTGACCGTGAGCGACCGTACCGGCGAGCGGCAGCCCGTGGCCCTGGACTATACCGACCGCCACACCTACACCACCAACCAACAATATGAGAATGCCACCCCGCTGACCCGCTACGGACTGGAGTGGATTGTAGACTTCGCCCAGCTGCGTGCCTTGCGCACCAGTTTACGACTGGACGGCAACTACTACCGTTAGAAGGGCATCGACGACGTGCTTTTTGCCGACGTGCCGATGGGTGTGGGCAACATCATGAGCGACGGGCAGCCCTACCAGTATGTGGGCTATTATCGCGGCACCAACGTCACCTCAGCAGGCAGCAGTGCCAATGCCTCGGTAAGCAACGGCGTATTGAGCCGGCAGTTGAACCTGAACGCCACGCTGACCACCCACATTCCCCGCATCCGCCTGATAGTAGCCCTGCGACTGGAAAGCACGCTCTACAGCTACCGCCGTGCACTGAGCCAGTTCACCGACGGCAGCTCGCGCGGCTACATGCTGGAAGAAGCAGAAGGCTATACTGGCGAGCCCTACGACGGCACTTCCCGTGACAAGTTCGTCGTGGTCTATCCCGAGTACTACTCCACATGGGAGTATCCCGAGGAAAGAATCCCCTTCGCCGAGATGTTCCTCTGGGCCAAGGAGAACGACGAGGCGCTCTATAGCGATCTGTCACGCCTGGTGGTGCGCTCGAACTATGCCTACACCATGAATCCCAACCGCCTGAGCAGCTACTATTCAGCCAACCTCAGCGTGACAAAAGAGCTGGGCGACCACATCGAGGTGTCGTTCTATGCCAACAACTTCTTCAACAGCATGCGGCGTGTGCGTGCTTCGCAGACCGGCCTGGAAACCTCGCTCTTCGAAAGCGGCTACATTCCCAGCTACTATTACGGACTATCACTCAGACTGAAAATATGAAGCACTTCCTTCTGCTCTCCCTCCTGCTCCTGCTGACTGGCTGCTCGTATGACGAGGAGCCCGACCTCTGCACGCTCACCGTGCAGGTGGTCTACGACAAGACCACGTTTGCCGAACCAGCAGAGGCCAGGGTGCGGGTGGAGCTGAAAGACCAGCACGCCCAGATCTTCGTCGATTCCACAGGCACCGACCGCCAGGCCCGTTTCCGTGTGCCGCCTGGCATCTACGAGGCCAGCACCACAGCCTCATACGTCGACACGACCGATGCCACCTGGTGGCGCTATAACTTCAACGGGGTGAAGAGCATGATTGTGGTGTCGCCCGACAGCCTGAACCTCGTTGACATGAAGGTAAGGGTGTCGCGCAAGCGAGTGGTGCACTGAAAAGGTGAAGGGTGAAGGGTGAAGAGTGAAGGGTGAAGGGTGAAGAGTGAAGGGTGAAAGGTGAAGGGTGAAGGGTGAAAGGTGAAGAGTGAATAAATGAATATAAAAAGCTATTACATGAAGTACAGACTGCCAATCGTGTCGTTCATCATCTTTTTTGTGTCGCTCAGTCCCGCTGCGGCGCAAAGCTGGAAGCTGATAGTCAGCAAGACCAACGGTCAGGCCTTGGAGCTGACCACCAGCGACATCAGGGATATTCAATTCATAGAGGAGGAAGAGCTGCCCGTACTGGAAGACAAGAACGTGGACCAGATCGTCATTAAGGAAGTGTACTGCGGCGGCTGCCAGAGGGACGAAGGCACCGAGTTCTTCCAGTACGACAAGTGTATCGTGCTCTATAACAACTGTCCGCAGCAGATTGTGGCCAACAACCTATGCATCGGCATGGCCAACCCATATAACAGCAATGCCGGCAACAAGAATTATGATGCCAGCGGACGGCTGACTTACGAGGACGAGGGCTTCATACCGGCCCAGAACGGCATCTGGTACTACCCCCACTCGCTGGTCATCGAACCCTACAGCCAGGTGGTGGTCAACATCTGCGGAGCCATCGACAACACCCAGACCTATTCGCAGTCGGTGAATTATGCCAACAAGGACTACTATTGCATGTACGATCCCGAAAGCGGCTACAACCTGACCAACTACTATCCCACGCCTGCCGATGTCATCCCTTCGTCGCACTACTGGAAAGCCGCCAAATTCGGGCAGGCCACTGCCTGGCCCTTCAGCGTCAGCTCGCCGGCGGTGTTCATTTATCAGCCTCAGGGAGTAAGCCCCATGGAGCACGCCCTGAATGCCAACAACCTGTGGTACCCAAGCGGTGTGGCCCAGACCACGGTGTATGCCTGCATCAAAGTACCCGCAGAGTGGATCATCGACGGCATGGAGGTGTACACGGCCACCGACAAGGAGAAGAACGAGAAGCGCCTCACTGCCGACATCGACGGCGGCTATGTCTACCTGACCAACAAGCTGGGCCACTCGCTCTATCGTAATGTAGACCAGGAATGGACCGAGTCGCTGGCCGAGAACCAGGGGCGGCTGATATATGGCTACACGCAGGGCGCCGAGACTACCGACCCCAGCGGCATTGATGCTGAGGCCAGCATACGCAATGGCGCCCATATCATCTATCTGGACACAAACAACTCTAGCGAAGATTTCCACGAACGCAAGCAATGCTCATTAAGAGACTGATACTATCACTGGCCGCAGGGCTGACGGCACTAGGCAGCCATGCCCAAGACTCGCTGCTGCTTCGCGACTACCAATTCGTGAAGCGCAGCGATGCATGGCTGACCGGCCCCAATCCGGCTGCACTGACGCGCTTCAGCGAACGGCAGCTGGCCACGGCCCAGCTATCGCTGACCAAGGCCAAGGGCGGGCTCACCGATTTCTACGAATCACCCGGCGTGCTGCAAGGCGATGCCTCGGTAGAGTCGTTCTTCCGCCTTTCAGGGCGCACGGTGGTGCATGGTGCCATGAGCTATGATAACAGCTCAGGCCACGACATGGCCGGCTCCGCCTTCCTCCACTTGCAGCCTTGGCAGCTGGCGGGCAGCAGCGTGCAGGCCGCCTCGCATCTGCCCTTCGACATCGTGGAGGACTCGCTGGGCAACGAAGGCACGAAGCACCGCGACGTCTACCGCTTGCAGGGCGGGGTCGGCATCGACGTGTGGAAGGGCATTGCCCTGGGCCTCAGTCTCGACTACGTAGCGGCAAACTATGCCAAATATAAGGACCTGCGCCACAAGAACAAGCTGATGGACATGCAGCTGTCGGCAGGCATCTATGTGCCGCTGGGACGGACAGTGCAGCTAGGCGCCAACTACCTTTACCACCGCACCACCGAGAGCGTGCAGTTCAGCACCTACGGCAAGGGCGACCGCACCTACACCTCGTTCATCAACTACGGCCCGTTCATCGGCCAGACAGAGCAGTTCGCAGGCTATGGCGGCTTTACCGACAGGAGCCGGGAGATGCCCCTTGTCGACGACTGCGACGGCTTGTCCGTCCAGCTGGCCGTCCGGCCCTCCGGCCATCTCCACTTCTACAATGCCTTCGTCTACGCCCATCGGCGCGGTTACTATGGCCGCCGTTCGCCCTACACCATCACCTATACCCACCACCGCAGCAAGCAATATGGCTATGCTGCCCGCCTGTCGGTGCTGGCACCGCCGGCGGCCGTCCACCTCGACTTCTCGCTGCAAGCCGAGAACTTGCAGAACAATGCCAGCAACTATCGCGAGCTGAAGAACGAGTCGGATGCGTCCTACTATGAATACTACCCCCAGGTGAAGCTGGCCAACCGGCTGTGGGTCGACGGTGCCGCCATCCTTACAGCCGACCTGGGCATCAGGCAGCAGCTGCCCGCCTGGACCCTTCAGGCCGGACTCGACTGGGGGCACCGCAAGCAGACAGCCTACCGCTATCCCTACTACCGCCGGCAGCGCCTCAACACGAGGAAATACTTCCTCACCGCGAGCCACCGGCTGAAGGCGGCCCGCGGGGTGTGGACTATCCAGCTGGAGGGCGCCTTCATCCATGGCGACGGCCAGCCCTTCGAAGACCATGCCTTTGTCCAGCCTAGCGACAAGCAGACCCAGCCACCAGCCATGGAGGCCTACCTGTGGCAGGAATACCGATGGCTGACGGCACCGCAATACCGCGTGGGCACCGCCGCGAGCTATGCCTTCGTCGTGCCCGCACTGGGCCTGAAGACATTCGTCAAGGCAGCCCTGCACCACCACAAGTCGAACCAAACGAACGCCTATGCCAGCGGCCGCGACCGCACCACGGCCACTCTGGCCATTGGCTGTGAGTTCTGAAAACCACAAAAAAAGACATGAAGCGAACCCCACTTTTAATCCTATCACTGCTGATGATGATGAGTTGCTTTGCACCTGCCAGCGCACAGGTGCAGAAGAAGATGAAGATTGCCCTAACCGACGGGCGCACCCTGTTGCTGCCCCTCGACAGCATCAGCGGCATTGCCGTGCAGCCCGTAGCAGCCGAAGGCATCAGCCAGCTGGCAGGCAGCTGGCAGTTCATAGCCAGTGCCAACGGGGCGGCCGGCGAAGGCGGTATCCACACCGCCACTGCCGACACCATAGCCTTCACGGCCACCGTCGGCCCCGACGGCATGGGGCTGGTTTGCGAGGCGCCGCGCTTCTACACCCGCACGGGCAACGTCTACCCCGCCCGGTGGCGCATGGTGCTGGAAGAGAATGCCGCCACCGGCAAGCACCGCGTGGGATGGGTGCTGACGGCCAGCGAGCCCGCGTCAGACAGGGAATTCAACGAACCCGCGGAAAAATATCTTGAAGACGGCTTCTTCTACTGGGGCGACGGCAGCGAGCCCCACCACTACATCTATCTGCTTTCAGAAAACATCGACACGCAGCGGCTGGAAGCCATGACCCTGTGGAGCGGCTGGGCCGACAAGGGGCAGACCACCTACACCTTCCCCCAGAATCAGGAAATATACGGCGTCGTCGGCACGGCGATTCCCTACGCGCCCGGCACCAGCGTGGGCTATTTCGAAATTTGGGCCAGCGCCCGCTTCGTCAGGGTGCAGCAGTAAGAGGGGCGCCCGCGCCGCCAATGCTAGCTGCTGTGGTGGAGCTGCTCGTTCTGAATCACGGCCTGGCGCATGTGCTTCTGCAAGTCGCTGGCGAAGATGAAGTCGGTGAGCCGCCGGTTGGCAGACTGCATAATGTCGGCCGAAACGCCCTGCCACTCCTTCTGGCCCTCATAGATGAAAAGAATGTTCTCGCCGATGCCCATCACCGAGTTCATGTCGTGCGTGTTGATGATGGTGGTCATCCGGTATTCGTGGGTGATGGAGTGCAGCAGCTCGTCGATGACCAGCGACGTCTTCGGGTCGAGCCCGCTGTTCGGCTCGTCGCAGAAAAGATACTTCGGGTTCAGGGCAATGGCCCGGGCTATGGCCACGCGCTTCTGCATGCCGCCCGACAGCTCGCCCGGATATTTGCCGTCCGCATCCACTATGTTCACCCGGTCCAGGCAGTCCTGGGCCCGCCGCTGCCGCTCCCTCAGCGTCATGTCCGAAAACATGTCCAGCGGAAACATCACGTTCTCCAGCACCGTCAGCGAGTCGAACAGCGCCGCGCTCTGGAAAATCATGCCCATCTCGCGGCGCATGGCCACCTTCTCCTGTTTCGACATGCGCACAAAGTCGCGCCCGTCGTAGAGCACCTGCCCGCCCGTAGGCTCCAGCAGCCCCACCAGGTTCTTCATCAGCACCGTCTTGCCGCTGCCGCTCTGCCCTATGATGAGGTTCGTGATGCCATCCTCGAACACGGCAGAGATGCCCTTCAGCACCTCCTTGTCCTCAAAGCTCTTGCACAAGTCCTTAACTTCAATCATAGCCCCTCTTTTTTACCTTTTTACCCTTTTACCTTTCTACCTTTTTACCCTTTTACCCTTCTACGACAGCAGCTGCGTCAGGAAGACGTCGCTAAACAGAATCAGCACGCTGCTCGACACCACCGCATTCGTCGAGGCCCTGCCCACGTTCACCGAGCCCCCTTCCACCGTGTAGCCGAAGAAGGCCGGCACCGAGCTGATGATGAAGGCAAAGAACTGGCTCTTGATGATCGACATCCACAGGAACCACGGCACGAAGTCGTGCTGCAAGCCCACCGTCAGGTCGTCGGGCGGCATGATGTGGCCCACGTAGGCCGTGCCGTAGGCACCCACGATGCCCATGGCGCTGCTGAAGACAACCAGGATGGGCATGATGGTGAGCAGGCCCAGAATCTTGGGCAGGATGAGGTAGCAGGCCGAGTTCACGCCCATGATCTCCAGCGCGTCGATCTGCTGCGTCACCCGCATCGTGCCCAGCTCCGAGGCAATGTTGCTGCCCACCTTGCCCGCCAGGATCAGGCACATGATGCTGCTGGAAAACTCCAGCAGCATGATCTCGCGCGTGGTGTAGCCCGCCACCCACCGGGGCATCCACGGGCTCTCAATGTTCATCTTCATCTGAATGCATATCACGGCCCCGATGAAGAACGAGATGAGCAGCACGATGCCAATGGAGTTGATGCCCAGCTGGGCCATCTCCTTCACATACTGCTTCCAAAACATGCGCAGCCGCTCGGGCACGCTGAACGTGCGCCCCATCAGCAGCAGATAGCGCCCAAAAGTGGTAAGATAACGGTGAATCAGCATCTTCTTTCTTCGTTTCGTCTGCAAAGGTAGCGTTTTCCGCCGACAACACAAAATCTTTTAACCTTTATTTGAGGCTGGGGAATGGTGCACCAACTGTACTTTTGGACGGCAACCAGCTGAGGGACAGAAGGATGGCTGGTGCACCATCATTGAAAAATGGTGCACCAATCGTTTACTGTGGAGAAAATCGTGCACCAGCATCCTCTTTCAAAATACGAACGAGTTTTTCCAAAAAGCGAACGCCTTTTGAAAAAATACGAACGCCCCAGCATCACATTCTCTCGAGAATTGCAGACGAAGCAATACCTGGTGCACGATTCTGCTCCCTTAGTGCACGATTGGTGCACGATTTTTCCTCCATCGTGCACCAACTATCCATTTGTCCTCTAGCCGTTTACCATCCAAAAGTACACTTGGTGCACCATCTTTTTAGTACACGTCTCTGTCATCGAGCACGCGGAAGCGGCTGCGCATGTCGCGTAGCTTCTCGATGTTGATTTCGGCGGTGGCCGAATGTTTCCCATGAGGACATTCGGCCATTGTGCGTCCTATGGGGTCGATGACGACGGAGCCGCCTGCGTATGTGCAGGCCGGGTCGTCTCCTACGCGGTTCACGGCGATGACGTAGCACTGGTTCTCAATGGCACGGGCACGAACCAGCGTGTCCCAAGCCAGCTGGCGTTTCTGGGGCCAGTTGGCCACGTAGATGATGGCATCATAGTAGAGTCCATTTCCCATGCTCCCCTCCTTTTGGAGGGGTTGGGGAAGGCTTCTCCCATATCTGGAGAAGACGGGGAAGCGTAGGTCGTAGCATGTTTGCAGGAGTATGCGCCAACCCTGCCACTGAGCGATGACGGCCTCGGTGCCACGGCTGAAATGTTCGTCTTCGTGTCCGTAGGTGAAAAGGTGGTGCTTGTCGTAAAAGACGGTGCTGGAAGGCGAAACGAAATAGTGGCGGTTGCGGAAACTTCCGTC
>ERZ842401.7377-NODE-7377-length-11284-cov-4.721970_pt1 | contig 11284 bp, 8 predicted proteins | sample MGYA00521270_ERZ842401 | MGnify/ENA primary metagenome ERZ842401 (study PRJEB31892, sample SAMEA3878208) | bioreactor metagenome | biome: Moose rumen | place: Sweden | collected 2011-10 | study: EMG produced TPA metagenomics assembly of the PRJEB12797 data set... | reverse complement strand
TAAGAGTATAACGGTTTTCAAGACCGCCGCGTTCGACCTCTCTGCCATCGCTCCATGAAATTGTATAGTAATTTTATACCAAAAAAACTAATCGTGTCAAGTGCTATTTCAAAAAAATGCACTTATTCTTTCACAAAGTCATATTTCAAGCAAAGGCAGAAATTAATCAGCCAGTTCCACCTGCCAGCCGTCATATTTTTCGCATTCCAGAATTTTCCGTGCATTCGCGACTCGTTCGGCGCTGGGGGAATCCACGCCTTCCAAAGGGTAAGGAATGCCAAGCTGCGTGTACTTTGCGATGCCCAGCGTATGATAGGGCAGAATTTCAACACGCTGCACATTGCCAAGCGTGCGTATGAAATCGCGGGTGCGGACGAGATATTCATCTTTATCCGAAATACCGGGAACAAGCACATGGCGAATCCAGATAGGCTTATGAACAGCATCCAGATAGCGGAACATATCGATGATGTTGGCGTTCCCCTTTCCCGTCAGCGCCTCATGCTCCGCAGCGTCTATGTGCTTAATGTCCATCAGCAACAAGTCTGTCACAGCCATAAGCTTTTCAAATGTGGCAAACCAAGGACCTTCCCGCGTGAAAGGACCGCCAGCCGTATCTATGCAGGTATTGATGCCCTCCTGCTTTGCCAGCGTGAACAGTTCCAGCAAAAAATCAAGCTGCATAAGCGGCTCACCGCCGGAGACCGTAATGCCGCCATACCGCCCCCAATACGAGCGGCAATCCAACGCCTCGTCAATGAGCTCCCGCGCCGTGCGCAGCTCCCCCTTCGCCATATTCCACGTGTCTGGATTGTGGCAGAATTTGCAGCGTAACGGACAGCCCGCAAAAAAGATGATGAAACGAACCCCCGGCCCGTCAACAGAGCCAAAACTCTCTATGGAATGAATATACCCTTTAATCACGCCTTTTCCTCCGCTAAAAGTATAGCCCATTCCACGCCCTCCCGCAAGGGCATAAAAAACGCCGCCAAGGGAATTTCCCCCAGCGGCGATTCAAAGCAGGTTACTTACAGCAAAGCATGCTTACAGCTGACCATGGCAGGTGCGGGCGATGACGTCGTCCTGCTGCTCCTTGGTCAGGTTGATGAAGCGCACTGCGTAGCCGGAAACGCGCACCGTAAAGTTCGCATACTCAGGCTTTTCAGGATGCGCCTGACAGTCCTTGAGCTTCTCCACACCAAAGACATTCACGTTCAGGTGATGTGCGCCGCGGCTGAAATAGCCGTCCATCACGTTCACCAGATTGTTCACGCGCTCAGCCTCATTGTGACCGAGGGCATCAGGGTTGATTGTCTGCGTGTTTGAGATACCGTCAAGCGCATACTCGTAAGGAACTTTTGCCACAGAGTTGAGGGACTTGACGAGGCCCTTTGTCTCCGCGCCGTAAGAGGGGTTTGCACCCGGGCTGAACGGCTCGTGAGCCTTGCGGCCATTGGGCAGAGCGCCGGTAGCCTTTCCGTACACCACGTTTGAAGTGATGGTAAGGATAGAGGTCGTCGGCTCTGCATTGCGGTAGGTGTGGTGCTTGCGGATCTTCGCCATGAAGGTCTTCAGCAGCCACTTTGCAATCTCGTCGGCACGGTCATCGTCCTGTCCGTAGCGGGGGAAGTCACCTTCCACAACGAAGTCCCTTGCGAGGTTTTTCACCACCTCAACGACTTCGCCAGTCTTCTTGTTCTTCACTTCCACATCGCCGCGCACAACCTTTACCTTAGCGTACTTGATGGCGGAGAGGGAGTCTACTACATGGCTGAAGCCCGCGATGCCCGTTGCAAAGGTGCGGCGCACATCGGTGTCGATAAGGGCAAGCTCGGCAGCCTCGTAGTAATACTTGTCGTGCATATAATGGATGGCGTTGAGCGTGTTCACATAGAGGTCAGCAAGCCATTCAAGCATGATGTCATACTTGTGCATGACTTCCTTGTAGTCCAGATACTCGCTCGTGATGGGTGCAATCTCCGGTCCCACCTGCACGCCGGGCGTAAGACCGTCAGCCTCATCGCGACCGCCGTTGATGGCGTAAAGCAGAGCCTTAGCCAAGTTCGCACGTGCGCCGAAGAACTGCATCTCCTTACCAGTCTGCGTGGCAGACACACAGCAGCAGATAGAATAATCATCACCCCAGATCGGACGCATCACATCGTCATTCTCATACTGGATTGAAGAGGTATCAATAGAAATCTTCGCGGCATAGCTGCGGAAATTCTTGGGCAGGCGCTGTGAGTACAGCACGGTGATGTTCGGCTCAGGAGACGGCCCCATGTTCTCCAGCGTGTGCAGGAAGCGGAAGTCATTCTTTGTCACCATGGAGCGTCCGTCCTGACCAAGGCCGGCAACTTCAAGCGTCGCCCAGATAGGATCGCCAGAGAAGAGCTGGTTGTAGCTCTCAATGCGGGCAAAGCGCACCATGCGGAACTTCATGACGATGTGGTCAACAAGCTCCTGTGCCTGCTGTTCGTTCAGAACACCATTCTTAAGGTCACGTTCAATGTAGATGTCGAGGAAGGTTGCGATGCGGCCAACGCTCATAGCTGCGCCGTTCTGCGTCTTGATGGCGGCAAGATAGCCAAAGTACAGCCACTGGAAAGCCTCTTTAGCGTTCTTTGCGGGCTTGGAGATGTCGAAGCCATACATAGCCGCCATTTCCTTCATCTGCTTGAGCGCCTTGATCTGCTCGGCAACCTCTTCGCGCAGACGGATGACGTCATCGGTCATGGTTCCGTCACCGATTTCCGCAAAGTCCTTTTCCTTTGACTTGATGAGGAAGTCAATACCATAGAGAGCCACACGGCGGTAGTCGCCCACAATGCGTCCGCGTCCGTAGGTATCCGGCAGACCGGTCAGGATATGGGAAGAACGTGCCTTGCGGATTTCAGGCGTATACACCTGGAACACGGCATCAGAGTGTGTCTTGTGGTATTCGGTGAAAATCTTGTGCAGCTCTGCATTGGGCTTGTAGCCGTACATCTCGCAGCTCTGCTCTGCCATGCGGATGCCGCCGAAAGGCATAAATGCCCTCTTCAAGGGCTTGTCCGTCTGGAGGCCGACAACCTGCTCAAGCTGCTTGCCATCCTCGCAGATATATCCGGGCTTATGGGCAGTGATGCCAGTCACAATGTCTGTGTCCAGATCAAGGACGCCAGAGCGCTCCTTGCCGTCAAGCCCCGTTGACTTTTTGTTGTGCTCCTCCTTCTGCAGGCGCTGCAACTCTGCGAACAGCTTGTTCGTCGCATCAGTCGGTCCAGCAAGGAAGCTTGAATCTCCGTCATAAGGCGTGTAGTTCAGCTGAATGAATTCACGGACGTTTACTTCGTCCTGCCAAAGACGGCCAGTTTTAAAGCCGTTCCATTCCTCTCTTACGCTCATCTTCGTAACCTCTCTGTGTATTGTTAAAGCACCGGCACACGGCCGGTGTTCAACCTAATTAAATGACCTGCTTCTATATTACTAGCTTGCCGTTTTTTTTGCAACTAAATTCCACGGCAAAAACACAATTTATAGCGGAATTCTGCACAGAATTTCATTCAGAGACACTATTTTCTGATAAAGAGAAACAAGAAGATGTCAGGGCATAAAAAAGCCCCGCGCAGACGGAACGCAGTCCGCCGCGCGGGGTATAACAAGGCTATATGCAGCTAAGCAAGCTTATGCCTTAAGCCTTTTCTCCAAGTCATCGAGACAGGCAGAAAGCTCCTTGGGCAGGTGCTTGCCGAACTTCGGATAGTGGTTCTCGCGGATGTCCTTAACTTCCTTGAGCCAGCCTTCCTTGTCCACCTTGGTGATCTCAGGCAGTGTCTTCTTATATACGTCAGCAAGGCCCTCAGTATTGATGGCACCTTCCTTGGGCATGTAGCCGATGGGGGTATCAACAAAGTTGTCCTTGCCGTCGCAGCGGTCGAAAATCCACGCGAGCACGCGGCTGTTGTCGCCGTAGCCGGGCCACATAAAGCCACCGGGAAGATCCTTGTTGTCCTCGTCCTTGCGGAACCAGTTCACATAGAAAATCTTCGGCAGCTTGTCCTGGTCAGCGTGTGCGCCCACATCAACCCAGTGCTGGAAGTAGTCGCCCATGTTGTAACCGCAGAACGGCAGAATGGCGAAGGGGTCGCGGCGAATCTTGCCGACTTCAGCAGCATTGATTGTGGAAGCAGCGGTAATCTCGGAACCGACGATAGAGCCGAGGAAGACGCCGTGGTTCCAGCTGCGTGCCTGATGCACCAGAGGAACAGTAGACGGACGGCGGCCACCGAAGAGGATAGCGCTGATGGGCACGCCTTTGGGATCTTCCCACTCAGGCGCAATGCAGGGGCACTGAGAAGCAGGAGCGGTAAAGCGGGCGTTCGGATGTGCGAACTCCTCTCCCTTGGGGCTCTTGTCCTTGGGCAGAGCGTCACGGGTATTTCCCTTCCAGTCAACCAGCTTGCCCTTTGCAGGATAGCCAATGCCTTCCCACCACACATCTCCGTCCTCGGTGAGGGCGCAGTTGGTGTAAATCGTATTCTTTTCTGCGGAAACAAGCGCGTTCTTGTTGCTCTCCGCGCTGGTGCCCGGTGCAACGCCGAAGAAACCAGCCTCCGGATTGATTGCATAGAGGCGGCCATCTTCGCCGAATTTCATCCATGCGATGTCATCACCCACGGTCTCAACCTTCCAGCCAGGGATGGTGGGAATAAGCATAGCGAGGTTCGTCTTGCCACAGGCAGAGGGGAAGGCACCGGTAACGTACTTGACCTTTCCTTCGGGATTGGTGAGCTTGAGGATGAGCATGTGCTCGGCGAGCCAGCCTTCATCGCGTGCAAGCACCGTAGCAATGCGCAGGGCAAAGCACTTCTTGCCAAGCAGGGCATTTCCGCCGTAGCCTGAGCCATAGGACCAGATGAGGTGCTGCTCGGGGAACTGGCTGATGTACTTGTGCTCAACATCGGCGCAGGGCCAGATGCCGTTATCCTTTTCGCCGTTGTTGAGCGGCTTGCCCACAGAGTGCAGACAGGGAACGAACTCACCGTCGGTGCCGATAACATCGAGAACCTTGCTTCCCGCGCGGGTCATGATGTCCATGTTCAGCACAACATATTCAGAATCGGTAATCTCAATGCCATTCTTGGAAATGGGAGAACCGAGGGGTCCCATGCAGAAAGGAATGATATACATAGTGCGTCCGTGCATACAGCCCTTGTAAAGGCCGCGCATCGTCGCTTTCAGTTCTGTGGGGTTGATCCAGTGGTTTGTAGGACCGGCGTCCTCTTCATCGATAGAAGAGATGAATGTACGGGACTCAACGCGGGCTACATCGGAAGGAAGGGAACGGAACAGGAAGCTGTTCGGCTTTTTCGCAAGCGGTGTGGCAAGGCCTGCGTCAACGCATTTCTTCATCAGGCGGTCATATTCGGCCTGAGAACCATCACAGAGGTACACTTCATCAGGCTCGCACATATCAATGCATTCCTGAACCCACCGCAGAATTTTGGCATGCTTAATGCTCTTGTAGTCCATGCAACTACTCCTATAGTGGAGGAAGAGAACGGCGAAACAGATGATTTAACAACGTATCAGAGCTGTTTTCACCTTTACCCGAGGCACTGGCTGCCGCAGGCACGTGCTCAATTCCTTACGCCCATACTATATCCCATTTTTTCGTTATATTCAAGCCATTTGCCTTCCTGCAAAAGCTGATACGGGACAAAGTTCGCCTTATATGCCATTTTCTGGCAGTCGGTCACAAAGTAGCCCAGATAGTAGTAGCGGATTTTGTGCTTCTGGCAGTAGGCAATCTCGTTAAGGATGCTGAACGTCCCCAGACTGCGCCGCATCACCTGCGGAGAGGTGTCATAGTAGAAATACTGGGAATACACGGCATTTTTTCCAAACTGCAGGACGCTCACACCCGCAAGGGAGCCGTCAATATAATAGTCCAAATTCCGCGTGCCCGCAAAGCACTTCTCGGAAAAAGCCCTGCCGCCCCACCCATCCCAGAGACCGTTCATTCCTTCCAGCACACGGGTCATGACGGAAAGGTCTTCTTCCTCCGTGCGGTGGCGGCGTTCATACAGCGAAAGCAGTTTCACCTTCTCCAGACTGCTCAGCCTGGTCCTTCCCCTGCGCATGACGGTGGAAATATCTGCATTTTTGCGCAACAGGCGCCTCTGGCTTTTGCTGAAAGAAAAATGGCTCACGTCTATGCGGATGGGAATGCACTGGCTGCAGCCCTGACAGTTTGTGCGGTAGAGCCAGGCGCCATCCCATTGAAAGCCGTGCTCAAGGGCGGCATCAAAACAACGGCGCTGAACGGCAGAGGGTGTACCTTCGGGGCAAAGCTGGTAGCATTCAAGCAAGGACAGGCGTCGGGGAAAATAGCCGCACGCGCTTTCCCCCCAGAAATCAAAATCCGCCAGACCGCAGCCTGCATTCCCACTGCCATTATCACAAACCATACATATACTATAAATTTTTCTTTCGGAATTGACAATAGCACCCCGAAATGTGCTACACTGGGGGCATGGAAAGCAACAAGTTCAATTTCTGTCCGGAGTGCGGCAGCAAGGCTATAGAAACCAAGATGGGCGGACGCAAGTGGCTGTGTCCGGAATGCGGCTTTGACCTCTACAACAATGTGGCAAGCGCGGTGGGGCTCGTCATAGAAAACGACAAGGGGGAGGTCCTCTTTGAGCGGCGGGCAAAGGAGCCTCGCAAGGGCTTTCTCGCCCTGCCCGGGGGCTTTACCGAGCCTGACGAAAGCGGAGAAGGCGCAGCACTGCGCGAGTGCAAAGAGGAAATAGGCGTGGAGCCGCTCTCGGTTTCCTACATCTGTTCATATCCAAACACCTACGCGTACAAGGGCATCACCTACAAGACTTGCGATATGTTTTTCAGCGCGAAGCTGCCGCCGCAAGCAGAGCTCAAGGCACAGCAGGGAGAAGTGAGCGAATTCCTGTGGCTCAAACTAGAAAGCACGGAGGATGTGGAAAAATGCCCGATAGCCTTTGACTCTGCGAAAAAGACAATGCTCACCTGGCTGGCACAAAAATGAACCGCATTTTGCCTCTTGCCATCTGCGGAACTTCGTTTCTGCTGTATATCGTGATACTTTCTTTCTATATGATACGCATCAGGAAGCAGAAAAAGGCGCTCCCGCAAGGCACCGTCATTCCCAAGACGACGGCATCTTTTAAGGCAATCTTCATCACCGCCCTGCTCCTGCTCTTGCTCCCCATTCTCATCCCGCTGGACAGCTACCTCATCGCAGTGGTCTGCGCCTGCGGCATCCTGGGGGAGTTTCTTGCGCTCAAAGACAGGCTGGAGCAGCTTAAAGCATAGGGACTCACTGCACCCTTGGCGGAGCATTGATTACGGAGCGTAGTAGCCTTAATTACAAAACGTAGAAGCCTTAATTACAAAACGTAGAAGCCTTTATTAGAAAACCTAGAAGCCTTTATTAGAAGACCTAGAAGCCTTTATTAGAAAACCTAGAAGCCTTTACTAGAAAACCTAGAAGCCTTTACTAGAAAACCTAGAAGCCTTTATTACGGACTGAAATAGCCTTGATTTCGACAGAGATAACAGCGGACTCCTTTCACTGGCGCAGGAAAGCCTGAAGCCGCCCCGCCTCGTACAGCGGTATGTTCACAAGCGTGTACGGCTTTTTCTGCATGGGGGTGAACGCTTCTTCCACGCAGTAGCTGCCGCTATAAAGCCTGATTGCAATTTTTGCCTCAGAATGCTCTATGTATGAATGAAGCGAGCGGAGCGTGCCGCTCTTTCCGCTTTTTACTTCTATGGGAATCAAATTTCCCTCATGCACAAGCAGGAAGTCAAGCTCTGCATTGGACTGCTTTTTCTCACGCACCCAGAACGGCGGCTTTTCGAGCCTCAGCGATGTTCTGGCAAGCAGTTCCTGCCCGACGACCTGCTCGGCAAGCTTTCCGTTATATATGTCGCTCAGGCTGTCCGGCTTGAAGAAGCTGCCCGTAATTCCGAGCGCATGGTTCAGCATGCCGGAATCAAGAAACAGCAGATGGGGTTTGAGCTTTAAATCAGGCACGAGCGGAAGCGTGAATTCCGTCACGGGGTAACGGAGATAGAGAAGCATCGCGCGTTCGAGTATGCGGAGCGCGGAGGCAACCTCCTTCGACTTGTAGCCGGAATTCCCAAACTTCTCAAAGGTAATCCTATGCCCTGATTCAGCAGGCGCGCTTTCAATGACATGGCGGATGATGTCCGTTTCGCCGGAGCTCTTTGCATATTTACTGACATCGTCCTTGAAGGAAGAAAAAAGGGCTTCGTATACAGCGGCAACCTGCGTGAAGTCCCGCGTCTCTTTATAGCGGGAAACCGCTTCCGGCATTCCTCCGATAAACGTATACAGCCGGAACAGCTCGCCAAGCCTGCGGTGGGCAAAGTCAGGCGGCGGTGTCTGGCGGTAATATGCAAGTGCCTGCTTTTCCTCCAGAGCCTCAAGGAATTCCTCAAAGTTCATCGGAAAAAGGTAGCGGTATTCAATGCGCCCCACCGGAAAGCTGATTTTGTGCATATCCATCATGATTTCAAGGAGCGAGCCCGCGCTGATGACGAAAAGCTCCGGCATTTCTTCAAAGAAATAACGCATCTGCATGACGGCGTTGGGGGAGTTCTGGATCTCGTCAATAAAAAGCAATGTTTCGTTTTGGGGCAGGATATTTTTTTCAAGGCAGATCAGCTGAAAAAGTTCTTTCACGCCAAGCTCGTTTTCAAAAAGCTTCCTGTCGGCGGCAAGCTCCATGTTCAGATAGATGAAGCTGTCAAACTCCACGGCAAATTTCTTGATGACGGTTGTTTTCCCCACCTGGCGCGCCCCGCGCAGCACGAGGGGCTTTCTGTTCCGCGAGGCTTTCCATTTTTTCAGCTCTGCGCTGATTGCACGGTTAAATCCTAAAGTCAGGGCAATTTCGCTCATTAATTCACCTAAAGTCAGGGCAATTTTATGAGGAAAATGGACTAAAGTCAAGGCAGACAAAAAGCATACGATAACAGCGAGCATTTTTCCTTGCCTAGACTAAAATACAGATTCTCGTTATACTGCCCCACATGGGTGGTAAAAAAGATGTGAAGGCAGAGCCGGTGAAGAAGTCCGGCAAGGCGGCGGGGAAGGCAGAAGCCAAGAAGGGTGCGGCAAAGACAGCCGAAAAGCCCGCCGCAAAAGCAGCCAAAGCGCAGGAAAAGAAGCAAAAGGCAACGAAGGAACCGGTGGCTGCATCGTCGAAAAAGCCAGCGGTAACAACGCCGAAGGAGTCCAAGGCGGGCAAGCCGAAAGAAGCGGCTGTATACGATGAATCCCAGATAAAGCACCTCGATGCGTTGGAGCATATCCGCCTGAGGAGCGGCATGTACATAGGCAGGCTCGGTGACGGCAGCAATCAGAATGACGGCATCTACGTCCTGCTCAAAGAAATCATAGACAACGCCATAGATGAATTCATCATGGGCTACGGCAAGCACATAGACGTGAGTATTGAAGACAACCGCGTAAAGGTGCGTGACTACGGGCGCGGCATTCCGCTCGGCAAAGTGGTCGAATGCGTGAGCGAAATCAACACGGGCGGCAAATACAACGACGAGGTCTTCCAGTTTTCCATAGGCATGAACGGCGTGGGCACCAAAGCGGTAAACGCGCTCTCCTCTTTCTTCCGCGTGGTCAGCATACGGGACGGGCAGTGCACAGACGCCAGCTTTTCAAAGGGCAAGCTGCTCGAACAGCACACGGGCACACTCAAGCAAAAGCAGCCCAACGGCACTTACTTTGAGTTTGTGCCAGACACAGCTATTTTCGGCAAATACAGCTACGATATGTCCCACGTGGAAAAACGCATCAAAAATTATGTATATTTGAACGCAGGGCTCACCATCAGGCTGAACGGACAGGACTATTACAGCGAAAACGGCCTGCTCGACCTGTTGAACGAGGAACTGGGAGACACCTCGCTCTACGAAGCAGGAGGCTACCGCGGGGAGCACCTTCAGTTCGCCTTTTCCCACACCAACGATATAAGCGAAAAATATTTCTCCTTTGTCAACGGCCAGTACACCTCCGACGGCGGCACGCACCAGTCCGCGTTCAAAGAAGGCTTCCTCAAAGGGGTGAACGGCTTCTTCAAGAGCGACTATTCAGGGGAAGACGTTCGCGCGGGCATTGTGGCGGCAGTGCTCGTCAAGGTGAAGGACCCCGTGTTTGAAAGCCAGACCAAGAACAAACTTGGCAACACAGACATCCGCTGGGTGGTGGCGGAAACACAGTCCGCGCTTGACGAATGGCTGCACCGCCACCCCAACGAAGCAAAGCAGATTCAGGATAAAATCGAGCTGAACAAGAAACTCAGCAAGGAACTCAAAGACGTCAAGGCAAAGGCAAAGGAGGCGGCAAAGAGAATCAGCATCCGCATTCCCAAGCTAAAGGACTGCAAGTACCACGTGCAGGACGGCGAGAAGGGCGAGAACAGCATGATTTTCATCACCGAGGGAGATTCTGCTTCCGGCACGATGACGCATTCACGGGACGCAAGCTATCAGGCGATTTTTTCCCTGCGCGGCAAGCCAGAGAATATGTACGGCAAGAAGCAGAGCGAAATCTACAAGAATGACGAGCTCTATCAGCTCATGATGGCGCTGGGCATTGAGACAGACGTGGGAAACTTGAAGTATTCCAAAATCGTCATCGCCACCGATGCCGATAACGACGGCTTCCACATCCGCAACCTCGTGATGACCTTCTTCCTCGGCTACTTTGAAGAACTGGTGACGAGCGGGCGCGTGTTCATTCTGGAAACGCCCCTCTTCCGCGTGCGCAACAAGAAGGAAAACATCTACTGCTATTCCGAAGAAGAGCGGGACAAGGCTCAGGCAAAGCTCGGCAAAAGCGCGGAGACAAGCCGCTTCAAGGGACTGGGAGAAATCAACCCCGACGAATTCCGCAAGTTCATCAAGCCCGCAACCATGCACCTGACCCCCGTAGAAATCAGCCAGCTCAAGATGGTGCCCAAACTGCTCGGCTTCTATATGGGCAAGAACACTCCCGAACGCCGCCAGTTTATAGAAAAACACCTGCTTTCAAATGCGGATATCGACGCATAACGGGGGACTTTCATGGCATTTGTTAAGAATTTATTCGACAAGAACTTTATAGAGTACGCAAGCTACGTTATCCGCGACCGCGCCATTCCAGACCTTGAAGACGGACTGAAGCCGGTGCAGCGGCGCATCATGCACACGCTCTTCGAGATGGACGACGGACGCT
>ERZ842401.7376-NODE-7376-length-11284-cov-7.769080_pt1 | contig 11284 bp, 10 predicted proteins | sample MGYA00521270_ERZ842401 | MGnify/ENA primary metagenome ERZ842401 (study PRJEB31892, sample SAMEA3878208) | bioreactor metagenome | biome: Moose rumen | place: Sweden | collected 2011-10 | study: EMG produced TPA metagenomics assembly of the PRJEB12797 data set... | reverse complement strand
ATAAAAAGACCCCCATAAGTTAGATTCATTGGTCTAACTTATGGGGGTCTCTACACATGCTTTATAAGCGGATTTTTTCAGGTATGTTTATTTATTTTGCATGAGTTCCCTGGTATGGGCGGCAACCATTTCCGGTGTCAGCGTGCGATTCTTTGCCACACCGGTTTTGCGGGCAGCTTTAGCTACCGCAGCGGCCACGGTGGGCGCGACATCCGGATTAAAGGGGCTGGCGATAATATGTTCCTCGTCAAGTTCTGCGGGACTTATCAGGGACGCAATAGCGCGGGCGGCAGCCATCTTCATTTCCTCGTTAATCGTGCTGGCCTGTACATCCAGTGCCCCGCGGAAAATACCGGGGAAGGCCAGCAGGTTATTTACCTGATTGGGGAAATCGCTGCGGCCCGTGCAGACAATGCGTGCGCCCGCTTCTTTTGCCAGATGGGGCAGGATTTCCGGTTCCGGATTGGCCATGCCCATAACGATGGCATCTTTTTTCATGGTGCGTACCATATCAGGCGTTAAACAGCCTGCTACCGATACACCGATAAAGACATCAGCCTTGCGGATAACGGCGTTTAACGGGCCTGCTTCATGGCTGGGATTGGTAATTTTGGCAATATCTTCCTTATAGGGGTTCATGCCATTGGGACGACCTGCGTAGATAGCACCGCGCGAATCACAGAGGATGATGTTGCGGCCCCCGGCACTGTGAATCAGGCGCGTAATGGCTTGTCCGGCAGCTCCGGCTCCGTTGACCACGAACTTAGCCGCAGAAAAGTCCTTGCCGACAATCTTAAAGGCGTTGATCAGGGCAGAAACCACGACGATAGCGGTGCCGTGCTGGTCATCATGGAATACGGGAATATCGAGGGTTTTCTTTAGTTCCCGTTCAATGTCAAAGCATTGAGGGGCTTTGATGTCTTCAAGGTTGATGCCGCCAAAGGAAGGAGCCATAAGCTGAACCGCTTTTATGACCTCCATGGGGTCCTGCGTATCCAGACAGATAGGCACAGCATCTACGCCGGCAAAGCCCTTAAAGAGAATGGCTTTGCCTTCCATTACAGGCAGGCCGGCAGCAGCACCGATATTTCCCAGTCCCAGTACGGCTGTACCATTGGTGACGACAGCGACCATATTGCCCTTGCTGGTATAGTCATAAACCTTGCGCTTATCTTCCTTTATAGCAAGACACGGAGCCGCTACACCAGGCGTATAGGCAAGGGTCAGATCCTCGGCAGAATTTAAGGGAACCTTACTGTGGACAGCGAGTTTTCCCTGATTATTTTTATGCAGTTCTAAGGCGCGTTCATTTACATTGCTCATATCCCAAAAACTTCCTTTCTTGTACATATTTGCATTTTAGCAGTATATGTTATTTTTTACTGTGCGTTAAGTTACAGTTTACATTATTTAGAAATAAATTTACTATTAAGAATAGAATTGTAACTATTATCATTATAGACCGCTGATAAGAAAAGACAAATATTATTTATTGATGGATATGATAGATAAAATATATAATGAAATATAAAACCGATATAACTTTTCACAGTTTGTCAAAAGTTATATCGGTTTAGTTTAGGGACAGTTCTTTAGCGGGTTTTGCTTATTCCTGCACTGGGAGTCGGCACTGTCGCAGTATTTTCCGCGGGCGCGGATGACTGGCTGCTGTCAGCACGGTCTTCCTTGCTGCTGCGCTCACGCCGTTCTTCGCTGCGGGAGCGTTCCTCACGGTTAATATTTTTTTCTTCGTCAGAACGTTTTTCTTTGTCTGCTTTATCCTCACGGCGGCGATTTTTGCTGCTGTCAGAAGGCTTGGCGCGTCCGATAGAGGTATCGCTGGCCGGTACTTCGCTGGCACCGGAAGGAATGCTGTTTTCGTATTCCCGGATATCGGCTTCCATTTGGGTCTTATACTTGCCGCTGAGGGAAAGTCCCAACGTATCAGCAATGGTCATACGCAGTTTGCTGAGATTGGGAATCCAGTAGCTGATGCCGTCAATGTAAAGCGGTTTTCCCGGAACCATATCGGTCTTCAGGCCATTGTCTTTGGATTCTTTGAAGGTGCCGGCAAATTCCAGCAGCTGGCGTGTGCTCATATCCGTTTCAATGGCGCCCATAACTTCACTGACAACCATGGGCAGCTTGGGGATAATGGCGGGGGAGACAAGTTTTTCCATGCAGGCCCGGACAAAGTCCTGCTGGCGGCGGATACGCCCCAAATCGCCTTCCTCATCACGGTAGCGCACATAGGTTACGGCCTTGGCACCGTCCATATGCTGCATTCCGGGCTGGAAATCGATGATAAGTCCGCCATCATCATCCCAAGGGTCTTCGTAGTGCATACGCTTGGGAACATTGATATCAATGCCGCCAATGGCATCGATAATTTTGCTGAAAGATTTGGTGTTTATGATGATATAGTGGTCGATATTTACACCGAGCAGGCGCTCTACGGTATCTTCGGACAGGCGTTCATTGCCATAAGCGTAGGCTGCATTGATTTTGTCAAAGCCGTGTCCCTTGATTTTTACGCGGGTATCGCGGGGAACGGACAAGAGTGAGGCCTGTTTGGTCTTGGGGTCAAGAGAGGCAATCATCAGTGTGTCGCTGCGCCCAACATCATCATCACGGGCATCAACGCCCATAATCATAATTGTAGCCTTATCTTTGGCGGTAAGGAGTTCATCATTTTGCCGGCTTTCGTCCTTGGGTTTTTCCGTAAGGCTGTTGCTGGCAAAATACGCTCCGCCAAGAGCAGCAAGCAAGAAGACCAGCACCATTGCCACCCATGGCCAGATGCGGCGTTTCTTCTTGTTCTTGCGCGGTGGAATGTTGGAACTTTGCAAAATCATACCTTCTTTTCTCAAAAATTTGCAATCACGCTGAAAAGCGTGAAATAAAATACTAGTAAACTAGATAAGTATAACAAACAAATCTGAAAAAATCGAGGAGATTGCCAAAAAATGTTAAAATAAAGAGGAGGAGATGACGCGTATGGCAAAAGAAATTGAGCGTAAATTTTTGGTAAAGGACAGCTGGCAGCCGCAGGCAGATGGCATAAAAATAGCTCAAGGCTATCTGTCCACGGAGCCGGAACGGACGGTCAGAGTACGGATTAAAGGGGGGCGGGGCTATCTTACCATCAAAGGCAGGAATCATGGGCTAAGCCGGGATGAGTTTGAATACGAAATTCCGCTAAGGGATGCTGAAGAACTCTTAAAGCTGGCGATACCGCCGCTGCTATCCAAGACCCGCTATGTGGAAAGGCATGGGGACAGTACCTGGGAAATTGATGTTTTTGCCGGAGAGAATCAGGGGCTGGTGGTGGCAGAAATAGAACTTCCCCATGAGCAGGCAGATTTTTTCCGTCCGGAGTGGCTGGGCAGGGAAGTATCCGGTGATGTTCGCTACTACAATGCAAACTTAATAAAAATGCCCTATAACTTGTGGAAAAAATAAGTTTTTGTAAAGTTTTACTCCGTATGGCGATTATCCACAAAAATCAGGTCAAAATCTGGGGAAAAAAGCACAAAATATAGTTAAAATGTCGTTGTCAAGATGAAAATATAGGGTTATCCACGGATTTATCCACATTATCCACAGATTTTTAGCAACAGAGAATAAATAATATACACAGATTGCTTATATATTATAGAAGGAAAATGTGTAAAAAGAGAAGGATGTGCATGGTTATCCACACCTGTGGATTAATATGTGGATAAGTTGCTGCATTAGAACAGGATAATTCTGTGGACAAAGCAGGATTTTTATCGTCAGACGCGAATAATAAGTAAGATAATATATAGAGAAGAAAAGAGGTGGGAAGTCATGCTGTCAGAAGGAGAGTTATTTCTGAGGCTGGTTCTCTCCTGTGTATTGGGCGGGATAATTGGTTATGAACGACAATCCCGCAGAAAATCGGCGGGATTGCGTACCAATGTGCTGGTATGTCTGGGGTCTTGCTTGATTATGGTCATGTCCGTTGCTTTGTATCAGGATGTTGAAGGCAAGACGAATGCTGATCCGGCGCGGCTGGCTGCGCAGGTGGTCAGCGGTATAGGTTTTCTGGGGGCCGGGGCAATTATGAAGGAAGGTCTGTCGGTTACGGGGCTTACCACAGCTGCCTGCTTGTGGGTGGTCGCCGGTGTAGGACTGGCTGTAGGCGCGGGCTATTATTCCGGAGCCCTTATCAGTACGGCTTTGGTATTTGTAACACTGGGCAGCTTGTCACGGCTGGACGATTGGGTAGACCATGAAAAGAATCTCTCCCTGAACATTCATACGATAGACCGTCCGGGGCAGCTCATGCGCATCAGCCGTTGTCTGGAAGATTTGCAGCTGCGGGTGCGGGGAGTCAAGGTCAAGGCTGATGAAGATGAACTGGAAGACACCGGTGAGCGCAGTATGTATATTGATTTGGAAATCTTCAATAAGCAGGGGATTAAGAGCATTATCATTGTGGATGCCGTACGGCAGATTGATGGCGTAATCCGTGTAGATGTGGGATAAAATTTTCCTTGATGGCAGGATTTACCTGCCGTATTGTCGAAACATTTTTTCAGAAGAATCAGTAGCAAAAGTGAGGACAGGAGGTTGTTCGGAATGAATCCGGAAATAATCGATACCATGGTGCGGGCGGCTATGCAGGTCATGGATAACGCTTATGTACCCTATAGTAAGGCGCCGATAGGTGCCTGTGTGTTGGCCAGTGATGGTACCTTCTATACAGGCTGTAATATCGAAAATGCTGTGCCTCGTCTTTCGGTTTTTGCGGAAGAAGTGGCCATGTATCGGGCGGTAGCTGATGGCAAGCGTGAATTTGACGCGATAGCGGTCATTGCCGATACTGCGGAACCGTTCGTTCCCAATGGGGCTGTGTGTCAGCTGCTGGCGGAGTTCAATGTTCCCGAAGTCATCATGACCAATATGGATGGCGTAGTAAAGACCGCCAAGCTTACGGATCTTTTGCCTTGTGGTAAGGCGACTACGGATAATGCATTGCACCCGATGGAAGAATAATGCTAAAGTTTTGCCCCCTTTTTGCCGATATAATCAGCAGAAGGGGGGCTTTATCATGTCAAATATGGGAATTGAAACCTTGCTGGCGTTGCAGAAGCTGGCTGATAAGTCCAATAAACGTACGGATATCAGCAAAGCGAAAAAAACGGAGGATGGCGAGAGCTATCAGGATATCTGGGACAAGGTAAAGAAGGAACAGGAAGAATGGGATAAGACCCTGAATGAATACGATTTGACCAAGTATAAGCTGGGGCTGATGGACAGCTTTTGGGCTGATGGGCGCCGCAAGACGCAGGACTATCTCTACAGCTATTACAAGCGCCAGCAGAGAAGCTTAAATCAGCAGGCGATTAATGAAGTGGCACAAAATATTGCCTGGCTGAATCAGTTAAATAACAGCGGCCTTTTAAACGGCAGTATCGATACGGAAACCGCGCAGGCCACCGGCAAAGCACTGACTGCCGCCCTGCAGACTACCATGCTGGCCAGTATAAAGAACTTCCAGATTAATTCATTTTTGGGAATATAGTTAGGAGCAAATTTGATTTATGAGACATAAACAGATATTTTCTATACTTACTGCTTTGGCTATGGCCTTTGCCTTGACTGTTCCGGCAGCAGCGCAGGACGACAGATCGCGGCAGTCCATAACTTCTGATTCCGGCACGCTTAGTCCGGCAACGCGTGCTGCTTTGGACAAATCGCTGGATGATATGGTGGAAAAAAACAGCCCCTATCAGGTACCCGGACTGGGGGTGATTCTCTACAAGGATGGCAAGGAAGTCTATGCCCATTTTGCCGGCAGCCGCTATATTGATGCAAAAAACGGTAAAAAGCTGCCCGTGACTCGTGATACGAAGTTTCGCATAGCCTCTGTTTCTAAGCAATTCACCATCTTTACCCTCATGCAGTTGGTCGAGGAAGGGAAGGTTAACCTGCAGGATGATGTGAGTAAGTATCTGGGCTTTACCCTTAGAAATCCGGCTTATCCGAATACCCCTATCACATTGGAAATGCTGGCCAGTCATACATCCTCCCTGCGCAATGGCAGTAACTACTCTGCCCCTCCGCAGGTATCTATACAGGCATTCTTTCAGCCGGGAAGCCGTTACTTTGAGGACGGCGCACATTTTGCACCAAAAGGACAGGCTCCCGGAGAATATTTTTGCTACTGTGATTTGAACTACGGCGTGCTGGGCACAGTCATTGAGGCCGTTACGGGAGAGCGCTTTGACCGCTATCAGAAAAATCATATCTTGAAGGAACTGGATACCACGGCAGATTATGTTCCCGCTAATCTGAGCAGGGAGGCACAACAGAAGCTGGGCACCATTTATCGGCGGCTGGATGCGCAGGGAAATTTTGATGAGAATGTTCCCTGGAAAAGCACAGCGGATGATTTCAGTAAGGGCTTTCCGGCAGCGGATATTGTCTGCATTGGCCGCGGGAAATTCAATTTGCAAGACTATAAGCCGGGACACAATGCCACGCCATTTAGCCCACAGGGGGGACTTAGAATTTCCTGTGAGGAGCTGGGGAACGCCTTGGAAATGCTTATGAATGAGGGAAAGTTCCGTGGTCGTCAGATTTTGTCCAAGGAAAGTGTTTATGAAATTCTGCGTCCGCATTGGCTTTATGATGCGGCAAAGGAGAACGGCGATACTTACTTTGGCACCATGCTTTCCTATGGCCTGGGTGAGTATCAGGTCTATGGCAACAGCACAGGGCGGGTCTGTCGGGACTATGAGGCAGACTTGGTGGGGCATACCGGCGAGGCCTATGGACTATTGTCGGGAGCATTCTTCCGTCCCGGTACCAAAGACGGCTTCGTTTATGTTATAAACGGTCTGCCTATGGAATTGGATGTTGACCCGCGTACAGCCGGCAGGTTCAGTGGCTGCTATATCTGGGAAGAAATGATTATGGACCCCATTTGCCGGGCACTCTGGTTTGAAGATGCGGAGTAATGAAAAAAGCTGCCTGTTTTGGCAGCTTTTTTCATGCACGCATGATGAGATTCACGAGGAATGCCAGACTGATAACGCCCATCACCCAGCTGACTTCTTTATATCTGCCGGTACATACCTTCAGCACGACATAGCTGATAAAGCCAAAGGCAAAACCGCTGGCAATGCTGTAGGTCAGCGGCATCATGATGATGGTCAGGAAGGCCGGTACGCCATCGGTGAGGTCGGAAAAATCAATGTCTTTGACGGAAGAAATCATTAAAGCACCGATGAGAATCAGCGCGGATGCTGTCGCATAGCCGGGCACAAGTGCAATAAGCGGGGCAAAGAGCAGCAGGGAGAGGAAGCCCAGTGCCGTGACAACGGCAGTAAGCCCTGTACGGCCGCCGGCTTCAATACCCGTGGCGCTTTCCAGATAGGTGGTTACGGTGGAGGTGCCGACAAATGCACTGCCAAGCGTGGCAAAGGCATTCATGGTCAGTGCCTTGTTGAGGCCGGGGATTTCGCCATCCTCCTGCATCATATTGGCACGGCGGGTCAGGCTGATGAGTGTGCCGATATTATCGAACAGCTCCACCATGGTAAAGGTGAAGATGATGGAGATAATTCCATAGTCCCAGGCACCTGCAATATCAAGCTGGACGAAAGAACCGCTGATTGAGGGAATATCGAAGCTGATAATATCATGGATACCGTGGGGAACGGGAGAATATCCCAGCGCCATGGAAAGCAGCGTGGTCACGCCAATGCTAATGAGGATAGCGCCTTGTACGCCACGCACCATGAGAATAATCGTGAGTGCCAGGGTGAACATGGCAAAAACAGGCGCAGGCTGAGTAACATTACCCAGTGCCACAAAAGTTGACGGGTCAGCCTGCAGGACACCGGCGTTTTTGAGACCGATAAAGGCGATAAACAGGCCGATGCCAACGGTGATGGCCGCTTTGAGCGTATCGGGAACGGCCTGAATGATGGCTTTCATGATGCCGCCACAGGTCAGAAGCAGAAAAACGATACCCGAAAAGAACACAGCGCCGAGAGCCACCGTCCAATGCAGGTGCAGGCTGCCGCAGACATAATAGGAAAAGAATGCCGCAAGGCCAAGTCCGGGGGCTAAAGCCACTGGGTAATTGACCCAAACACCCATAAAGAAGGTGGAAACAGCGGTAATCAAAATGGTTGCGGCAATGGCGGCCTCCTGGGGAACACCGGCATCCGTAAGCATATGGGGAATGACAAAAACAATATATGCCATGGCGATAAACGTGGTCAGCCCGGCAAAAATCTCTGTGCGTACCGAAGTGTTTCGGTCATGCAGCTTAAACAGGCGGTCTAGCATAACTCCTCCTTAAATTTATAATAAAGCCTTCCCCAGAGGGGAAGGCTTATATAAGTTTTATACGTTAGTGATTAATCCTTGATGGGCTTTTTCAGTATAGACAGTACAGCGCAGCCGACAACAGCACCGATAACGATAGCTGCCAGATACATAACGGCATTGCCGATGGTCGGTACAACGAAGATACCGCCATGGGGAGCACGCAGGGTGCAGTCAAACGCCATGGACAGGGCACCTGCCGTAGCAGAACCGATGAATACGGAAGGAATTACGCGCAGGGGGTCACCAGCGGCAAACGGAATAGCACCTTCGGTGATGAAGGACATACCCATGACATAGTTGGTGATACCGGCTTTGCGTTCGCTTTCCGTGAAGCGGTTCTTGAAGAAGGTCGTGCACAGAGCGATAGCCAGAGGCGGAACCATACCGCCAGCCATGACAGCAGCCATGACATGGTATTCGCCGGAGGCCAGAAGCCCCGTACCCGTTACATAAGCAGCTTTGTTAATCGGGCCGCCCATGTCAATAGCCATCATACCGCCCATGACGATACCGAGCAGAATGCGGGCATTGGGGTCCATGTTTTTCAGCGTGTCAACCAGCCAGGTATTGATGGCACCCACCGGTGGAGCAATGATGAACATGCTGATGAAGCCGATAATGAGGATGCCGAAGAACGGATAGAGCAGGACAGGCTTGATGCCATCCAGAGATTCCGGCAGGCAGGAGAAGGCTTTTTTCAAGAAGTTTACAGCGTAACCGGCAACGAAACCTGCGACCAGAGCGCCGAGGAAACCGGAGCCGGTAGTACCAGCCAGCGCACCGCCAACGAAACCAACAGCAAGACCCGGACGGTCAGCAATGGACATGGCGATAAAGCCGGCGAGAATCGGCAGCATGAAGCCGAAGGAGGCACCGCCGATATCCTTGAAGAACTTAGCCAGCGGCGTGTTGGAACCAAAGTTACTCGGGTCAATGGAGTAATCATCAAACAGGAAAGCCAGAGCGATTAAGATACCGCCACCGACAACGAAGGGCAGCATATGGCTGACACCGTTCATGAGGTGCTTGTAAATCTGACGGCCGAGGCTTTCACCGGAAACATCAGCAGCGGCTTCTTCGGCATCAGAACCGGAAGCATGATAGATGGGAGCGTTGCCGGACAGAGCACGGTCAAGGAGTTCATCTGCCTTGTTGATGCCGTCTGCAACCTTGGTGATGATGGTCGGCTTGCCATCGAAACGAGCCATAGCGACATTCTTATCCGCAGCGACGATGATCGCGTCTGCTTTGGCAATTTCTTCAGCGGTCAGTACGTTCTTGGCACCGCCGGAGCCGTTGGTTTCTACCTTGATGGTGATGCCGCGCTTTTTGGCGTGCTGTTCGAGGCTTTCAGCAGCCATGAAGGTGTGGGCAATACCCGTCGGGCAGGCCGTAACCGCCAATACCTGAATATGGTCAGCTTTCGGAGCTTCGGCAGCTTCTTCAGCAGCCGCCGGTGCAACGAACTTGCCGTCTTCCTTGGCATCGATGAGTTTTAAGAATTCGTCCTTGCTCTTGGCGGCAATCAGGGCTTCCTTGAAGTCCGGGTCCATAATCATGGTCGCCAGCTTGGACAGGATTGCCAGATGGTCGTCATTGGCAGAGTCTGGAGCCGCAATCATGAAGAACAGGCGGCTCGGCAGACCGTCCATGGACTCAAAATCCATACCGGCAGGCACCGTCATAGCGGCAAGACCGGCAGCCTTTACACCGGCACTTTTGGCATGGGGAGTGGCGATACCATCGCCAAGGCCAGTGGTGCCGGATGCTTCGCGGGCGAAGACGTCTTTTTTGTACTGTTCTTTGTCGGACAGGTTGCCGCCGGCTTCCATGAGGTCAGCCAGCTGATTAATTGCGGCAGCTTTGTCCGCAGGGGATGCGCCAAGAACGATGCTCTCGCTCTTGAGCAAGTCAGTGATACGCATAATGTTCTCTCCTTTACAAGTAAAAGAATTATATATAATGCCTAAAGGCGTGAACCCGAATTCAATTGAACGTCAGGCAATGGTGGCCAGCAGCGCTTCAACTTCCGGACGGGTAGCGAGATTTTCGCTGAAGGCGGAAGCAGAACCTGTAGCTACACCCATGTGGAAGGCTTTTTCAAAGTCGCCGTCAGATTCCATAAAGCCCGTGATGAAACCGGCTACCATGGAGTCACCGGCACCTACGGAGTTTACGAGCTTGCCTTTCGGTGCCGGGCATTTGAAGGACTTGCCTTCTGCCGTCAGCAGGATGGCACCGTCACCGGCCATGGAGATAAGGACGTTCTGGGCGCCCTTTTCCTGCAGTTTTTTGGCGTAGGTGATGATTTCTTCGTCCGTGGTGAGTTTCACGCCGAACATATCGCCGAGTTCGTGATTGTTCGGCTTAATGAGGAACGGATGATACTGCAAGACGTTTAAGAGCAGCTTCTTTTCGGCATCTACGATGATGCGGATGCCTTTGCCGTCAAGGCGGACCATGATGCGCTGATAGATGTCATCCGGCAATGTCTTGGGGATGGAACCTGCCAGTACCAGCGTATCGCCGCTGACCAGTTTATCGAGCTGGGCAAAGAGTTCTGCCTGCTTGGCTTCGCTGATGTCCGGCCCCTGGCCGTTGATTTCCGTTTCTTTTTCGGCCTTGGCTTTTACATTGATACGGGAAAAGCCCTGCTCAAGCTGGACGAAATCACTCGTTACGCCAAATTCTTTTAACTGGCGTTTGATTTCTTCACCGGTGAAACCGGCGACAAAACCGAGAGCCGTGCTGTCATGGCCTAAGTTCTTGAGCACGATGGACACGTTGATGCCCTTGCCGCCGCCTAAGACCTGTTCATAGTTCACGCGGTTGATTTCGCCGGCAGTGAAACTGTCCAGACGGACGATGTAATCCAAAGATGGATTGAAGGTTACAGTGTAAATCATCTTTCATT
>ERZ842401.7375-NODE-7375-length-11286-cov-4.105512_pt1 | contig 11286 bp, 9 predicted proteins | sample MGYA00521270_ERZ842401 | MGnify/ENA primary metagenome ERZ842401 (study PRJEB31892, sample SAMEA3878208) | bioreactor metagenome | biome: Moose rumen | place: Sweden | collected 2011-10 | study: EMG produced TPA metagenomics assembly of the PRJEB12797 data set... | reverse complement strand
CGGGTGCGGCGCGTGGCCCTGTGCGGCGGCAGCGGTGCCTTCCTCATCGGCGAGGCCGCGCGTGCGGGCGCCGACCTCTACCTGACCGCCGACCTGAAGTATCACGACTTCCAGCGCACCGACGGCCGCATGGTGGTGGCCGACATAGGGCACTACGAGAGCGAGCAGTTTGCGAAAGAGATAATTTTCCGTGCCATATCTGAAAAATTTAGTACCTTTGCATGTCGTATTTCTGGCGTGCAGGGAAGCATAGTCAGTTATATATAGTTGTAAAATAGAGTTATACAATAGCAATTATGGCAAAGAAAGCTACCGCAAAAAAAGCCGAGACCGAGAAGCAGGAGGCTCCCGTCATTCTGCGTCCCGACGTGGACCAGGCCGTGGAAAAGCGCCTGGTGGCACTCTACACGCTGCAGTGTGTGGACAGTGAGATAGACAAGATTAAGATCATCCGCGGCGAGTTGCCGCAGGCGGTGCAGGATCTCGAGGACGAAATTGCAGGTCTGGACACCCGCATCGAGAACTATACGGCCGAGATCAAGGAGACCGAGGCTGCCGTCAAAGCCCGCGGGGTGGAGATTGCCGACCACGAGGAGCAGATCAAGAAATACCAGAAGCAGCAGGAGAACGTGCGCAACAACCGCGAGTTCGAGTCGCTGAACAAGGAGGTCGAGTTCCAGAGCCTTGAAATCCAGCTCTGCGAGCGCAAGAACAAGGAAGGCCAGGCCCACGTGAAGGAGCTGAAGCAGCACATAGAGGCCGCCAAGCTCCTGAAAGAGAACCGGCAGAAGGACCTCGAGGCCAAGCGCGAAGAGCTGACCTCCATCACCGCCGAGACCGAGAAGGACGAGGCGCGCCTGCTGGCCAAGTCGAAAGAGCAGGAGCAGTATATCGACGAGCGCTACCTGGCGGCCTACAAGCGCATCCGCAACGCCGCCCGCAACGGGCTGGCCGTGGTTACCATCGACCGCGAAGCCTGCGGCGGCTGCTTCAGCAGCATCCCGCCACAGCGCCAGATGGAAATCAAGATGCACAAGAAGGTCATCGTGTGCGAAAACTGCGGCCGCATACTGGTGGACGACGACATTGCCGCCAAAGCCACGGCTCAACTGGAAAAATAACCGCTGGAGGCAGCGCGCGAAAAGCGGGGAGTGCAGCTGAGGGTACGCATGGCGCAACCGGGGATGCACTCCCCTCTGTTTTCGGGCCGACACCCTCCACAAACAGAGGCATCGCTATGACACACCAGATCAATCCCGACGAGCGGCTTACGCTCGGCACCATACAAGCCATCATCGACGGCCACGCCTCGCTGGCCCTGACCGACGAGGCGCGGCGGCGCATCGAGAAGTGCCGCACCTACCTCGACCGCAAGATGGACCACCCCGAGGCTCCGGTCTACGGCGTTACCACGGGCTTCGGCTCGCTGTGCAACGTCAGCATCGACGCAGGCCAGCTCTCGCAGCTGCAGCGCAACTTGGTGATGAGCCATGCCTGCGGTGTGGGCGACGAGGTGGCGCCCGAGGTGGTGAAGCTGATGCTGCTGCTCAAGGTGCAGAACTTCTGCTTCGGCTATAGCGGCGTGCAACTGGCCACCGCCCAGCGGCTGGTGGACTGCTACAACGACGACGTGCTGCCGGTGGTCTACCGCCAGGGCAGCCTCGGCGCCAGCGGCGACCTCTGCCCGCTGGCCCACCTGGCGCTGCCCACGGTGCTGGGCATGGGCGAGGTGAGGTGGAAAGGCCGTCGGTGCGACGTGCAGGAGGTCTACCGCGCCAAGGGCTGGCAGCCCATCGAACTGCAAAGCAAAGAAGGGCTGGCACTGCTCAACGGCACGCAGTTCATGAGCGCCCACGCGGTGTGGTGCCTTCTGAAGGCCATGAGGCTCGGGGTGCAGGCCGACATGGTGCTGAGCATGAGCCTCGACGCCTTCGACGGACGGCTGGAGCCCTTTGCCGAGAGCCTTCACCGCGTGCGCCCCCATCGGGGACAACTTGAAACCGCCGAGGCGGTGCGCGGCTGGCTGGAAGGAAGCCCCCTCGCGCAGCGGCACAAGGAACATGTGCAGGACCCCTACAGCTTCCGCTGCGCCCCGCAGGTGCACGGCGCGGTGAAGGACACGGTGCGCTACGTGGCTTCGGTGGTCGAGACGGAAATCAACTCCACCACCGACAACCCCATAGTGCTGCCCGACGAGGACATGGTGGTCAGCGGTGGCCATTTCCACGGCGAACCGCTGGCCATGGCGCTCGATTTCCTGGCCATAGCGGTGGCCGAGCTGGGTGCCGTCAGCGAGAGGCGCACCTACCAGCTGATCGACGGCAAGCGCGGGCTGCCGAGCTTCCTGGCCGCCGAGCCGGGACTCAACAGCGGCTTCATGATTCCTCAATACACGGCCGCCGCCATCGTCAGTCAAAGCAAGCAGCTCTGCACACCCTGCTCGGTGGACAGCATCCCCAGCAGCCAGAACCAGGAAGACCTGGTGAGCATGGGGGGCAATGCGGCCACCAAGTGCGCGCAGGTGTGCGACAACACGGAGCGGGTGCTGGCCATCGAGTTGATGAATGCCGCCCAGGCGCTCGACTTCCGCCACCGCGAGGGGCTGGAGAGCAGCCCGAGGGTGGAGCGGCTCTGGGCCGCCTATCGCCGCGAGGTGCCTTTTGCCGCGGTAGATGCGGTGATGTATGAGCGCATCCACGCCAGCCTGCGTTTCCTGCAGCAGATGGATATGGGCTTGTAGCATTGTGCAAGCTGCACGGCTGCCGAGCGACAGGCTGCAGGGCGGCGCATAAACAGAAAGCGAGTGGCCCTCCGATGCGGAGGACCACTCGCTTTTGTTGTCATAGTTTTCGGAGGGTCAGTTCTGACGTTGCAGCAGATGGAGCGGATGCTGCGGCTTCATCACGTTGTGAACCTGCATGGTCTGTGCCTTGACCGAGGCGGTCAGGGTGGCACGGATGTCCTGCGACGAGGCTGCGACGAGGAACTGGTATTCGCCGCCGTCGACCACCCAGGCCGAGGCCTGTCCGTCGAAACTGGCAAGGTCGGCAGCCTTGACGGTCAGCACGAGGGTCTCGCTTTCGCCCGGCTTGAGGAGGCGGGTCTTGGCGTAGGCCTTCAGCTCCTTGACGGGTTTGTTGTGCGATTTGCTGTCGGGTGCCGCCACATAGAGCTGTACCACCTCCTTGCCTTCGTGGCTTCCGCTGTTCTTCACGCTGACGCTCACCTCGAAGGCATCGCCTTTCTGCTTGATGGCGGCATTGGAATACTCGAATGTTGTGTAGCTGAGGCCAAAGCCGAAGGGGTAGGAGACGGGGACGTTGAATGCGTCGAAGTAGCGGTAGCCAACATAGACGTCTTCCTCATAGTCGGTGAAGTCTACGTTGCGCACGGTGTTGCCCAGGTTGCGGTCGAATTCATCCTGGGGCATGCTGATGTTCAACGGGAAGTTGCGGGTGGAGGCGATGTCTGAAAGTTTGACGGGCCAAGTCATGGTGAATTTGCCCGAAGGCGATTGGCGGCCGCTGAGCACGTCGGCCACACTGTTGCCGCCTTCCTGGCCGGCCTGCCAGGCACAGAGAATGGCGTCGGGAAGCGACTTCCACGAAGCGGTCTCGATGACGCTGCCGATATTGAGCAGGACGACCACCTTTTTGCCAGCCTTGTGGAATGCGGAGCACACCTGGTTGAGGAGCTGCTGTTCGGAGGAGGAGAGCAGGAAGTCGGCCTCGGGGCGGTCGTCGCCTTCGCCGCAGATGCGGCCGAGGGTGATGATGGCCACATCGGACTGGGCAGCGTGGGCATCGAGTTCGGCGGAGGAGAAGAGGCGTTCGGCGGGGAGGGGCAGGTCGCCGTCGTCGACGATTTCCTTCTTATATTGAGCTTTGTAGTCGGCCCAGAACTGCTCGTAGGTCTTGCGGAGGGGCTGGTTCACCGAGAAGCCGCCATTGGTCAGGCCGTCGAGGAGGGAGACCACATAGGCATGGTGGACGGTGCCGGAGCCGGTGCCGCCGGCTATAAACTGGTAGGAGGTGTTGCCGTAGAGGGCCACATTCTTGATGCCGTTGGTCAGGGGAAGTGTGCTGTTGTCGTTTTTCATCAGCACCATGCCTTCGGCTGCCGACTGGCGGGTTACGGCGGCGTGGGCGGTCAGGTCGGGCGAGTTGGAGAAATCGTAGCCTTGGAAGCGGGGGGTCTTCTCGATGAGGGAGAGCAGGCGGCCAACACTGCGGTCGAGGTCGGCCTCGGCCAGTTTGCCACTGGCGACAGCGGAAACGATAGAGTCGTATTGCTTCGGCGTGCCGGGCTGCAGCATATCGTTGCCGGCCCACATCTGCAGGGCGCCGTCGTTGCCGCCGAACCAGTCGGTCATCACCGTCCCCTCGTAGTTCCATTCGTCGCGCAGGATGGTGGTCAGAAGGTCTTTGCTTTCGGAAGTGTAGGTGCCGTTGATAAGGTTGTAGGAGGTCATCACCGTCCAGGGGTTGCCCTGCTTGATGGCGATTTCAAATCCTTTCAGATAGATTTCACGCAGTGCCCGCTGCGAGATGCGTGCGTCGTTCTTCATGCGGTTGGTCTCCTGGCTGTTGGCGGCGAAATGCTTGACGCTGGTGCCCACGCCGTTCGACTGCACGCCCTGGATATAGGCAGCCGCCGTCAGGCCGGTTACCACGGGGTCTTCGGAATAGTATTCGAAATTGCGTCCGCATAGGGGATTGCGCATAATGTTGATTGCCGGTGCCAGCAGTACGTCCACTCCATATTCCTTGACTTCTTGTCCAATGGAGGCACCTACTTGGCGCACCAAAGGAGCATTCCATGTCGATGCCAGAAGCGTGGCAATGGGGAAGTGGGTGCAGTAGTAGGTATTGGTATCGCCCTCACGGGTGGGTCTGATGCGCAGACCTGCGGGACCGTCGGCAAGCACTATGGTTGGGATGCCGAGAGAGTCGAGTGCATGGATGGTGCCTGCGGCACCTGGCACGAGGTTGCGATAGGCCCAAAAAGTGGTTGAGTCGCTGTGGCGTTCCATGTAGGTGCCGACAACGAAATGAGCCTTGTCGGCAGTCGACAGCCGACCGATGACCTCTTCCTGGTTGATGGATTTGGAGGTGTTGTTGTCCGATGCGCAGCCGCAGATGAGTGCTGCGACCGCTGCGAAGATTGCTGTTTTTTTCTTCATGGCGGTTCCTGTTGTTTGAATGATGGTGCAAAGATACATATTTTTTCGGAAACCCATGGGAACGACATGCATTCTTTTTCTTGCTGTACAGAAAAGAGATGCTTCCCCAAAAGGATGCTGCAACAGGGTGGAGCCACAACTTTCTTTTTGGGAAAGCATCTTTTCTGTTGTGCAAGTTTGGCTTACCTGCCGGTAATCACCCAAAGGAAGCCGAGACTGACGGGAAAGAGCTTGTCGTTGCCCGACTTGAGCATAGGGGCGGTGGCTGTCTGGAGGTAGATGCCGATGCTTTTGTAGTAGACCGCAAGGCGTGCATCGAGCATGAAACGGTTGGTCTGCTTGCGGGAGGTGAGGTCGTTGGCACTGACGCTGACCGATGTGGACCTGTAGGTCTGGGTCAAGCCGCCATCGTTAAGACGGACGCCGGGAATAGCCGAAAGGCGGACACAGAAGGTTTTGTAGCTCCACGGTTCATAGCTGAAAGTGATTGGAATGGTAATGGCATTAGTGTAAAGAAATGTACTCCAACTGTCCGGATTGCTTCCTGCCACAGTGGCGATACTGGGGGCGGGGGATGCGGTGAACCCGGGCTTCACATAGTCCACTATCGGTTTTTCAAAGCGGTAGATATCGGTTTCCACCCCCAAACCGACATAGAGGCCATAGTGGCGACTGTTGAGGACGGGAACGGAGAAGGTAAAGTCCATATGGCCGAATCGAAAGTCCACAGCGGCATCGTTGTCCATTCCACCCAGCCCTGCCAGCGGACGACTACCCCAATTGTTCCATCCGCCCGTATATTCGGTCTCAAAATGGCGTCGGGCTTTGTTTTTTTTGTTGTTGGGGCGTACCGACAATTTGCCTATGCCCCTATGGACATTGATTCTGCCGTTGTCCAAAATGGTGATTTCATGCCTCTGGGTGCTGTCATAGCTATCCTCGGCTTTGAGGTCGTCAAGGTCGATGCAGCTGTTGTCCTCGGCATGCAATTTGTAGTTGCGGGTACGCATGGGAATGCTGCCTGTGATGTTGGCGTTGTCTTCAGCGACCATGTTGATGGAGGCTGCGTGCAGTGTGTCAGTCTTGTTGGAGGTGAATTGCACCCGGGCGTTGTCCTTAGTATGGATATTGAGCGGGATTTCTCCGAAGTTGCATCGTCCACGAAAGGTAATCGAACTGCCGCCTTCGGCAATAAAATACACGGGCTCACTGGCCGCGTTGAATCGCAAAAGGGCGGTGTTGTTGGCATCGAAGATAAGTTGGTCGCCAAGTTTACGTGCCACGGCATCGGGAGTATCGGATTCGATGCGTGTTTCTGAAGCGCATTCCACGGTGAGGCGGGCGTTTTCCATCACGATTACGCGCGACAGCTTGTCCACAGGCTGCACATGTACCTGCGCCGCAGCTGACATACCGAGGGCGAGCAGCGGCAGAATTAGGATGGGGCTGGTTCTGTTCATGGTTGTATTGTTTTTGTATGGGTTAATATTCTTCATCGAGGTTTGTGGTTGCAAGGCATAGATGTTTTCCATCGGTTTCCTGGATGTGGCGGTTGAAAAACGCTACGATTGGCAGGTCTTCCAGCCATTCGCGCAACCTGGTTCGCCGTCTGTCGGCATGATTTTCATAGACGATTAGGGTGTTGGTGTAGATGGTGTCGGGAGATTTTGCCTGCTGCTCCGCTATCGGTGCGGTCTCCGCATCGGCCAGAGGCTCTTCGCCCAATGGGTCGGCAGGCAGGTCGGCCTGCTCCATTGTTGCTGCCTCGGCGATGGGTTCATCTGCTTCGACGGAAGTCGTGGGCGGTAGGGAAGGGGAAGGATTGACAGTTGTGGCAGGTCGAATCCGCACCTGTGGTGCAATCGGTGCAAAAGCAATGTCCTCTGTCTCTTGCCGGGCAGATACCGGCTTCGCAATCGGTTCTTCCAGGCAAGCCACCGGATCGGCCACCGTATCGGGAGCAGCTCTCATTATCACCAAGGCCGGCACGGCCACAGCGGCCACTACAGCAGCGACCGCTGCCCAGCGCAAAGCCGCAGGCCACGGTCTCTCACGCCACCAAAGATGTACGGGTACGGCTGGGAAACGAACGTTTGGGTCGGCAGGCAAACGCGGTGCTTCACAGTATGCGGTCAGTTCCTCCATAGCCTCAGGATGGCTTTCAAGCCACCTCTCCACGGCAGTGCGTTCGGCAGCCGACAGTTCGTTGTCGGCGTAGCGTACCAGCCATTGCTCATAGTTGCTGCTATCTATTGTTGTCATATCCCATTGATTTTAATTGTCTTCTCATGGCTACTCGTGCACGGAACAGATACACCTGCACCCTGTCGTCGTCGAGGCCGAGGTTCTCTCCGATTTCGCGATAGGAGTAGCCCTCCACATCGCGCAGATGGAGGATGGCGCGCTGCACCCCAGGCAGTGTGTCCATGGCCATTGCAATGGCCGAGCGCAAGTCGAAATCGGTGTCGGGCTCTACTGCATAGGAGCCAGTCAGATACGGAGCATGGCGCTGCACCGTGCGCTGGTGGCGGAAAGTCTGCAGCAACTGGCGGTAGACTGTGCTGAAGAGGAAACTCTTGGCCTTATGCACTTCCACGCTTCCTCGGCGCTGCCACAGAACGGCAAAGGCTTTCTGCACCGCATCTTCGCAGTCCTCACGGCTGCTGCAGCAACTGGCGGCAAAACGCATTATGTCGTCGGCCAGCCCAGCCGCGCAGCGGTTATATTCCTTTTGCGTCATCCGTCTATTAATAGCCCTGCAGCGGCAAATCTTACACCTTGGCAGTAAAAAAAGTCCCACACATCACAATTCGGCCACATGCGGAATGCAAATTTACTAAAAATCCAACAATAAACAAAAAATAGAGCCTCCCCGCCATCAGACATGAGTACAGCGCTTCCCGCAAAAAGGACAGCCTACCGAAGAAGGAGCCATGGCTCCGCTTTTTGCTATGACAGCAGGAGGTGTTCGAGCAGGATTTTGGCACCGAGGGCTATCAGCACGCAACCGGCGATGATGGATGCCGTCCGCACGGGCACGGGTATGCGGCGACGGCCCAGCAGCACGCCGAGCATGGCCACGACTGTGGTTACCGCACCGATGACCGCCACCACCCACAACACGGTGGACATCGGGTGTTGCAGCCCGAGGCCGATGCCCACGGCAAGGGCATCGATGCTTGTGGCCAGACCGAGCAGCCACATGACGCCGAAAGTCGGCGGACGGGCAGACACCTCGCTTTCTTCCTTGCGCAGACCGTCGGCCACCATTTTGCCACCCACAGCCGCCAGCAGGCCGAAAGCGACCCAGTGGTCCACGGCCTCGACGATGGCGCGTGCAGCACCGCCCGCAAGGGCTCCGAGCAGGGGAGCCAGCCCCTGGCACAGTCCAAAAACAAGCGCCATCATCGCACCGCGTCCCCAGCCCATGCGGCTGCGGAAAGCGGTGGTGGCCGACACCACAAGCGAGTCGACACACAGGGCCAATGCCAGGAGCAGTGCTTCAACTATCGGCATGGTTCAGGAGTGTTTGTTCTGCGTTCGCTATTCTTCTGTGTGCAATCATTCCCATGGTGTGGCGCACGTTCATTTCGGCCACGTGGACGCTGCCGTCGGGGCAGACCATGAGGTCGATGCCCAGCGGGCCGCGATAGCGAGGCCACACATTTGTGGCAAGCCAAGCCTCAACGCCCTGTCTGGCTGATTGCAGGCCGGTGGTGGCAAATTCCGCCTCGATGCGGCTGTCTGTCCACATGACATTCTCCTTGTACACCCCGCTGCCTGTGCGGAAGAGCGAGTAGCCCGCGAAGATGCCGTCCAAGTATTCCAACGCGAGGTCGGCGAACACCTCGCGGCGCGGCTCGGCAATGACGCACCGCTGTGAGGCGGCGGTCTTCTCAATCCAGTGGCGGTCGATATCGGTCAGCGTGCCGTGCACCCAGCGCAGTCCCCGGCCGGCTCCGCTCCACGGTGCCTTCAGCACCCAGTGGCGGCACCCGCGCAGCAACGTTTCCGCCTCGGCCACCGAGCGCACCTCCCGGCAGTCGGGCTGCAGCGGGAGCACGGTGGTGCGGTGCTGCAAGGCACGGATGGCCTCAATCGTGGCCTCGGAAGGCAGCAGCGTCCCGTCCACGCCGCGCTTCAGCAGCTCGTGCCGAACCACGGCATCCCATCCCCAGGCCACCACCGAATCGAAAGGGGAGGGGAGGTCGGCGCGGACGGGAAGGTCGTAGACGGAGCGGCAGCAGGCTCCGGGATAGAGCACCTGCATGACAGCGGCATCGCGCCGGGCAAACTCCACCGCCGAGCGCGGCGGCACATAATGAACACGACCTTTGGCAAGGCATAGGTCGTGTTCGGGGTTGAATATGCAAAGTTGCATAAGCAGGTGCCGGCAGCCTCGGGCCGCCCACAATTACTTGTTCACCTGGAACTTCTTGTTGCCGGTTTTGAAGAAGTCGGCAATCTGGTTGGCAGCGGCGATACCGGCGTTGATGTTGGCCTCCTCGGTCTGGGCACCCATCTTCTTGGGTGTGGCGAAGTAGCGGCCTTCAAATGCCTTGAAGTCGGCGTCGGCATCGGGCATGATGTCGGTGATATACTTCAGGTCGGTGCGCTCGGCCATCAGCTTGAGCAGGCCGGCCTCGTCGATGACTTCCTTGCGGGCGCTGTTCACGAGGATGCCGCCCTTGTGCATCTTGCCCACGAGGGCATAGCCGATGCTCTGCTTGGTCTCGGCGGTGGCGGGGATGTGGAGGGACACCACGTCGCAGGTCTCGAACAGGGCTTCCTGGCTGGCTGCGGCCTTGGCAATGCCGCTGGCGTTGATCTGGTCGGCGCTGAGGAATGCGTCGTAGGCGTAGACCTCCATGCCGAATCCGTTGGCTATGCGGGCCACGTTGCGACCCACGTTGCCGAAGGCGAGGATGCCGAGCTTCTTGCCCTTCAGCTCGCTGCCGCTCTTGCCGTTGTAGAAGTTGCGGACAGCATAGACGAGCATGCCCATGACCAGTTCGGCCACGGCGTTGCTGTTCTGGCCGGGGGTGTTCATGGCCACAATGCCGCGGGCGGTGCAGGCCTCGAGGTCGAGGTTGTCGAAGCCGGCGCCGGCACGCACCACGATTTTCAGGTTCTTGGCGTGGTCGATGACCTCTTTCGTAACCTTGTCGCTGCGCACGATGAGCGCGTCGGCGTCGGCAACGGCTTTGTATAGGTCGTTCACGTCGGTATATTTCTCGAGGGCGGCAAACTGGTAGCCATTCTCCTCGACAATCTTCTTGATGCCGTCAACAGCCACTTTGGCGAACGGTTTCTCGGTAGCAACTAAAACTTTCATCTTGTTGTAAATCTTTATTTCATCGGAAAAGACGCATGTGGGTTCCTTCTGAAGTTTCTTCTCGAAGCCATGTCTTACGTCGTCTCCGATTTCCATGTTTCACTTTTTCACACGGCTAATTTGACTGATTATGCGAAGCCACGCGTGTCAATTATTAGCCAATTACTCGAATTGTCGGTAGTCAAAATTCGAGTAATTGGCCTTTGATTCATTGCGGACAAATTCGCTTAATTCGCACAATTCGCCGTTTTATGACATCTTACTTGTTGGCTTTCTCGAAGTCCTGCATGCACTGCACGAGCGCCTCGACGGCCTCGATGGGGCAGGCGTTGTAGAGGCTGGCGCGGAAGCCGCCCACCGAGCGGTGTCCCTTGATGCCGACCATGCCGCGCTCTTTGGCGAAGGCCATGAAAGCGTCCTGCTTGTCCTCGTAGCCGGGAGCCATGACGAAGCAGTGGTTCATGATGGAGCGGCTGTCCTTCTCGGCGGTGCCGATGAACATGCTGTTGCGGTCGATTTCCTCGTAGAGGAGGTTGCTCTTCTTGACGTTGATTTTGTTCATCTCGGCAACACCGCCAAGCTCCTTGACCCATTTCAGCGTCTCATACATCATGTAGATGTTGATCACCGGCGGGGTGTTGAACATGCTGATGTTCTTGGCCTCTTCGGCGGCGTGGGTGCGGTAGTCCACCATGGTGGGCAGGGGGTTCATATACTGGCGGTCGGTGATCTTGCCGAGGATGTCCTTGCGCCCGATGACGAAGGTTAC
>ERZ842401.7373-NODE-7373-length-11288-cov-8.052702_pt1 | contig 11288 bp, 12 predicted proteins | sample MGYA00521270_ERZ842401 | MGnify/ENA primary metagenome ERZ842401 (study PRJEB31892, sample SAMEA3878208) | bioreactor metagenome | biome: Moose rumen | place: Sweden | collected 2011-10 | study: EMG produced TPA metagenomics assembly of the PRJEB12797 data set... | reverse complement strand
AGGATGCCTTTATTGCCCGTACCAAGCAGAACATGGAAGTGCTCTGTGAGGTGGCGAAGAAACATCACCTGATTCCTGCTCTGACAGAGACGGGGATGAAGAACATGACGCAGCCAGACTGGTGGACTTCCACCCTGCTGCCTGCCGTGAAGGACTATCCTATCAGTTATCTGCTTACTTGGCGTAACTATAAGAGTGAGTGGTTCGGACCTTCCACCTCGAAGCCCGATGCGAAGAATTTCGTAGATTTCTATAATGACGAGAAAACTTTATTCCTGAACGATATAAAATAAAAGATACAATGAGTGATTTTAAAGTAAAAGTAGCAGCGTTGCGTGCACATCACGAGGAGTTGCTGACACGCAAGAACGAGCCCGTAGAGTGGGGCAATGGTATTTACGACAAGTGGAAGAACCCCATCCTGACAGCGGAGCATACTCCCCTGGAATGGCGTTATGACTTCAACGAGCAGGACAATCCCTATCTGATGCAGCGCATCATGATGAATGCCACCTTGAACTCAGGTGCCATCAAATGGAATGGCAAGTATATCCTGGTAGTCCGTGTGGAGGGAGCCGACCGTAAGTCGTTCTTCGCTGTTGCAGAGAGTCCAAACGGTGTGGATAACTTCCGTTTCTGGGAGGAGCCTATCACCATGCCTGACGATGTGATTCCCGCCACGAACATCTATGATATGCGTATCACCGCTCATGAGGACGGTTGGATATACGGTGTCTTCTGTGCCGAGCGTCATGACGACTCACAGCCCGGTAATCTGAGTGCGGCAACGGCAACGGCTGGCATTGCCCGTACCAAGGACCTGAAGACATGGGAGCGTCTGCCTGACCTGAAGACGAAGAGCCAGCAGCGTAACGTGGTGCTGCATCCTGAGTTCATTGACGGCAAGTATGCTTTCTATACCCGTCCGCAGGATGGCTTCATCGATACAGGCTCTGGTGGCGGTATCGGATGGGCATTGGTGGACGATATCACCCATGCGGAGGTGAAGGAAGAGAAGATCATCAACGCCCGTCACTACCATACTATCACGGAGGTGAAGAACGGTGAGGGTCCTCATCCCATCAAGACGAAGAAAGGATGGCTGCACCTCGCTCATGGTGTCCGTGCCACAGCCGACGGACTCCGTTATGTATTATATATGTATATGACATCGCTGGAGGATCCGACGAAGGTCATTGCCCAGCCCGGTGGCTTCTTCCTTGTTCCCACAGGTGACGAGTATCTGGGTGACGTGATGAATGTCGCCTTTGCCAACGGATGGATTGCTGATGAGGACGGTAAGGTGTTTATCTACTATGCCTCTGCCGATACCCGTATGCATGTGGCTACCTCAACCATTGACAAACTCATCGACTACTGCATGAATACGCCAGAGGACGGGCTTTATACGGCAGCGTCGGTGGAGACCATTAAGAAATTAATCGCAAAAAATAAACAAAATGGCTAAAACTAAATTATCAGAGAAAATAGGCTACGGCTTTGGTGATATGTCGTCCAGCATGTTCTGGAAGATTTTCTCTTATTACCTGCCGTTCTTCTATAGTAATATCTTCGGACTGTCGCTGGTCGATGCCGGTGTGCTGGTGCTGGTGACCCGTATCTGGGATGCTGTCAGCGACCCGATGATGGGTGTTATCTCCGACCGTACCAATACCAAATGGGGTAAGTACCGTCCATACCTGTTGTGGGTGGCACCGTTCTTCTCCATCTGTGGTATCCTGTTGTTTACCACCCCAGACCTCAATTACGGAGGAAAACTGATATGGGCGTATGTCACCTATATCATGATGATGACGGTGTATACAGGTATCAACGTGCCATACGGCGCTATGTTGGGTGTGATGACCGATGATACCAACGAGAAGACTGTGTTCTCCTCATTCCGTATGTTCTTCGCCTATGGTGGCTCGTTTATCTCCCTGTTCCTCTGGGAGCCGCTGTGTGATGCGATGGGAGGCTATAACTCTCCACAGGGTTGGTTCTGGGCAATGGTGATGATAGCCGCAGCATGTTTCATCATGTTTATCCTTTGCTTCACCATGACGAAGGAGCATCTGAAGACTGTATCTACCGTCAGTGTGGGTAGCGATTTCAAAGCATTGCTTTCCAATAAGCCTTGGTGGCTGCTGATCGGTGCGGCATTGTGCTTCAACTTGTTTAACACCGTTCGTGGCGCTACTGTCGCCTACTTCTTCCAGGATATCATCGGCGCCAATGTCAGTCTGGTGTTCTTCGGTCTGATGTTTGCTTTCTATGCAGGACTGTTCCTGGGAGTCGGTGAGGTGTCTAACATGGTGGGTGTCGCCTCTTGTGTGCCTATCTCCGGACGCTTGGGAAAGAAGACCACCTTTATCCTGGTGAACGTGTCACTCGTGGTATTAAGTGTTTTGTTCTATTTCATCCCCTGCACACCGACCGGTTATTGGACGATGCTGATCTTCCAGATCCTGATATCTATCCTGACAGGTATCATGTCTCCATTGGTATGGAGTATGTATGCTGACGTGAGCGACTATGCGGAATTGGAGTTCAAGACCGCATCGACAGGTCTGATCTTCTCGTCCAGTTCAATGGCACAGAAGTTTGGTGGTGCTATCGGTGGCGCCGCAGTATTGTGGCTGCTTGACGGCTTTGGCTATATCACCGATGCGGCGCAACTTGCCCAGGGTGTCGCTCAACCCGCAGAGGCACTTACCTGTCTGCGTTGGCTGATGAGTTTCATCCCTGCCTGTGTGGCACTGCTGTCTGTCTGTGTGGTATGGTTCTACCCATTGACTACTGAGCGTATAAATGCGATCAACGTGGAGTTGAAGAAAGTTCGTGCTGTAGAGGATTAAAGGATGGAAGAAATGAAGATCATTCAAACCATGAAGCGTGAAATGCAGGATGTTGTGGAGAGCAACATCCTGCGCTTTTGGATGGATAAGATGCAGGACCGTGAGCATGGCGGTTTCTATGGAAGGATTGACGGTCACGAGGTGTTGCATCCAGAGGCAGAGAGGGGGGCGATTCTGAATGCCCGTATCCTCTGGTCGTTCTCTGCCGCCTATCGGGTTCTGAAGAAGCCCGAGTATTTGGAGATGGCGACTTATGCCAAGGAGTATTTTATCGAGCATTTCATCGATAAGGAATATGGCGGTGTGTATTGGAGCGTCGACTATGAGGGATATCCGTTGAATACCCGTAAGCAGTTCTATGCCATCGGGTTTGCCCTCTATGGCATGTCGGAGTATGCTCGTGCCACTGGCGACAAGGAAGCCTTAGACTATGCCCTCCAACTTTTTGACTGCATTGAGGAGCATGCCCTCGACCCACTATATAATGGGTATATCGAGGCAATGACTCGTGACTGGCAGCCTATTGCCGACATGCGTCTGTCGGAGTTGGACGCCAACTTCCCGAAGTCGCAGAACACGCATCTGCATATCATAGAGCCCTACACTAACCTCTATCGGATTTGTAAGTTACCTAAGGTGGAGAAAGCCTTGCGTAACATCATCAATATCTTCACGGACCATATCCTCAATCCTGTGACACATCATCTGGACCTCTTCTTCGAGAATGACTGGACTCGTGGGGCAGGGCAGTTGGAGAGTTATGGGCATGATATCGAGTGCTCATGGCTGATGCATGAGGCTGCCTTGGTACTTGGCGACAAGGAGGTGCTTGCCAAGATGGAGTCTATCGTTCGCATGGTGGCAAAGGCATCAGAGAAAGGATTGCGCCCTGATGGCTCGATGATCCATGAGGCAAACCTTGATACCGGTCATGTGGATGACGACCTGCACTGGTGGGTACAGGCTGAGAATGTGGTAGGTTGGATGAATATCTACCAGCATTTTGGCGATGAGGATGCCCTGCGTAATGCTGTCCGTTGCTGGCAGTATATCAAAGACAACCTCATTGACTATGAGCATGGGGAGTGGCATTGGAGCCGACACCCTGATGGAACCTTGAATCTGGAAGATGATAAGGCAGGTTTCTGGAAATGTCCTTATCATAATAGTCGTATGTGTTTAGAGATTATAGAGCGTTTTTGAGTAAGATGAGAAAACTATTATTGACTATCTGCTTGATGGTTGCTGCCTTACAGGTTGCTGCCGAGAATCCTCGTCCACAGTTTGGCGAGAAACCCAAACTCGTGGTGGGTATCGTTGTTGACCAGATGCGTTGGGACTACTTGTCTATATATTATAATAGGTTCGCGCGCGATGGCTTTCGTCGGATGATAGACGAGGGGTATAGTTTTGACAACTGTCTGATCAACTATCTGCCAACGGTAACGGCTATCGGACATACGAGTGTCTATACAGGATCGTCTCCTGCTTTCCATGGTATCTGTGGAAATAATTTCTTTATCGATGGGAAGCGGACGTACTGTTGTGAAGACAGTACGGTGAAGACAGTAGGAACGGATAATAAGAATGTTGGTAAGATGTCGCCCAAGAATCTGCTTGCCACTACGATAGGTGACCAGTTGCGCCTGCATACTAATTTCCGCTCTAAGGTCATTGGCGTGTCGTATAAAGACCGTGCCGCCATCTTCCCTGCCGGACATGCCGCTAATGCTGCATATTGGCTGGATATCAAAAACGGACAGTTTGTCACCAGTACCTATTATATGACAGAGTTGCCACAATGGGTAAATGATGTCAATAAACGGATGAGCCAGCATCAAGAACTGAAGAAACTGGGTAAGGAAGTCGGTCTCTCTCCGCTTGCTGGAACATTGACCGCAGACATGGCTATTGCGGCATTGAAAGGCGAGAACTTGGGAAAAGGAGAGGCGACGGATATGCTCTGTGTCAGTTTCTCCCAGACGGATGTCATCGGACATAAATGGAGTACCCGTGGCGAGCATACTGATGAGGCATATCTGGAATTGGACAAGGACTTAGCCCGTCTCTTTGACGCTCTGGACGAGCAGGTCGGGAAGGGAAACTATATCGCTTTCCTGACGGCTGACCATGGCGCGGCGCATAACTCCCAATGGATGGAAGACAATAAGTTGCATGCGGGTAAATGGCTCTCAGAGAAATTACGCAAGGACTTGGATAAATACGTGGCTTCCAAATTTGGGAATAGCAAATCGGTCATCCTCGGTATCATAGACTACCGTTTCTTCTTGGATAAGGAGGGTATTCGTCAGCAAGGTCTCGACTATCAGCAGGTGAAGGACGTGATCGTAGAGTATCTACGTCAGAGTCCAAACCTCTCTTTCGTGGTCGACTGCGAGAAGATAGCCACCTCGCCAATACCTCCTATTCTTCGTGATCGTATGCTTTTGGGGTATCATTTCCATAGGAGCGGAGACATCTTCGTCGTTCCCGAGCCAGGTTACTATGAGTTTGGCTCATGGACATCTCCTGTCGGAACCACTCATGGAGAGTGGAATCCCTATGATGCTCATATCCCATTGTTGTTCTATGGATGGCATGTTCCTCATGGCAGTCATGCCCAGGAAGTACATATCACAGATATCGCTCCAACAGTCTGCTCGTTGCTACATATTCAACAGCCCAATGCATGTATAGGAGACATATTGCAATTTGATTAAGTGTTGAGAAAACAATTTCTACAATAATGTGCTGATATATTGGAATTTATTGCGTACCTTTGCCGACGGAAAGTAAAGTTGTAATTAACCAACACCGACAAAGACAGATGAATATTGGCAAGCACATCGAAGAAATTCTAAGGAAGCAGGGGAAATCTGCTGCCTGGTTGGCTACGCAGATTCCATGCGAGCGTACGAATGTTTACAACATTTTCAAGCGTAAGAGTTTGGACGTTCGTTTATTGATGCGTATCAGTACTATTTTGAATTATGACTTCTTTAAGGAATTGTCCGAAGAAGCATTTCCCAAGAACAAATAAATTGAAGCCGTTGCCATTTATGGTGACGGCTTTTATTTATTTATAATGTAAAGTTTTTGATATTTATACTTTTCTTTTGCATTTTTTTTCGTAACTTTGCAGTCGCTTAAGCAAGAGAATTATAATATTATAAAAACATTATGAACTTTACTTTGTTGATTACCGTCATCCTGACGGCTATTACATTGGTGGTAGCGGCTTACATCATTGCTAAGTTGATAGGTCCACGATCCTATAACAAGGTAAAAGGCGAACCGTATGAGTGCGGTATTCCGACAAAAGGCTCGTCATGGTTACCATTGACAGTAGGATTCTACCTGTTTGCCATCTTGTTCCTCATGTTTGATGTGGAGACCATCTTCCTCTATCCATGGGCAGTCGTCGTGAAGGAGTTTGGTACAGCGGCATTGCTGAGTATCGGCTTCTTCTTGGTTGTTTTAGTGTTCGGGCTGGTTTATGCCTGGAAGAAAGGAGACTTGGAATGGAAGTAAAAACGCCCGCTTCGACTGCCAAGTCGAAGAATGGGGGTCTTCGCCCCCACATCAAGAGTATTCCCTACGAAGAGTGGAATGACAATGACTCTCTGGAGAAGATCGTTGATGAACTCCATGAGGGTGGTGTGAATGTTGTGACAGGAACACTGGATCAGTTGATTAACTGGGGACGTGCCAACTCCCTTTGGTCACTGACCTTTGCTACCTCATGCTGCGGCATCGAGTTCATGGCATGTGGTTGCTCCCGTTATGACTTTGCCCGTTTCGGTTTTGAGGTGACTCGTAACTCTCCTCGTCAGGCTGACTTGATTATGTGTGCAGGAACTATCACTCATAAGATGGCACCTGCCTTGAAGCGTCTGTATGATGAGATGGCTGAGCCCAAGTATGTGATTGCTGTAGGCGGTTGCGCTATCAGTGGCGGTCCGTTTAAGTCGAGTTATCACGTGGTGAAGGGTATCGAGGAAATTGTTCCTGTCGATGTCTTCATCCCAGGTTGTCCTCCACGTCCTGAGGCAATCATGTATGGCATGATGCAGTTGCAGCGTAAGGTGAAGATAGAGAAGTTCTTCGGTGGCGCCAATCACAAGCAGACTGCTGCGGAGAAAGAACTTGGTGTCTCCAATGAGGAACTGACATTCCGCTCGAAGTTAGGCGACCACAGAAGAGAGCCTATCGTGGTGACGGACGTTCCCAAAGAGTTTGCAGAAGAGTTAAAGGCTAACAGCCAAGAGCCAACAGTAAAAGGAGAGGAGGCTGCCGTATGAAGTTAGAATTCTTATCTTTTGATTTTGACAAGTTCGCACAGGAGATGCGGGACTTGAAAGAGAAGAAGGGTTTCGACTACCTCGTAACGATTGTTGGCGAGGACTTCGGCGCCGAGGAGGGACTTGGTTGTATCTATATCTTGGAGAACACCAATACCCATGAGCGTTGCTCCGTCAAAATGCTTGCCCGTACACAGGTTTGCGGTGATGGCATCGCCGCAAACGGAACTGGTGAGACTGACGGACAGGTGATTCCCTATATCCCCTCCGTGATTAACATCTGGAAGGTTGCCGACCTGTTGGAGCGTGAGGTCTATGACTTCTTCGGCATCGTGTTCCTCGGTCATCCTGACATGCGTCGCCTGTTCCTGAGAAGTGATTTCAAAGGCTATCCCTTCCGTAAGGATTGGCAGTTTAATGACGCTTATACGCTGGAGGATGACAAGGAGCCAGACTATGGACTGGAGTATTTCCTCGACAAGGATGGTAACCTGCAGTCCAAGCAGAATAAACTCTTCACCGCTGATGACTATGTGATCAACATCGGTCCTCAGCATCCTTCCACCCATGGTGTACTGCGCTTGCAGACTGTACTGGATGGTGAGACTGTGAAGCGTGTCTATCCGCATCTGGGCTATATCCATCGTGGTATAGAGAAGATGTGTGAGACGATGACCTATCCCCAGTCGCTTGCCTTGACCGACCGCCTGAACTACCTCTCGGCAATGATGCACCGTCATGCGTTGGTAGGTGTCATCGAGGAAGGTATGGGTGTGGAACTCACTGACCGTATCAAGTATATCCGTACGATCATGGATGAGTTGCAGCGTCTGGATTCCCACCTGCTGTATGTGGGGTGCTGCGCACAGGATATGGGCGCATTGACGGCTTTCCTCTATTCGATGCGTGACCGTGAGCATGTGCTCAACTGTCTGGAGGAGACGACAGGTGGTCGTCTGATTCAGAACTACTATAGAATAGGTGGCTTGCAGGATGATATTGATCCTAACTTCGTGAAGAATGTCAAAGACCTCGTGGCATATATGAAACCGATTATCCAGGAGTATGTCGACGTGTTCGGTGACAATATCATTACCCATAACCGCTTTGAGCATGTCGGTCCGATGAGCAAGTCCGACTGTATCAGTTATGCGGTGACAGGTCCTGCCGGACGTGCTTCCGGTTGGGAGAACGATGTCCGCAAGAACCATCCGTATGATATGTACGACAAAGTGGAGTGGGAGCAGATCACGATGACAGGGTGTGACACGATGGATCGTTACACTTGTCATATCAACGAGATGTACCAGAGCCTGCATATCATCGAGCAACTCATTGACAATATCCCTGAGGGTGACTTCTATGTGAAGCAGAAACCCATCATCAAAGTGCCTGAGGGACAGTGGTACTTCTCTGTGGAGGGTGCCAGTGGTGAGTTCGGTGTCTATCTTGACTCTCGTGGAGACAAGAGTCCTTATCGTCTGAAGATGCGTCCGATGGGCTTGTCCTTGACGGGTGCCCTTGATCCGATGCTGCGTGGTCAGAAGATTGCCGACTTGGTGGCTACAGGTGCTGCTATTGACTTTGTAATTCCTGATATTGACAGATAAAAAGCCTGACGGATTATGTTTGATTTTTCTATAGTAACACAATGGTTCGACCAACTGCTGCAGGTAACGTTAGGTTGCCCTAGTTGGTTGGCGATATTGATAGAGTGCGTACTGGTGGGTGTCGCTATCCTGGTAGGATATGCGTTGATAGCCATCGTATTGATATTCATGGAGCGTAAGGTCTGTGCCTATTTCCAGTGCCGTCTGGGCCCGATGCGAGTAGGTTACTGGGGCTTGCTGCAGGTGTTTGCCGACGTGCTGAAGATGCTCATTAAGGAGATTTTCTTCGTCGACCGCGCCGACAAGTTCCTGTATGCCGTCGCTCCTCTTCTGGTGATCATCGGTTCTGTGGGCGCCTTTGCTTTCCTGCCATGGAACAATGGTGCGACAGTCATCGACTTCAATGTGGGCGTGTTCCTGTTGACTGCTGTATCCTCTTTAGGTGTCATCGGCATCTTCCTTGCCGGTTGGGGCTCCAACAACAAGTATTCGGTAGTATCGGCAATGCGTAGCGCCGTTCAGATGATCTCTTACGAGATGTCGCTGTGTCTCTGTCTGATCACTGCGGTGATCCTGACAGGTACGATGCAGATGTCTGGTATCGTGGAGGCACAGACTGGTCCTTTCAAGTGGCTGATCTGCCAGGGTCATATCCCGGCACTGATTGCTTTCTTCGTGTTCCTCATCGCAGGTAATGCGGAGGCAAACCGTGGTCCGTTCGACATGGCGGAGGCAGAGAGTGAGTTGACCGCAGGTCATCATACGGAGTATTCTGGTATGGGCTTTGGCTTCTTCTACCTCGCTGAGTTCCTGAACCTGTTTATCAATGCGGGTATTGCCGCCACCGTATTCCTTGGTGGATGGGCTCCCCTGAACATTGGTATTGAGTCTTTCGATGCCGTGATGAACTATATCCCGGGTGTCGTCTGGTTTATGGGTAAGGCATTTGGTCTGGTATGGATTCTGATGTGGATTAAATGGACGTTCCCCCGTCTGCGTATCGACCAGATCCTGAAACTGGAGTGGAAGTATCTGATGCCACTGGCACTGGTCAATCTGGTGTTGATGACGGTAGTCGTGGCTTTAGGCCTATATATTAAATAAGGTATAGCAATGGAAGAAAATAAATCATATTTCGGAGAAATCGGGCACGCTCTCAAGACCCTTGCCACTGGTATGGGAGTCACTTGGAAGGAGTATTTCAAGGACTTCTTCACCAACAAGTCGACAGAGCAGTATCCTGAGAACCGTAAGACGACGCTGCATGTCGCTAAACGTCATCGCGGACGCTTGGTGTTTAAGCGCAATGAGGACGGTTCCTACAAATGTACGGCTTGCACCTTGTGTGAGAAGTCTTGCCCTAATGGCACCATTAAGATTACTTCCCGCATGCAGGAGGATCCTGAGACGGGAAAGAAGAAGAAGGTGCTGGACGACTATCTCTACGATTTGGGCGACTGCATGTTCTGTCAGTTGTGTACCAACGCTTGTAATTTTGATGCCATTGAGTTCACCAATGACTTCGAGAATGCGGTGTTTGACCGTAGCAAACTGGTGCTTCACCTCGACAAGGAGGTTTATCAGGGCGGTTCCCTGCCTCACTTGATAGAGGGTGGCGCTCCCCAGCAGATTGGTAAGTTTAATACTAAAACAAAGTAAGGACTATGGCTAATATGATCATGTTTTGTATCCTCGCTGTCCTCATCCTCGGTTCTGCCGTGATGTGTGTGGTGACGACGCGGATTATGCGAGCCGCAACATTTATGTTGTTCGTGCTCTTAGGTGTGGCAGGTCTTTACTTCCTGCTCGATTACACGTATTTAGGTGCGGCACAGGTGGCTGTCTATGCGGGTGGTGTGACGATGATATACGTCTTTGCCATCCAGTTGGTCAGCAAGCGTACCCTGCAAGGAATGATAGAGCGCATCAAGACCAGTCGCATGCTGTGGGGAGGTCTGTTGAGTCTGATCAGTTGTGCGGTCGTTATCCTGGTGCTGCTGAAGACTCAGTTTATGTATAATGCCATGGCAGTAGCCGACGTGGAGTTGCCGATGAAGAAGATTGGTCAGGCAATGGTGGGAGCCGACAAGTATCAGTATGTGCTTCCCTTTGAGTTCATCTCCCTGTTCCTGCTTGCCTGTATCATTGGCGGTTTGGTTATATCAAGAAAGGAGGAGAGAGAATAATGGTACCCGTAGAATGTTATTTCGTGCTTAGCGCACTTCTGTTCTTCATCGGTGTTTACGGCTTTGTCACTCGTCGTAACCTGCTTGCCATGCTCATCTCCGTGGAGTTGGTGCTTAATGCCGTTGATATCAACTTTGCCGCTTTCAACCGTCTGCTCTATCCTGGTTCTATGGAGGGTATGTTTATGACGGTCTTTGTGATTGGTGTGGCAGCCGCCGAGTCGGCTGTTGCCATTGCGATTATCCTCAATGTCTTCCGCAACTTCAAGAGCGATAGCGTTGACAGTATTAAGAATATGAAATGGTAAATGGTTATGGAAATATATAGTTATT
>ERZ842401.7372-NODE-7372-length-11289-cov-13.096582_pt1 | contig 11289 bp, 11 predicted proteins | sample MGYA00521270_ERZ842401 | MGnify/ENA primary metagenome ERZ842401 (study PRJEB31892, sample SAMEA3878208) | bioreactor metagenome | biome: Moose rumen | place: Sweden | collected 2011-10 | study: EMG produced TPA metagenomics assembly of the PRJEB12797 data set... | reverse complement strand
GGAGGTGTGGCCGAGTGGTCGATGGCGGCAGTCTTGAAAACTGTTGAGCTGAAAGGCTCCGGGGGTTCGAATCCCTCCGCCTCCGCCAGAAACGAATGAGTATCAAAGATTTACAAGATTTTTGATACTCTTTTTTTATGTTTGGTTACGAGGGAAAAGCCCCGATGGTTACGAGATTTTCTCGAAGCAGCGTAGCGACTCGAATTGTCAAAATGTCGAAGGTTCGAATCCCCAAGTCGTGTAACCTCTACAAAAATTGTCCTTAAATGTCTCTTCCCGGATGGGCCACACAGCCCCTATAAATGGGTGGCAAAGACATTTGAAGTCAAACCCACGTAACCCTTATGTAACCGCCAAGAGACATCCTTGTAACCTGTCTCTCATTGTCTCTGATTTTGTCTTTCATTGTCCTTACCCTTTTGAGTGTAAGATAGATACAACAAAGTACCTTTGTAACACTTTATAGAAAGACTGATATGGCAAAAGGAAAAATGAAGCAGACGAACTCCACCTTCTCGGTGATTTTCGTCATCCAGAAAGGCAAATGCAAGGCTGACGGAACAGCCCCCATCCTCGCAAGAATCACCGTCAATGGCCAGATGATTCACTTCTCAACCAAGCAATCCATCCTTCCAGAGCGATGGCTCCCGTTGGAGTATCGAACGATGGGAAAGACCAAGGAAGAAAAAGCCATTAACGAAATGCTTGTGGATTTCAAAGCCACACTCAAGCGCAGTTACAGTGACCTTATTTACCGGGGTGAAGTAGTTACTGCCGCCAAGCTCAAAAACAATCTGTTCTCCCTTGACGAGCGCAGCAACGGTATAATGGAGCTTTTTGAAATCTTCCTTAAGGACTACGAACGGATGACCATAACCGAAGGTTACGGCAAGGAGAGTTTCTTCCGTTATCGGGTTACACGAGATCGGGTGCAAGAGTTCCTATGGAGTGAGTATAAATGCAAAGAATACCCCATTGCCGATATCGACAAGACTTTCTTAGAAAAGCTGTTCGTGTGGCTAAGGATTAATCATGGCAACTGCAACAACACTGCCGTCAAGTTTATACATCGCTTTGCATCGGTGTACCACCTCGCCAGAGATAAAGGCTGGGTGAACAAGAACCCCTTCGGAGGACTTCGTCTGAAGCTGGATACGGTGGACAGAAACTACCTCACCAAGGACGAACTGGAGATTGTCTATAACAAGCAGTTTACCTCCAAGCGTCTGGAGACGGTGCGCGATCTGTTCATTTTTTCCTGCTACACTGGACTTGCTTACATCGACATCAAACAGCTCACCTTTAAGGAGATTGTGGAGAAAGCAGATGGACGGCTCTGGATTGTGAAGAAGCGCCAGAAAACAAAGACCCCTGTAACGGTTCCACTGCTTGACATCCCCCTCATGATAATGGAGAAATACAATGGCCAAGGTAAGGAAGATCTTGTTTTCCCGGTGATGAGCAACCAGAAGATGAATGATTACATCAAGGAGATTATCGCCATCTGCGACATCGACAAGGATATATCATTCCATTGTGCCCGTCACACATTTGCCACGACAGTCACCCTTGAAAATGGAGTCCCTATCGAGAGCGTTTCGAAAATGCTCGGCCATACGAACATTCAGACCACACAGCTTTATGCCCGTATCACCAATCAGAAAATCCAGCAGGATATGGAAGTATTGGCCGGAAAGATTGAGGGTAAGCATGATGCACCACCGGAGCCTTCCACTGAGACTAAAGGAGCCCCCTTTCAGGCCAAAAGCATACTCAGGACGATGCGCAAGTTTAAAGCAGAGCGTGGAATTGCAGATTGAGCCTCTTTTCCGGCCACAAAGCGAAAACGGCTATCCTTCGTGGATGGCCGATTTGCACGTCATGGCAGGCTCCGGAGATATTTGCCGGAAAGCACAGATTCCGGGAGGCTTTCACGTTAAATGCGTTAAAGCACAGATTCTGACTCTCTGCAACGTGTTATTCCTTAAAGCGCAGATTCTGGGAACCGTTCACGTTAAATGCGTTAAAGCGGAGATTCTGACAGAGATTTTAACGTGCGCCACGTTGCATTTAACGCTGGGAGATTTCCGATATTGGCCATTAAAAAACGGCCACACAGCCCCGTCAGTGGCCTCCTTTCTCACGTTAAACTCGTTAAAACGCACGTCCGGACAGATTTTTAACGTGCAAGGATTACAGATAACACACGGACTCCCTTTAACGTGTAATCCCGGAAAGCGCAGAATATGGGAGCCTCGCACGTGTTATCCTTTAACACGCACGACATGAGAGCATTTTCACATTAAAGCCGGAAAGCGCAGAAGCTGAGACCCATTTAACGCAGATGCATTTAACGGCAGATTCCGGGAGCCGGAATTACCCAAGCGTCCAGCCCTTGTAGGACACCGTCTCCAGCTGGTCAGCGGAGAGCTTGGCCTTGTTCTTCGCCCCGAAGGTTATCTTCTTGGGCGGATTCCCTTCCCTTGCGAGGTCGGCAAGGGAGTCGATGACGCTCTGGAGGCTCGCCAGCGAGAGCTTCGGTGCTCCGGAGAGCCAGATATCGGCACGGAGTTCCCCCTCGAAGCGCAGGTATTCGAGATTGGCGCATCCGGTGAAGGTAGTGTCCAGCTGCGAGGTTATCTTGCTCACGTTCAGTGGCTCATTGATGGCCACCAGCGATGAGCAGTTGTGGAATGCCTCTCCAAGGGTGGTGGCCGAATTCGTAATCAGCCCATCGATTTCCTTGAGCTTGGTGCAGCCGTAGAAGGCATACACGAAGGTAGTCACCTTGCTTGTGTAGAGCCGGGGTACGGACTTGAGGGCGGTGCAGTCCTTGCAGAACTTGTACATCGATGTAAAGTACTGCGTTGCATCGGCAAGGCACTCCGGAAGGCTCTCCAGCACCGTGTTCCCGGCAAAGGTCTCGTAGCCGTTGCGTACATGCCCCAAGTCCGGAATGGAGCTGATGGCGTTGGTGTAGTCCAGCAGCGTCCGGCAGCTGGCCGTCTCTCCGCCCTTGTCGTAGATGTATTCCTCCATCCTGCTGCGTACATAGCTCAGGCGGTTCACTACACTCTGGAATTCCTCTTTCATAGGCACGCTTATCCGATTATGTCCGACAAAGCCTCTGCAAATTCCTCAAGCCCGATGAAGGAGATGAGTTCATCGATGGTGGCGCAGTACGAGGCACCGCTGCGCTCGATTTCAATCTTGTCCGTCCCCCTTATCTCGGACACCTGTCCGAGCTGGGATATCATTACTCCTGTTGCCATATTATCCTCCTAAAACACTGGTTTTGAAATTCTCCTTGCCAAGAACATAGACAAGGTCTCGGCCCTTGGCCGTAAGCTCACCACCGAGGGTGATATTCACATTCTGCGTCCCTCCCCCTGCCGGGAGCATCTGCTGGAGCCGGGAAAGCGGAGCCACCACTTCCGGGTCAACGGATGCGTTGGCGTTGTCCCCGATGATGGCGTAGGTCTTCCCGTAAGCGAGACCACCGGATGCGAGTGCCGGAACCTGCGCCTGTGCGTTCTTGTTGATGAGGGCTGTCATGAGGGCGGCAGCGGCCACCATCGCTGCGCCCACCCCGATGGCCACCCACGGATTCGCCAATACGGACTTGAGGGCACTCTTGAAAGCCACTATCATCACACCGAACTCGATGAGCTGCGAGCCGATGTTCTTCAGGAACGATGCGAACTGCTTCAGTATCGCTGTCATCAGCCCTCCGAAGCCGAGGTCTCCGGCCAGCATCTGTCCGATGGCCTCTGCCGCTGCCGTTATCGATTCCGCCAAGAACTGCGACACCTGCTGGTCGAAACTCTTCATGGTGCTGGCCACCTGATTGGACACGTAGTCGAGAGCCTCGCTGAACTTCCAGCCCCGCTCCACGAGGGCTTGGGTGTAGTTCTGGACGCTGTCATAGACCCCCTTGAAGTTCTCTTGCAGATGCTCCGAGGTGTCGTCCGCCCAGTCGAAGATGCCGTTTCTGACGGTCTGGAATATCTCCCTTGCCTGTTGCTGGTACTTCGATATCACGGGCTTGATGTCCGGCATCTTGTACTCCAGCTGCGGCATTGCAATGGCCGTTGCTCTGATTGGCTCCAACTTCGGCTCGTTTCCCCGGTTCTGCAACCTCGTGAGCTGCTCCGGGGTGATATTCTGAAGGAAGGACAGGTTCTCCCGGAGGGTCTCCAGCTCGGTGTTTATCCGGGCGATGTCCTCCGGGGACTGGCTCACGAGCTTCTTCTGCTCCAAGTCGGCAATCTGCTGCTGGAGGGAGCCGATAAGCCCCGTGGCCTTCTCCACGGTGAAGTTCTGTTGCGTGAGCTCCTCCATCATCGCCCTCGTCTGGGCGACCGCCTCCTCCTGCATCCGGGTGGCATCGGCCTGTATCTGCTGCTCCTCTTGGAGTTTCTTGTTCTTCACCCCGATGGCAGCGGTGAGCAGTTCCTCCTGACGCCGGAGTTTTCCATAGGCTCCGATGTCGTATGTCTTCTGCAATGTTCCTCCGGCAATGCGGCCTCCAAAGTTCGGGATGAACCGCCACTTGACGGTGGTGGTGCGCACCTCCTCCATCTGCCTCCGGGTCTCGGCCAGCTGGGATTGCAAATCCTCCAAAGAGGAACCCTCGGCAGTCTCGTTGATGAGTTCCTGCTTCTTTATCTTGGCGTAGGCGAAGGCAGCGGCCAACGCAAGGACGGCAGCTGTGATGATGCCAACCGGGGACATCAATGCAGTAAATCCTGCCGAGAGCATCGGGATAAGCTTCAGCACTCCGGATATTCCGACCAGCACCGGGCCGATGGCAGCAGCGACCCCTCCGATGACCACGATGACTTTCTGCATCGTTGGAGACATCGCTTGGAGCATCGTCACAATCCTTTGCAGGAATCCTGCAATCTTGTTGATGAACGGTGTCAGGGTCGCACCAATCTGCTCAAGGAAGTCGCCCCATGAGTTCTTCAGTTGCTTCAGGGCTCCCATGCCCACCTTGGCAGCGGCCTCGGCCTGCCCACCGAACTTCTGCTCAAGCGCATCAAGAATCACCGTCTGCGCCTTGGCGGTCTCCCCGGTCTCCACCAGCTGCTTGACCATCGCTTTCTGTTCATCGGTGAAATTGATGCCAGCACGTGACAGCGAGGACATCTTGCCGATGGGGTCGTCCATCGCCTTTCCCAGCATAGTGGCGGCACTGCCCAAGTCCATCTCAAGGGCCGTGCTCATGTCGAGGACAATCTGCTGCGTCCGCTTGAAGTTCTCCCCGGTGATGTTGGTGAAGGCAAGGAGCCGGGTGGTGACGTCATTGAGGATGGTCTCGTCCCCGAAGATGGTTTTGCCCTGCAACTCACTTGCGTAGGCTTTGAGCTGGTCGAGGTTGTATCCGACCTGATTCCCGGTGGACTTGAGGGCGGTGGCCACCTTGGTCTCGGCCTTGGCTTGGGTGTCGGCATTCATCAGGGCGACCGCCCCCAGCGCAGCGAGCGGAGCCGTGACCTTGAGCGAGAGCGACTTCCCGATGCTGGAGAGCTTCTTCTCCAGCTGGCCGAGCCCCTTCTCCACTTGGGAGGCCTTCTGCTGGAACTCGTAGGAGTCGGCTCCTATCTTGATGAGCAGGTCTGCGATTCTTCTGGACATGGCTAATTCCGGTCTTGACGATACAGCTTCCAGCCAGCGATGACTTCATCGATGTTGGCAGGGACTCCGTTTTCCACCTTGGACATGGCGGCAATCATCAACACCATCTCATCCATGCTGCTGATATCTATTTCTGAATCCGGCCCCCGGAGGATGGCATCGGCCACGTGGCGGATGTAGGCGTTGGTATTGTTCTCGTTCTCCGGAGCATAGCGTGAGATAATCTGCCGGACGGTGGTGAGGTGCAGCACCTTGTAATAATAGTGTATCAGCACGAACATCGCCCGGTAGCCGTATTCCATGCTCTGAAACTGCTTGAAAGCCACATCCTGTGAGGGAACGACCTCGCCCTTGTACCGGGTCTTGGAGATGCGGATATTGCCGGGGTTGCAGTTCCGGATACCCCGTGGCAGTCTCTTCGTCTTGTTGTTACTCTGCATGTTCGTTCCGTGCCTCCTCCGCACGCAGCCGGGCTTCCTCGGCCTCCTTTTCAAGTTGAAGTTTCTTCTTGCGGTCATACTCTGCCTTGAGCACCAGCACCGGGCAGTCCTTGGGTTCATCCACGTAGTCACACTTGTAGGCCTGACGGATGATGTGGCGGTTCTCGCTGAGTTCCACGTCCTTGTTCTCGATGATGATGGAGAGCTTGTCCACCTTCTTCTCCAGCGTTTCCACACGGCCATCGAGCCTTCGAATCTGCTGGCTCTGGATGGTCACAATCTGCTCGGTGTTCCGGAGCTCGGAACTCTGCGCCTCGGCATTCTCCTTGCGCTTCTTGGGCTTGAAAAAGAGCACCGTCCCCACCAGACCGCTGGCGAGGATGAAGTTCAGCACAAGGCTGATAATCTCTATGATTGGCGTTGTCGGCTCCATTGTGGTACAGTTTTCAATTGTTTTCTGGTACGTTTTTCAATTATTTCTACTGCGGACAATACTTGAACACCCCCTGTTCCCGGACGATATAGAGGTCTCCGTAGATGTAGAACACCCCGATGATGTCGCTCTCCTGCGCACCGTAGTTCTTGAGCCAGACCTTGTCCCCGGACTTGATGTCGTAGATGGAAGTCCCGTCCCACTCGGTGCAGACCTTCGTCTGGGAGATGGCGCAGTGGTTACAGTAGCGGTTGGTGGTGGCCACCTCGGAGTAGGTCGTGAGGGAATCCCTCCTGTAGAGCTTTACCAAATCGGCCTCCGGGTCGTCCATCACCATGTAGTCGTCCGTCATCGCAAACACCCGGCAGTACTCCTTCACCCTCATCACGTTGAGTCCCGTGTGGTAGCGGCAGTCGTACATGTAGGCATAGCGGTCGGTGTTGACGACAATCTGGTTCTTGGTGGCGATGGCATTCAGGAAAGTCCCGACCATGTTCACCATCGGTTCACCGTGGCTGACCCCTCCGCTCCGGGTGAAGGTGAGCGGCACTTCCGGGCGTGTGAGCCAGAAGTAGGTCGAAGTGCCCAAGACCGATGTCTGCGTCATCCGGGTCAGCATCCAGAAGTAGTCCTCCCGGAAGGTGATGAACCCTGCGTAGGTACTCGGAAGGGTCAGCTGCCTCCTGACCACTCCCCGGTAGTCGCAGTAGTAGGCCACTCCGTTCTCCACCCGGACGAAGCCGCTGCTGGCTTCGAAGAGGTCGAAGGACTGGGACGAGGAGTAGAGCAGCACCCCCTGCCGGGTGACGGTGTCGAAGCGGTACACCTCGCCCCGGTCGGTCTGGAGCAGGAGGAAGTCAAGGCAGCGGATGGCCTTGGCGATGCTGTGGGTACCGGTGTCGATGGTAAAGACCGTCACGCAGTCGTCCCCATCGTCCGGGATGTCCGGGTTGACCAGCCGGGGCAGTTCGACCAGCTCGGCATTGTAGCTGTCGCCAAGGCCGTCCACCTCCAGCGAGTTCACGTAGAATCCGGCATTGAGGTACTTCTCGTCAAGAATCACGGTATTGAGGTCGAGGTGCAGGGCGGTGAATATCTCTCCGCTCAATCTCTTTGCCGGAAGCTGCCGCATCTTCAGACAGGCGATGGCCATGTGCTGCACCAGCGTGGCGTAGTCGTCTTTCCCCTTGGTGCGCCACAGCCGGGTCGGGGCATCGTTGCTCCGGACAAAGTACAGCGAGTAGAGCAGCTGGTCGTTCGGAATGGCCGGGATGTCCGACACCGGGAGTTCGATGTCGAGGTCGGCATTGTTGGCCGGATTGACCATCGTCTCGTAGAGGAGCCCTTGGTCGTAGAGGTCTCCGGCATCCATCCCCATCCGGATGTCGTATAGGGTCACCCGCTCGTAGACCGACCTCCGGGTGCGACCGGAAGTGGTGGAATAGCCGATGAGGGTCTGCTCGATGTAGAAGTACAGCGTCCCATCGCAAGGGAATCCGGCAATCTCCATCTTGAAGGACTCGTCCGTCCCTGTGGTCACCGTTGCGTCCAAGTCCGTCTCATAGTCGTTCCAGCCTCCGTCACCGTCCAGCCAGTAGGTGGCCGAGCCATCGGTGGAGACGACCTTCACCCCGAAGGTGAGCTTGGAGATGTGGGTGTTGCTCCGCTGTGACGTGCCGGAAGATGAGGTGGAACCTCCACCGTTGGACACATAGGACGAGTACTGCGCCCGGAGCATGCATTCCCATGTGATGCCGAAGTTGCACTGCCTTACCGGGCATCCGGTGGTCTGGAGCGTCTCGCCCACATGGTCGCTGTCCCCAATGACGGTGATGGAGCCGTTGTCGGAGAAGGACAGGATGCCGCTGGGGTCGTTCCACTTGGATGGGTCTGTCAAGCCCAGCTGCGATGCGAGGTTGTCCAGACTCTTGTTCCTCACCGAGACCCGTATCTTGCGGATGGCCGGGACGATGTCGAGGGTGGTATTCTCCCCGATGATGTAGCATCCGTCCTCCCAGAGGTCGTTCCGCACGTTGCGGTCGGTGTCGGTGGAGACGATGCGGAGGGCACGGCTCTGGGTGATGCGCTCGCTCCCGGAAGAGAGCAGCCGGGGCAGCTTCCTCCTGTCCTTCACCAGATTGGAGTAGTACCACGGGCGGTACTCCTCATACAGGGACACCACCCTGCGGACATGGATTGCACCTCCGCTCTGGAACACCTGCGCCCCGAAGGGGGCGAGGCAGAGTTCGAGGATGTCCCGGTATGTGGGTTCCTCATAGACATAGAAAAGACGCTCCAAGTCAAGGTACACGTAGAGCAGCGGAGAGGTGGTGTCGGCAATGTTCTCCGGCACGAGGTCAATCCACTGGCTGACGCTCATGTCCAGTTCCAGCACGGAAATGCAGGTGGAGAGCAGCGAATAGAGGTTCCTCTTCCCGGTCGTCCCCATGCCGAGGATGTCCTTGAAGTCGATGTTGGAGAGGATGTTGAATCCGTCCACGGCCTTGATGGTGACATCGTAGGGCGGAGCGGCAAACTTCTCGGAATAGAGGTCGGCCACGATGAATCCCCTCCAGAAGAGGCGACCGTTGCGGTAGAGCGACATCCGGTACTCCCTTGGGTCGGAGGTGAAGAGGCCGAGATAGTGGAAATTGTCCTTGCAGAGGATGTTGATGCTGGCCTCGGATGCCTTGACCGGGGTGTAGAAATCATCGCCCCTGCGCTCCCAAGTGACCTTGATGGGAGACGTGCCGGAGAAGGTCATCTCCTCGCTGCCGCCCGTGTAGCCCCTCTGGGCTATCTCGCACCGCCAGCGGATGCCTTGGTACTTGGAGCGCATCTCCGCATAGTATTTGGTTCCGAATACTGCCATTGCCGAATACGTTTGTTTCCGCCCGTAAAGGTAGACAGGGCTTCGACCTCCCATCTAAACCATTGGTTGTGGATGCAGAAACTTTTCCGGGGGTAAAGGTACTTCCGGCAAATAGCAGTCTGGGGAGACATTGTCACCCCTACGGCAAGAAAAACCGAGGTGCATCGCTGCATCCCGGTCGTGTTTTCCCGGAGGAATAAGCAAGTAAAGACAGACGGAGCCTAAGAGTCGGCTCTGTGGGTGACGATGAAATCGTCCTCTCCGGGAATCACGGCAAGGCCACCCCACGTTCCGTGGAGCTGGCCCATGCTGTCGATATGTTCCACGACACCCTCCCGGCCCACGTAACTGTGGTCGTAGGGGTCGTCCAATTTGGTGATTCTGATGGTGTCGCCCACCTTGACACCGTAGGGCATTCTTCTGTTCTGGTTCATGTTATTTCTGGTTTTTTAGCATTCTGTTCTCGGCTTCAAGTGCCATCTCCTGCGCCTCGCAGGACTTCAGCAGAGTGATGAAGCGGTTGCACATGTGGATTTTCGTGTTTACGATGGCGAGGGCATCTCCGAAGGTTCCCTTCTGGAAGAGCTTCTTCCGGTCGGCAAGGTACTCCTGCCGTTCCTGCTCGATTTCCTCAATCATGTGGTAGTACATCATGGTCTTGTCCTCCCTCTTTTTAGAATCCGAACTTGTTGTTCTCGATGGCCGTGAGAAGGTCGATGGCCTTCTGGCACTTGCCCCCGAAGTCCATGAGGTCATGGATGCGCTTTGCGCTCTCGTAGTACTCGTCCGGGAAGTCGAAGTCATCGGTGAGTCCCTTGTGGGCGAAGGGCCGGAGGATGCGGTCTTTGTTGGAGCGTTCCTTCTGGAGTTCGGCCTTCGCTGCGTTCATCTTCTTGGTGAGTGCCTTGATGGTGGCGGTGGTGTTTGCGTTCATAATCGTCTGTTCTTTAATGTTTTACTTGCTGCCTTCCGGCACATCTAAGGTCGCTACATTATTTGGAACACGCAAGTTAATTCGACTTTATTTTCGAGAAATAATGCACTTATTTTCAAGTATTTAAACAGGCAGCATGAACGAGCGAAACCGCCCTCATCGAGGCGGTCGCTCCGGGCAGGATTCCGGATTAGAGTCCGAGGGGATTTTCCATCTGGGCGTTGGCCTTGCGGATGCGGTTCCGGATGGCCTCACGCTGGTCGTGGAAGTTGAAGAGGGTGTTCTTCAGCCAGCGGAGGTCGAGGCCGAGGAACCTGCCGAGGTCGATGTAGAACCTCGCCCGGTCTCCGGGGTTCTGCTCCTCGATGTCGAAGCACCCGGTCGTGCCCACGTTCGTCTCGAACTTCTCCTGTCCCTCCTTCCAATAGGAATGGCGTTCGTAGCGGATTTCGATGGTCTGGCCGAAGACGAAGTCGGCCTTGTCCGCATCCCAGACCGCAAGGTCGAGGGCGTCATCGGAGATGAACTTCACCGTCCAGTGCTTTCCGAGGTTGTCCTGCACGTACTTCTTGATTTCGGAGATGGTGTCGGCCTCGTGAGCGTGGTACTCTTCGGCTGCGGCCCTCTTCTCCTCGTCCAGCCGGGCTTTGAGGGCGATTCCCTCCTCGGTCTGGAAGTAAGCCTCGGTCTTGGCCTTGACCTCGTTTTTTGCCTTCTGGTTCTCGATGGCCTTGGTGAGGTGCTCGATGTCGTCCTTGAGGCTGTATTCTCGGCTGTCCCTGACAGCCTCGCGGAATCGCCATCCGGTGGTGAGTTCGGCAAGGTTGTAGGGCTCCTCTCCTCTGAGGGTGCGGAGGGTGTTCTGGAGTTCGTACTTGCGGGTAAGAAGGGCTTCTTTGCGTGTCATAATTGTCTGTCTTTTAAGGTTTTACTTGCTGCCTTCCGGCACATCTAAGGTCGCTACATTATT